>ENA-UOOH01003670-UOOH01003670.1-fermentation-metagenome-genome-assembly--contig:-NODE-3670-length-11405-cov-5.082203_pt1 | contig 11405 bp, 8 predicted proteins | sample MGYA00245778_ERZ724025 | MGnify/ENA primary metagenome ERZ724025 (study PRJEB28704, sample SAMN03018313) | fermentation metagenome | biome: anthropogenic terrestrial biome; feature: soil; material... | reverse complement strand
AATCGGAATCGGAATCGGAATCGGAATCGATTCCTGTTCTGGTTGGCGCCTGACCCTCATGGAGCGCTCAAACTTTGCTGCCGAGTTTTTGTCAGCACAGCAACAATACGGTTGGGCTACCCGGTTTCTTGTGTCCGAATCCCATCCTGCGTTCTTTCGATTGCGACCCCGATCAGGCTTCGTTCTCAATCTTTTCGGATGGCCTCTGGCTGATCATTTTTCCAGCCGCTTCTGTTTGACTTTTCCCTTAAATTACGTTCTTAGCGTTGCGTAAGGGGGATCCCTGATGTATAGGGATCACCACTTTGGGAGGGGTCATGCTGGGTAGGTCTCACATCGGGTGAGCGCCCAAATTTACACACGATCCCTTTGCAGTCCTGTTGAAGGAGGCGCCGCCTCTGATTCGGGGGCGGAACAACGCAAGACTATGGTAGAACCTAAATCAAACCAACTCACCAACGATTTCCAGATCGAGGATCTGGATTATGACACCCTCGCCGGATTGTACGATCAGGCGATGCAAGACTTCACCGAAGGGAGCATTATCAAGGGCCGGATCCTAGAGATCCATCCCAACGAGGTGCTTGTCGACATCGGTTACAAATCTGAGGGTGTCGTCCCCGCGTCCGAATTCGAGGACCTTTCCGCGTTGCAGCCCGACCAGGAGATCGACGTCCTGCTCGAGCGGCTGGAAGACGAGGACGGAATGGTCATCGTTTCCTTCCAGAAGGCGGAACAGAAGAAGAACTGGGAGCGCATTCTCAACCTCTGCGAGGAAGGTGCGACGGTGCCCGGCAAGATCAAGGCCAAGGTCAAGGGCGGCCTGATCGTGGACATCGGCGTCGAGGCGTTCCTGCCCGGCTCTCAAGTCGACATCAGCCCGGTCCGGAATCTGGACCCGCTGATCGGCGAAGAGTACGATTTCAAAGTCATCAAGATCAACTACGATCGGCGCAACATCGTCCTCTCCCGCCGCGAGCTTCTCGAAGAGGAGCGGCGTGAGAAGCGGGCTCAGTTGCTTGCGAAGATTGAGCCGGGTCTGGTCTGCACGGGTATCGTCAAGAACATCACCGATTTTGGTGCCTTCGTGGACCTGGACGGCCTGGACGGGCTCTTGCACATCACCGATATGAGCTGGGGCCGGATCAATCATCCGGGGCAGATGGTATCGGTCGGTCAAGAGATCGAGGTCATGATCCTGGAGGTCAACCGCGAGCGCGAGCGTGTCTCCCTCGGCCTGAAGCAGCGTCAGCGGAATCCTTGGGAAGATGTCGAGGATCGCTATCCGATCGGCTCCCGTATCCGTGGGCGTGTGGTCAACTTGATGCCGTATGGTGCCTTTGTGGAGATCGAGGAAGGGATCGAGGGGCTTGTCCATGTATCCGAGCTGAGCTGGACCAAGCGGGTGAACAAGGCCTCCGAGGTCCTGAAGGAAGGCGATGTCGTCGATGCGGTGGTGCTGGGTATTCAGAAGAAGGAACAGCGCATATCGCTCGGTATTCGTCAGACCCAGCCGAATCCTTGGGATCTGGTTGCCGAGAAGTATCCGATCGGCTCCCGCGTCAGCGGCAGTGTTCAGAACCTGACCTCCTACGGCGCCTTTGTGGAGCTCGAGGAAGGGATCGACGGCATGATTCACGTCTCGGACATGTCCTGGACGCGCAAGGTCAATCACCCCTCCGAGATCGTCAAGAAGGGTGAAGAGGTCGAGGCGATGGTGCTCGAGATCAATCCTGAGCAGCAACGCATCAGCCTTGGCTTCAAGCAGCTGCAGACGGACCCGTGGGTGAACATTGAGCACCGGTACCGGGTCAACGACGTGGTGCACGGCAAGGTGACCAAGCTGACCTCCTTCGGCGCCTTTGTGGAGTTGGAAGACGGCATCGACGGGCTGGTCCACATCTCCCAGATCAGCAGTGACAGGGTGGAGCGGATCAAGGATGTCCTGCAGGTTGGTGAGGAGGTCGAGGCTCGGGTTGTCAAGATCGACCCGGACGAGCGCCGTATCGGTTTGAGCATCAAGGCGGTCGAGCAGGTCGAGGAAGAGATCCCGACTTACGAGGAGGTCGCTGAGACCCTCCGTCGCGGGGAAGACATCGTCACGATGCACGACGCCTTTGACCGCGCCTTCCAGGGGATTACCTTTGAAGAGGCGGAGAAGGGCAAGGCCGGTTCCGGTGGTGCCCAGGGCAAGGTCGAGGAGTTTGAGCCGGGTGCGTCGCGCAAGGAAGCCGCCGCCGCAGTCGAGCCTGAGGCAGTCGAGCCTGTCGCGGTCGAGCCTGAGGCGGTCGAGCCTGTCGCACCGGAAGCCTCTGACGAAGTTGCCGAAGAGGCATCTGAGGAGCCTTCCCCGGAGACCACCGAGGAATCGTCCGACGAGGCATCTGAGGACGAGACCAAGGAGTAATCGGATCGGGCGTGGAACAACGCCTTGCATTCAAAAGGCCGGCACCTATCGTGCCGGCCTTTTGGCTGTTCCTGTTTCGGATGTGCGGCCGCGGTGAGGGGTGGGGTTGGCCTGGGGGAGGAGTTATGTGCCGGGATTCGCGTGACAGCCGAGGTCGGGTTCGAGGAGCACGCGGTTTTACGGGTCGCCTATTGTGTTGGTACCGGGAGAACGCACGCGACTTACCCTGGCGCCGAAGCGTGGAGGATCCGTACCGGGTTTGGGTTTCTGAGATCATGCTGCAACAGACTCGAGTGGAGGCGGTGATCCCTTATTACGAGCGGTTTATCAGGTCGTTTCCGACGCTCGATGCACTTGCCTCGGCCACGCGTGAGGATGTTCTTCGTCACTGGCAGGGTCTGGGGTATTACCGGCGTGCGCATCTCCTGCACGAGGGTGTGCGATGGATGTTACGGGAGCGAGGGGGGCGCTATCCGCGTAGCCGGGATGAATGGCGACTGGTTCCGGGCGTTGGCGATTACACGGCTGGGGCGATGGCAAGCATCTGTTATGGGGAGCCGGTGGGGGCGGTCGACGGCAACGTCCGGCGGGTGTTCGCCCGCTGGTTTGCCTGGGAAACACCTCTCGATCGCGGACCGGGCATGGTCCGCCTGAGCAGGGCGGCGCGTCTCTTTGCGGGGTGGTCCGGCGATCCCGGCGCATGGAACCAGGCCGTGATGGAGTTGGGCGCAAGGGTCTGTGTGCCGGCGCGGCCGCGGTGTGGGGAGTGTCCCGTTCGAGTGTACTGTCGGGGGGAACGTTCGGGCAATCCGGCGGCCTTTTCACGAGTGCGAAAGCGGGCGCTGCCTGTCCGGCATGCCATGTGGGTTTGGGCGCCTCTGACCGAGGAGGGCTGGTGGGTCCGGCGGAGGTCGGTTTCGGGACTCTGGGCCGGATTGTGGGAGTTTCCCGGGACGCCGTGTGAGGAAGGGTGTGCGAAATGGAGCCTTGCCTGGTCACGGTTTCAGGGGGAGGCGGCTCCTCGGGCGACGGTTGCGGAAGTGAATATGGGCGAGGAATTCCAGCATCGATTGACCCATCGGGAATATGGCTTCCGGCCGGTCTTTTTGCGGCTGACGGGGGCACCGCGGGTCGAGGCGGGGGCGGCCACCCGGCTGGTGGGTGACGAAGAGCTGATGGCGCTTCCGATGTCGGTTCCGCAGCAGCGGATACGGGCTTGGGCGCGGGTCTGCGCCGAGGCATCGACCGCCTGACGGACTCGGGTCAGCGGGGGGCGTCCGGGGACCATGGGTGGCAGCGTCTGCGGACCGCGAGCAGCGGGCGTCGGTCACGGCTGGTCGTGGTCGAACAACTTGCGCAGCAGGTCCCGGGCTTGATCGAGGGCCTGATCTTCGTCGGCGGCCTCGGACTCCGGGGTGATTTCACGGCAGGCCGCTTCGGGCAGCTCGGCGAGAAAGGGGGAGGGGAGGCAGCGGAGGGTCTTGCCGAACTTCCTGCGCTGTTCTGCGCGGCTGATGCAGAGGCTCTGCTGGGCCCGCGTGATCCCGACGTAGAAGAGGCGACGCTCCTCGTCCAGGGTACCCTCCTCCTTGCTGCGTTGATGCGGGATGAGGCCGTCCTCGGCGCCGACCAGGTACATGTGGGGGTATTCGAGCCCCTTGCAGGAGTGGAGGGTGATCAGGGTGACCCCTTGGCCGTCCTTGGTCTGATCCTTGACGCGGTCCTGATCGGAGGCGAGGGCCTGGTCCTCGAGGTAGTCTGCGAGGCTCGCCTTGGGGTGATCTTGGTGAAACCGGTCGAGGGTGGAGAGCAATTCCTGGATGTTGGAGTTGCGCTGCATTCGTTCGTCCGGGTCTTTGTATTGGCGCAGGAGGTGATCGCGATAGCCGATTTCATCCAGGAACCGATGGAAGCGGTTGCTGGTGGGTTGGGGGCCCAGGTCGGCCGCTGCGTTGAGAACGGCCCGGTGGAATGTTGTTGCGGCTTGCTGGGCGGAGGTCGGGAGGGCGGTCACGGTGTGGGCCTTGCCGAGCCGGGCGAACAGGGAGGGTTCCTGAGGGAGGGCTTCGTCGAGGGTTTCCAGGCGTTTGGGACCGATCCCGCGCGGTGGTTGATTGAGGATTCGGAGGAGGCTGCCTTCGTCGTCGGGGTTGACCAATAGCTTCATGAAGGCGAGGAGGTCGCGCACCTCCTTGCGGTCATAGAACTCCTGGCCGCCGATGACCTGGTAGGGGACCCTGCGGGAGCGCAGCTCGGTCTCCAGTGCGCGTGATTGGCCGTTGGTTCTGTAAGCGATGGCGAAGTCCTCGTACCTCAAGCGCTCGAGCGCCTTGCGGGCGAACAGGTCTTCTGCGATCCAGCGTGCCTCGGCGCAATCGTCGGGCAGGGCGATCAGCCGGATGAGATCTCCGCCCCCGAGGGCGGACCAGAGTTTCTTGGGATGCCGGTTGCGGTTGTTGGAGATGACGGCGTTGGCGGCGTCGAGGATGGTCTGAGTGGATCGGTAGTTCTGTTCCAGGCGGATGATGGTTGCACCGGGGAAATGTCGATCGAAATCGAGGATGTTGTTCAGGTCTGCGCCGCGCCAGCCGTAAATGCTCTGATCGTCGTCACCGACGACGCAGATATTTCGATCGGGACCGGCGAGGGCCTGGATCAATTGAAATTGGGGTTGATTGGTATCCTGGTATTCGTCGACGAGGATGTAGCGGTACTGCTCGTTGATCTTGGCACGGAGCTCGGGATGCCCTTGCAGGAGCTGGACGGCCAGCAGGATGATGTCGTCAAAATCGACGTTGTTGCAGCTCCGCAGCCGTTTGTTGTAGGCGTATACGAGATCGGCGAGGGGATCGACGCCCGGCTCGGGCAGGGGGCGCATGAGGGCGGCGGACTTGAGGTTGCTGACGGCGCTGAGGAGCGCGAAGGCATCGGAGAAGCGTTCCTGGACGTTTCGCGGGGCGAGTTGGAGGGCGACCTGGATATGGGCTGTCTGTTCGCGCTGGTCGCAGATGGTGAAATCGCGTCGCAGGCCGGCCTCCTTGGGCCAGCGCCGGAGGACGCGCAGGCAAAATCTATGGAAGGTCCCGGCGAGCAAGCGTTTGGCGACATCCTCCCCGAGGATGGAGCGGAGTCGCTCTTTCATTTCAGCCCCGGCTTTATTGGTGAAGGTCAGGGCGAGGATGGCTTCGGGTGGGACGTTGTGGTGGCGCACCAGGTTGGCGATGCGGTGGGTGATGGTACGGGTCTTGCCGGTGCCGGCGCCGGCGAGGATCAGGACGGGCCCGTGGATGGTATCGACGGCTTTTTGTTGGTGAGGATTGAGGGCCATGGTGAGCGGACCATACGTTGGTGAAAGAAATGGATCAAGAATGGCGGGGAACGGGTTGACACGTCCATTGGACCTCTCTATAGTGGGTTCACTGTTTGAGACCGGCCTCCTGCCGGCTCGGCATAAGTGGGCGATTAGCTCAGTTTGGCTAGAGCACTTGCTCGACACGCAAGGGGTCACTGGTTCAAGTCCAGTATCGCCCACCACTTGACCCCCTCCGGTGTGAGGAATATGAAGGCGATTAGATTTGAGGAGACGGCAAATTTGACGGCGAGACTCACGGCAACCCGCTAAGGGATGCTTGGGTCCGTTTTCCGCGTTGGAATGTCGAAAGCAATTTGCTCCTCACGCCTACGGTCACACGGTCCCGAATCCCTTGTGGTGTTTTGCCGGTACGATCACGTGATGCGTATCTCTCGATATGAACAGAGGTGTACCGATGGCAACGGTTGGCAAAGGGCGGAAGACAATTGAGGACCGTGAGCAGATGTCTGCGTTGGACCGTCTGCGGCACAGTGCGGCGCATGTAATGGCTGCTGCGGTGTGCAGGCTGTATGACGGTGTTCAACTCGATATCGGACCGGCGACGGAAGACGGTTTCTATTATGACTTCGGCTTGGACCAGACGTTTTCTCCGGAGGACCTGGAGAAGATCGAGGCTGAGATGGCCCGAATCATTGGTGAGGACCAGCCGTTTGAGCGTTCGGTACTGAGCCGCCAGGAGGCGGAAGCGGTATTGAAGGAGAAGGGCCAGGGCTACAAGCTCGATCGCCTGCGTGACATTCCTGAGGACGAGCCGGTCACGATCTATCGCAACGGCGACTTCATGGACCTCTGTGCGGGGCCGCATGTAGAGCGCACGGGTGCGATCAAGGCGTTCAAGCTGCTATCGGTAGCCGGCTCCTATTTCCGCGGCGACGAAAAGAACCCGATGCTGCAGCGGATTTATGGGACAGCTTTCCCCTCCAAGGGTGAGTTGAAGCAGTATTTGGAGCGGATTGAGGAGGCGAAGCGGCGCGACCATAGAAAGCTCGGGCGTGAGTTGGAGCTGTTCATGTTCAGTCCGCGGGTCGGCTCCGGCCTTCCGCTCTGGCTCCCCAAGGGTGCGATTTTGCGTCAGACGCTCGAGGATTTCCTGAAGCAGGAGCAGACAAAGCGTGGGTATTTACCGGTTGTGACGCCGCATCTGGCCAAGATCGATCTCTATGAGCGGTCGGGGCATTGGGGGCATTATCAGGACAGCATGTACGCTCCGATTCAGGTGGATGACGAGCAATACATCCTGCGGCCGATGAACTGTCCGCACCACATTGAGATTTACAACAGCAAGCCTCGGAGCTATCGGGACCTGCCGGTGCGTCTTGCCGAGTTCGGCATGGTGTATCGGTACGAGCAGAGTGGTGAGCTTTCCGGTCTGACCCGGGTACGCGGGTTCACGATTGACGACGCGCACATCTTCCTGCTGCCGGAGCAGCTCAAGGAGGAGTTCAAGGCGGTGATCGATCTGATCCTGCATGTCTTCCACACGCTCGGCTTTGACCAGTACCAGGCGCGGCTGAGCCTGCGCGACCCGGAGGACAAGGTTAAGTACGTCGGTTCGGACGAGGTCTGGGACCGCGCGGAGACGGCCATTCGCGAGGCGGTGCAGGAGAAGGGGCTGGATGCCGAGATCGGGGTTGGAGAGGCGGCGTTCTACGGGCCGAAGCTGGACTTCATGGTCGCGGACGCCTTGGGTCGGCAGTGGCAGCTCGGCACGGTCCAGGTCGACTACAACCTGCCGGAGCGGTTTGAGTTGGAGTACATCGGCGACGATGGACAGCGGCATCGTCCGGTCATGTTGCATCGTGCGCCCTTTGGCAGTATTGATCGGTTGACAGCGGTCTTGATCGAGAACTTCGCGGGCGCCTTTCCGCTCTGGTTATCGCCGGAGCAGGTGCGTGTGATTCCGATCACGAAGGATCAGCATGCCTTTGCCTCCGAGGTTGAAGCGGAGTTGCAGGCGGCGGGGATTCGCGTGACGGTGGATGCACGCAACGAAAAGATGGGCGCGAAGATTCGCGAGGCGCGGCTCCAGCGGATTCCGTATATGGCGGTGATTGGAGCGCGAGAGGTTGAAGCCGGTGCGGTAGCGGTGCGCAGCCGTGCGGGCGACGAAGGAGCGATGGAATTGAAGGCGTTTGCGGATCGATTGAAGGTTGAGATTGAGCAGCGATTGATGTCCTGATTAAGATCCTTGAACGTCCCGAGAGAGCGAAGGAAGGGGTTGGGCCTGAGCAACAGGGTCCGCCCCGGGCGCATACGAGTAAGAATCAACAAAACAGTATCCTAGGAGGTATTCCATTAAAAGACCCCCAAGACGCGATATGACGCGGATCAACCACCGTATCCGTGTTCGGGAAGTACGCACCATCGATGCGGATGGCAAGCAGCTGGGCGTTCTTCCGACGCGGGAGGCGCTGGCGTTGGCGCGCAAGCAGAACTTGGACCTGGTTGAAGTGGCGGCCACGGCGAAGCCGCCGGTCTGCAAGATCATGGATTACGGCAAGTTCCGTTACGAGCAGACGAAGAAGACAAAGGAAGCCCGGAAGAATCAGACTGCAACCCGGGTCAAGGAAATCAAGTTCCACGCCAACATCGACGAGCACGATTACCAGACGAAGCTGAAGAAGGCGCAGGATTTTCTATCCGGCGCGGTCAAGGTCAAATGCAACCTGCTTCTGCGGGGTCGTGAGCGTGCGCACTCGGATATCGGTATGGCGTTGATGCAGCGTTTCATGAACGACTTGACCGACGTCGCGATTGCGGAGATGCGTCCCAAGATGATCGGGCGTTCGATCCACATGATGCTGGGTCCGATCGTGGGCAAGCCGAAGAGTGAGAAGCCGGAGCGCAACGAGGCGCAAGAGGCAGAGGTGAGTGAGTCGGCAGAGGCTGGGAGTGAAGCGGGGACCAGGAGCGGTCCTGCCGCCTTGAACTACCGCCAGCCGCGCGCGCTGACCAACGCGCCGAAAAGGCCATCTGCGCCGTCGGAGTAAGTTCCGTAGCTGGAGGCCGTCCGAAAACCCCTTGGACGACAACGAAAGGTCTCCGGGGCCGGATGGGGAGGACTCCCGCAGAGAACGCAGAGGGCGCAGAGGTGCTTGAGAGGGGGAAATGGAGCTACATCGGAACAGTTTTCAGCAACTGCCTTGGTCTGCTGAAACGGTATATCTAAAAAATTTCCCAAAAAGGTAAGTCGCAGAGCGGGGAACCTACCCACCCCCATAGGTAGGTCGAAAACGCCACCGCGTCCTCTGCGGGAGGCTCTCCGGATCCGGATGGGAAAGCCTGGTTGGGAAAGCGGATACCTTTTCGGACGACCTCTAGCTGATGGACAGGGCGGGACGTCCTGTCCTGGGTACGGACGACTTCGGAAAGCGTCTTCGAACACGTGCGAGACCTTCGGGAAATTTTTCTTTAGGAAGATTCTCGAGGGAGGGGGAGTTATTTTTTGTTTTCATGCCGCCTTTGGGTGGGGAGACACGACGGGGCCGCTTTGGCGGAAAGGCCGTGTGTTGGGCCTGGACCTGGTCGAAGAGCGAACGGCCGCGGCGATTGAAAGTAGTTCTGAACGAGGGGGGGGCGCGCTGGACTTTCGCTTGAAATGCGCTAAGGTGCCTCCCTTCATAACGAGGCGGATTGCGCCTTGAGCCATCCTGGAGGAACCCATGCCAAAGCTAAAGACCCGCAAGTCAGTCGCGAAGCGGTTTAAAGTAACCGCCAAGGGCAAAGTGGTCCGGAACCATTGCGGCCATGCCCATATTCTTACGAAGAAGAGCCAGTCGCGGAAGCGCCGGTTGCGCAAGAGCACCGTTGCCTCCCCGGCGGATGCCAGCAACCTGAAGCAGATGCTTCCCTATCTTTGAGCCGATGTTGTCCGGGCGGTCCGGGGTAGGTCCCTCATCGAAATTGTGAGGAGACACCGTACGGCAGGGGCACCGGAAGCGGATCGTCAACGAGGAGAATTGAGTCATGCCTAGAGCAACCAATGCACCAGCATCCAGACAGCGCAGGAAGCGCCGCCTGGAGCAAGCGAAGGGTTTTCGCGGAGGCCGCAGCAAACTCTTCCGCACAGCGACCGAGAGCGTCAACAAGGCGCTCGGTTACGCTTATCGCGATCGTCGTCAAAAGAAGCGCGACATGCGTGGACTCTGGATCGTTCGGATCAATGTCGGCGCACGAATGAGCGGTCTGTCCTACAACCAATTCATGCGTGGCCTGAAGGCCGCCGACATTGAATTGAATCGGAAGATGCTCGCGGACCTCGCAGTGGAAGACCCCAAGGCCTTTGCCGAGTTGGTCGAGACTGCCAAGAAGGCGATTGCCTGATTTCACTTGCTTGGATCCTGTCCCAGCGGGGCGCCTTTCACCACGTCTGAGGAATCCTGTTCTCTCTCTCGAAGGTTGGGTGGCCGGCCCGGCTTCAGGAGGAGGATGGACGTGGGGAATTCATTCATCGAAGAGCTCGATTCGCTGAGGCGTGAGGCGTTGGCAGCCCTGCTGACGGTGGAAGACGCCGCCGCGCTGGAGGCGGTGCGGATTGAATATCTGGGGCGAAACGGCCGCATGGTCTCCGTCATGAGTCGTCTGGGCGCCCTCCCTAAGGAGGAGCGCCCGGAGGCCGGTCAGCAGGCCAATCGCGTCAAGAACGAGATTCAGCAGGGATTCCAGGCGCGCCTGGAGGAATTCAGCCGCCCGGCCGCCTCTACCGAGGCGCAATGGGACCCTTCGCTCCCCGGCCGAAGCCGGCCGCTTGGAGCGCTGCACCCCATCCGGCAGGTTGCCGATCGCATCACGGAAATCCTCAGCCGCATGGGCTTTGCCGTTGCAGACGGGCCGGACATTGAGACGGTTGAGAATAACTTTGATGCTCTGAACACACCGGCTGACCATCCCTCACGGGATCCCCTCGACACGTTTTACCTCCCCGAGGGAACGCTGTTGCGGACCCAGACGAGCCCAGTCCAAATCCGCACGATGTTGGCCCATCGGCCGCCCGTACGAATCATCGCCCCCGGGCGCTGTTATCGGCGGGATACGCCTGACGCGACCCACAGTGCGACCTTTCACCAGGTCGAGGGACTCTATGTGGATCACGACGTCTCCATGGCCGATCTGAAGGGGACGATTGCGCAACTGGCGCGTGAGTTGATGGGGCCGAGGGTACAGATCCGTTTCCGGCCGCATTTCTTCCCCTTTACCGAGCCCAGCGTGGAATGTGATTTCTCCTGCACGGTCTGTGGCGGCACTGGGTGCCGGGTCTGCAAATACTCCGGCTGGTTGGAGATCGCCGGGGCCGGTATGGTTGATCCCAGGGTGTTTCAGAAGGTGGGCTACGATCCGGAAGAGTTTACCGGTTTCGCCTTCGGGATGGGGATCGAGCGGATCGCTATGATCCTTCACGGGATAGACGACATCCGTCTCCTCTACGAAAACGACGCAAGATTCATCGACCAATTCCGGATGCGATTCCATGAAAATCTCCATTGACTGGCTCCGCCAATACATTGAGGTCGATTCCGACATTGCAAAGGTCTCTGACGTCCTGACGATGATCGGGATTGAAGTCGAAGCGCGGCATGCGCTGATGCCGAAGGTCCGGGGTGTGGTCGTCGGCAAGCTGGTCCGGAT
>ENA-UOOH01003669-UOOH01003669.1-fermentation-metagenome-genome-assembly--contig:-NODE-3669-length-11409-cov-5.649022_pt1 | contig 11409 bp, 11 predicted proteins | sample MGYA00245778_ERZ724025 | MGnify/ENA primary metagenome ERZ724025 (study PRJEB28704, sample SAMN03018313) | fermentation metagenome | biome: anthropogenic terrestrial biome; feature: soil; material... | reverse complement strand
AAACTTGCGACTGCAGGTTGGAGGCTTTCGGTACTCTCGCCTTACCCCGAAATCAGAAAAGAGATTCAACACTCTTTTCCTACCGCTCACCATTATCTCACAACGCAAAAAGAGGTGTGATTATCTGGAGTGACGTGCAATATACATACATTATGACGCTCGGCACGGATATTGCACAAAAACTCTCCGAAGTAGTAGACACCGACATCAGGATCATGCACGTCTGCGGCACCCATGAAGCCGCCATCGCAAAATACGGCGTCAGATCCGTCATTCCTCCCCAGATGAAAATCGTGATGGGACCCGGCTGCCCGGTCTGCATCACCCCTCAGGGAGAGATCGATGCCGCCTGCGAACTTGCCGAGCGGGGCTGCATCGTCTGCACCTACGGAGACCTCCTCCGCGTCCCCGGATCCAAAACCTCCCTCGAACACGTCAAAGGCGATGTCAGGATCGTCCAGGGAATAACCAAGGCAGTCGAGATCGCACGCCAGAACCCGGACAAAGAAGTCGTCTTCATCTCCGTCGGATTCGAAACCACCGTCCCGACCGTCGCCGCGACCCTCATCACGAACCCGCCCGAAAACTTCAGCATCCTCGTCTCCCACCGGCTCGTCCCTCCCGCAATGAAATGGCTCATGGAACAGGGCGAAGCCGACCTCCACGGATTCATTCTCCCGGGACACGTCTGCGCCGTCATGGGATACCATGAATATGAACAGTTCAAAGTCCCGCAGGTCGTCGCCGGATTCGAACCCGAAGACATCCTCCTTGCCCTTCTCATGCTCGCCGAACAGATCAAAAACGGCGAAGCCAAAGTCGAAAACGCCTATCCCCGCGTCGTGACCTACGAAGGAAACGTCAAAGCCCAGAACCTCATGAAAGAGGTCTTCACCCCCTCCGACGTCGAGTGGCGCGGATTCCCCGTCATTCCCGAATCAGGCCTTGCCCTGAAGCCTGAGTTCGAGGCATACGACGCCCAGAAAAAGTTCGACCTCGTGTATGAAAAGATCACGAAAAAGGACGGCTGCATCTGTGACCGCGTCCTTCGAGGTCTCGCCGACCCCTCGGACTGCAAACTCTTCGGCAAAGCATGCACCCCGCGGGTCCCGGTCGGTCCGTGCATGGTCTCCCACGAAGGAGCATGCCGGATCTGGTATCAGTATCAGCAGAAAAGATAACAGTTCCGGGAATGAAAACCTACACGAACATTGTCTTCGATCTCGACGGGACACTCACCGATCCGGCTCTCGGCATAACCAACTCCGTCATGTATGCGCTGGAAAAATACGGGATCCCCGTGCCTGACAGGAGCGAGCTGCTGAAGTTTATCGGGCCGCCCCTCATCGAATCGTTTCAGGAGTTTTACGGTCTTTCCCGCGATGAGGCAAAGACCGCCGTCGCGTATTACCGCGAATACTATCTGGCAAAAGGCATGTTTGAAAACAGCGTCTTTCCGGGGATCGAAGACCTCCTGATATCCCTCAAGGAAAACGGAAAAAACCTGATGGTCGCAACGGCAAAGGTCGAGCAGTTTGCAGAGACCGTCCTCAAACACTTCGGGATCGCAAAATATTTCACCTGCATTGCCGGCAGCGATCTGGAAAACACGATAACGTATAAAGGCGAGATCATCCTCTCCGTTCTCGAACACTGCGAAATAACCGATAGGGAACATACCGTGATGATCGGCGACCGGATGCACGACATGCTCGGCGCGAAATACGCTAGCATCGATTCGATCGGCGTGCTGTTCGGCTACGGAACAAAAGAAGAGCTGGAAAACGCCGGAGCGGATCTCATCGCCGAAAGCGTGCAGGATCTGAAAAGGATCCTGTCACCCCAGGTATAAATACTCTCACGTGTAATATACTAAGGCGTTCAATCCAACGTATCTGCACCGATAGGGTAGTCAGGATATCCTATGGGCCTCCGGAGCCTATGACTCGGGTTCAAATCCCGACCGGTGCGTTTTTGATTAACCTGTAACGCTCCTCCGTTTTTTGACATCTTCACGCATATTCATATTGAAATTCGCCATACTTGCGATGTTGTTCGCCAAGTCAAAAATAGCATGGTGAAATGAATCTCTAATCGCGCTCCACCGCGGCAACAATGCTGATGATCCAGGCAATAAATAGAGCAAGAAGCATAAATCCGCTTAGTAGCGACGAGAGATTTCCAATAATCACCCATAGGTAAAACATCAGAGTTAAGACAAGGAATATTGCAGAGCAGACAAGAATCTTAAGCCAGCGATCGATGCGCCCTAGTCGTTCTTCGGAATCCATACTTGACAATTGTCGGCTGAGGGCATATAATCTCCGTCCCCTCCTACATAGTTATATCTCGGATCCCTGCGGCACCGTGTGCCGATATTATCCTGGACAAAGCCATTTCTCCAGAGAATGTAGTAGATCTCGCTCGCTCTGACTCATGGCCGCGTCAGTCGCATCGGTAGTACCGTACATCAGCGTAGCGTTGTCGCTAAGCGGGACATTGAGATCATCAAAAACACCCGCATTTTTATCGACCGTACTGTTGAGATCATCGATCGTGTCTGATGAGTCAGCCATAGCCTGTTTGAGGGCGTTGGTTTTTCATTTTAACCAATTCAAAATACGGTAAGATAGTATTTGAAACCACGCCATAGAGCGTTACTGGTTAATCCAGTAAGCCCGACCGGTGCGTCGTTTCTTTTTTTGCATATCAGTATTTTTCTAAAACATCCCAACGCACGTTCCGCGTGCAGCCCGAAAATCGACTGCAAACCGCCGATACCGCTTTCATCATTCAAAAATTCACGAAACTATTAAATACAAAAACCTCAAATGTATTATTCACACTGTGAACATCACACTGTGAATTACAAGGCATGCCAGGTTGGCGGAGTGGTAACGCGACTGCCTGCAGAGCAGTTCTACGCCTGTTCAATTCAGGCACCTGGCTTATTCCTTTTGGAAAAACCGCATGGTATCTGTGCGGAGAAAATGCAGATACTCTCTAAAAAAATGTCACAAAAAGCGATAGATGCAGTATTCACCGGTCTATTTGATCTGACCGACATACGTGTTATTCTGCGGGAGACCGCCCCTTTGCATCATCTCACCGATGAGCAGAAGGAACGAGCGAGAAAAGCAGTCGGGCATGTAAGAAAACAGCTTGAGATCATCGAGGGAGAGCTCTTATGAAATGCGCAGGGCAGATCGAAACCCGTGCCGTTGAAGAATCCTCGATCAATCTCGATCCTATCCAGGCGGCAGGAAGACTTACCCCCGAGGCGATGAAAGCTGTCATCGCGTGGGGGGACGGATACTCCGTCTGTGACAACTGTCATAAACCCTTCCGCCTGGACTATGTGACAAAACCGCCGATCGCAGACTTCCACGAAGAAGCGGCCGCATGGCTCGGGATGGACAAGGTCCAGCTCGTGCCCGGAGCTCGGCGGGCATTTCAGGAAGTGACCGGGGCACTCGTCGGAAAAGGCGAGCCGGTGATCATGACCGGAATGGGACATTACACGGCGTATTTGTCCGTGGAGGTTGTGAACGGCGTCGTCAGAGAGATCAGGCCGACGGCCGACCACCACATCACCGCCGATGCCGCCGCCGAGTCGATCGAAAACGCCGTACGCGAGTTCGGCTATTCTCCAAAACTGGTCTTTGTGGATGCGGTCGATTTTATGTACGGCAACATGCATGAGGTAGAAAAGATCGCCAAAGTCGCCCACCAGTACGACATCCCCGTTCTCTACAACGGCGTATACACCGTCGGCGTTCTTCCGGTGGACGGGAAAAAGCTCGGCGTCGATTTCGTGGTCGGGTCCGGGCACAAAAGCATGGCGGCTCCCGCCCCGTCCGGGATTCTCGCAACAACCGACGAGTATGCGGACACCGTTCTTCGCACAACAAAGATCCAGGGGGATCTCACCGGCAGAAAGTTCGGCATCAAGCAGGTCGGGATCCTCGGTTGTTCGCTGATGGGCGACCCCGCAGTCGGGCTGATCGCGTCTTTCCCGCGGGTGAAAGAGCGAGTCAACCACTTCGACGAGGAGCTGAAAAACCATAAGATCGTCACCGACGCTCTGCTCTCGATCGAAGGGACGAAGGTCGCTTCCGAGTATCCGCGAAAACACACGCTCACCCGAATGGATACCGCAGAATCATTCGATGTAGTCGCACAAACCCATAAAAAACGCGGCTTCTTCCTCTCGAGCGCCTTAAACAAGCGGGGGATCACCGGCATCATGCCGGGCGTCACCAAACAGTGGAAGTTCAACACCTACGGACTGACCTCCGCACAGGCGGAGTATCTCGCTGATGCGTTCATCGAGATCGCCGAAGAAAATAGTATGGTCGTGGGGTAAACCCCCTTTTTTATTTGGTGAAGACCATCACCACATAGTTGTTTTCATTCGCCAGTTCACGGCTCTTTTCCGTAAAGCCGATCATCGTCATCTTGTCCGCAAACGAATCCGGCGTGTTTTTTCCTTCGGTATAGACCGCTGCGATCACCGTGCTGACGTTCTGACTGAGGAAGTCGGCCTCATACTGGACGACGGAATACTCGTATCCGACGATATTCATGACGAGGGTTATATTCGACTTGAACCCTGCGTTCTGTGCAAGCTTCTGGACGGTTGTCGTCTCCACTTCGACGGACTTCACGAGCACGCCGTCCGGCCGTACGATACGGTTGTTCGTGATATCCGATGTCACCGAGATCGCGACCGTGTTCGATCCGTATCCGATCGCCTTCTGGACGAACGTCACGCCGAGATCGTTATTCTGTTTCGTCAGGTTCAGAGACGGAATCAAGTACGGATTCGGCTCGACCGAAACCTGGTTCACCGACATCGTCAGCTTATCGTTCATATACGCCGAAAGCGAACCGATCCCCGCACCGAGTTCGATCAACGGATTCTGCGGGATCAGATACCCATCCACTGCGGCGACCATCTCCGGTTCATAGCCGTTTGGATCCAGCAGAAGTTTCCAGATAAACGCCCCGTCGACATACGTCGGATCGACCGAAATCAGATTCCCGCGGATCATGACCTCGTTTGGGGTCGGATTCACCAGCCCCACGCACCCTGCCGTGAGAATGAATCCGACAATCAAAAGAGCCAAAATCAAAACCGAAACGGTTTCTCTCCCCGGTGTATTCATGGTAAACTTTCGGAGTGCAATCTATTTGTAGATATTGTTTGCCAAAGCCGGACACCCGGGCATTTTTCCCTGGTCATATGGTATGTTCACCATAGATGGATGTTCAGACTGCAGCAAGCCCGGGTAAATAACGTAAGTATAAACATATCCGTTACCAAATAATATATGCCGTGAGAGGAGGGTTGGATGAAAACTGAGGTTCTGAAAAGCATTAAAGAAACCGAAGCAAAAAGTAAATCCACAATCACCGCAGCTGAGAGTGCCGCCGAGCAGACACTTGCAAACGCAAAACTCGAAGCTGACAACCTGATTGCCAAGGCAGCAACCATTGCCGAGGATTACAAAAAGCAGAGACTTTTAGATGCACGGAATGTAGCAACAGCAAAGCATGCCGCTATTGTTACTCAGGGAAAGGCAGACGCCGATCACCTGATTAACGCAGGAAGCAAAAAGCTCCCGCAGGCAACTTCGCTATTCGTAGAGCGGTTCAAGGAGAAACTGCATGTTTCAGCCTAGACCGATGACCCATTTGTTAATTGCCGCGAGCAAGGAGCAGATGGCGTCAGTTGTGACCGAATTATATCGTCACCAGATTTTCCACATCACCGATTTTGTAGATCAGGGGAAAGAAGGTTATGAAGGAGTCAAAATCGGCGTTCCTTTTGAAAACGCCGGCGAGCTCTCGAACAACCTCCTGAAAATACGCTCCATTGAAAGCGTGTTCCAGACCGCCCCGTCTACGCAAAGCACTGTCCAGATGCGTCCTGCAGAAACGATTCGAGCAGCAATAGATAGCGAGCTTCCCAAAATTGAGGAGGAAGTTAGCAGTCTCACGGTAAAGCGATCGAATGCAGAGACCCGTATCCGGGAATGTGAACAGCGTATCAACGAACTCAAACCATTTGCCTTAGTGCCCCTGGAGCTTGATCTCTATCGGGGTTACGAGAGTCTGACGGTTTTTGCAGGGTACATCGAGCATGACCTTGACATCTCTGTTCCGCACGAAAAGAATTACGTTGCGGGAAAAGACGGAAACTTCATAGTCGTCTTTGCAGAGAGCAAAAACGCAGCAGACATCGAAAGGCAGCTGGCTGATGCAGGCTTCCAGAGCGTTTCCCTGCCGGTCGAATCCGGCACGGTCCAGGCAGCAGTGGAGAAATACACTGTCGAACTGGGCAAAGTGACACAGATCCGCGAAGACTGTACCGCAAAGATCGTTGAACTCAAAGCAAAATACGCAGACTTGCTCGCCGCTTGCGACGAAGTACTGTCCTGCGATGTGGAACGTGCCGAAGCGCCGCTTCGATTTGCAACCACCGACGAAGCTTTCGTCATTGACGGCTGGATCCCGGCCGACACGGTGGATAAAATCACAGCAGCACTCAACCAGGCAACTGGTGAACGCGTTTATGTAACCGTGGATCCTTCGGATTACGAAGCGACCGCGGTTCCGGTGGAATATAACAATCCATCATTTGCAAAGCCCGCAGAATTGTTTATGGACCTCTATTCCCGTCCGAAATACAAAGAACTGGACCCGACCATTATCCTTGCGATCATGTTCCCCTTACTCTTTGGATTTATCGTCGGGGATCTTGGATACGGTCTTCTTTATCTGGCACTTGCCCTTGTCCTTCGGAAGTTCTTACTCAAGATGGGCGAAATGGGTACGAAAGCCTTTATCGTCATCCTTGGAGCAGCTATTTCCACGAGCGTCTTCGGACTGCTCTATAGTGAGTTCTTTGGTACGAGTCTTCCCTGGCACTCGATCATTTTCTCCCGCCACCTTCCAATTGGTGCCGGCATGGAACATGCGATGCCCCAGGTAATCGAACTGCTGATAATATCAGCCCTTCTTGGTGTAATTTACATCAGCGTTGGCCGTTTCTTCGGAATGATCAATCACTACAGAATGGATCACCCCGGAAGCCACCGGACAAAAGCAATCCTTGCTCAGCTTGGATGGAACTTTATCCTGTGGGGCATCCTGGTACTTATTCTCAGTGTGGCTGACTTAAACGAATACTGCCAGTTCCCCTTTGCACTTCCCACATTTGTCGGAATCCCGACCATTGCTGGAATTATAGGTGCAATTCTGATCGTCGTTGGTTGTGTGTTCGTCGCTATCGAGAACCCACTTGACCTGATGGAAATCCCAACAAACACGCTTTCCCACATGCTGTCCTTCTGCCGTCTTGCTGCAGTCGGTCTTTCATCCGTGGCGATCGCAATGGTCGTAAACTTCATGGCTGTCGATTTATTCATCAGCCCTGCAATGGCCAACCTGGATGTTGTTGGTGTACTATTGATTATTGTGGGTGTCATAATTCTTATATTAGGTCACGCACTCAACGTCGCCCTTGGTATTCTTGGTGGTGCACTCCACCCGATTCGTTTACACTATGTCGAATTCTTTACCAAATTCTACCAGGGCGGAGGAATCATTTACAAGCCCTTTGGACTTAAAAGAAAATTCTCTGAGGAATAAAAAATGGCAATCGAATCTATGACAGTAGAAGCAGCAACAGCATTGGCATCCGGATACACCGCAATCGGTGCAGGTCTCGCAGTAGGTCTCGCCGGTGTAGGTACCGGTATTGGTGAAATGGGTATCGGAGCAGCCGCAGTCGGCGCAACCGCAGAAGACCGCGGAATGTTCGGTCTTGCATTACTCTTCACCGTTCTTCCGGAAACCGTCGTTATCTTCGGTCTCGTTATCGCACTGCTCTTGATCTTCGTCTAAGCGGAGCAGTCTGATATGGGACTTGAGGTAGTAGTAGACGAAATCAAAGCAAAGGGTGACCGCGAAGCTGCCGGCATCAAAGCCGCAGCCGAGGCACAGGCAAAAGAGATCGTCAACGAAGCAAACCTCCGTGCAAACGAGATCCGTCTCGCAGCCGAGAAAGACGCTGATATTCAGGCAGACCGGATCATGATCCGTGAAGTCGCCAGCGCCAATCTGGTCGTGAAACGTGATTTCTTGAACGCACAAAAGGAACTTCTTGACAAAGTCTACACCAGTGCAGCCGAGGAAATCGCTAACCTTCCGGCAGACGTACACGCAAAAGCGGTACGCGAACTCTTAAAAGAGTCTGCCAAGCAGATCAAAGCCGGTGTCGTTTTTACCAACGCACGCGACGAAAAAGCTGCAAAAGAGGCAATTAGCGGTTTAAAAACCCTGAGCGGATTTACGTTTGGAGGAATCACCGACATCGCCGGCGGTGTCGTTGTACAAAGTACCGATGGTCAGCTCACACTTGACTTCTCATACCAGACCTTTATGGGTGAAGTCTGGGAAACAAGTCTGAAAGATGCATCGGAGATATTGTTCGGATGAGGTAAACAATGACTGAGGTAATGAGCGGAACTGCTCCTTATATCTATGTTTCAACCCGCATGCGGGTCCGCAAAGCGAAGCTCATCCCGCGGGAAGAATATCTTCGCATGCTGAACATGGGTCTCCCTGAGTTTACCAGACTCATTGAGGAAATGGAGTACAAACGCGAAATCGATGAGCTGTCAGCATCCTTTAATGGTGTCGACCTCATCGAAAACGCCATGTCCTGGAACCTTGCAAAGGAGTATCAGCGTGTGATCGCTCTGGCTCCCGGAGAGATGAAAGGATTTACCCGTGATTACCTGCATAAGTGGGATATCCAGAACATTCTGAGTATCCTGCGAGGTAAAGAACTCGGATTTTCCGATGGGAAGATCCGTGCAGTACTTGTTCCGGCCGGTGCACTTGATGCATCGACGCTGGACCGGCTTGTCGCCGAGTCATCGGTTGAACGTATCGTTGAACAGCTGCCCGTAAAGCAGATGTCGGCGATCCTCAGCGAAGGACTCAGCGAGGCAATCGAGACCCATTCGTTTGGGAAGATCGAGAACGAGCTGTACAAGTACTATTATGCAACGCTGATCAAAGCAGCACGTGGCGGTATGAAGGGCGGCCTTCCGTTCCTGAAATATGTCATGTTCGAAATCGATATCAAAAACATCACCAGTGTTTTCAGAATGCGTGCACAGGGCGGCGACAACGCAGCCCAGCAGAACATCTGGATCCCTGGGGGTTCATTCAAACCTGAAGAGCTCGAAAGACTCAGCAGTGTTGAAAGCACCGATGAAGTGGTCGATTCGCTGAAAAAGAAGATCAAAGTCACCGTGCTTCTTGATGCACTTGAATCTCTGCGTGAGAAGAAACCGATTTATTCGATCGAAAGTACGCTGATTGCAACACAGCTCAATCAGATGGACAAAGTATCGAAACGCAATCCGTTCTCAATCTCGCCGCTTCTCGTGTATCTCGAAAGAAAGAAGTATGAAGTATCCAATCTCCGTGCCATTGCCCGTGGAAAAGAAGCAGGCCTGGACGCAGAGATTCTCGAAAAGTACCTGGTGATGTAAATGGAAATCGCAGTAATTGGAAAGAAGGAGTTCGTCTTGGGATTCCAGCTCGCTGGCATCAAAAAGACCTACTCTGCAGAAAATCCCGAAAAACTTGCCGAGACCATTACCAAGGTACTTGATGATGCAAATGTAGGAATACTTGTGCTGCAAAGCACGGACCTTGACCAGATCCCGCGTCGCCTGCAGGTAATCATTGAAAATTCTGTCAAACCGACCATCGTTACAATCGGCGGGCAGGAGGCAGGTCTCTCCCTGAGGGAGCGTATAAAACGTTCGGTGGGTGTTGATTTGTGGAAGTAACTAGCAAACCAGGAATACTCAAAAGAATTGCAGGACCAGTCGTCACTGCAGTTGATCTTGATGCACATATGTATGATGTGGTCAAGGTCGGAAACGAGGAACTGATGGGAGAGGTCATCAAGATCGACGGTGCAGACACCGTTATTCAGGTCTATGAGTCGACCACCGGCATTCGCCCGGGTGAACCCGTCATAAACACCGGTCTTTCGCTCGCAGTTGAGCTTGGCCCGGGTCTCTTGACCAGTATCTACGACGGTATCCAGCGTCCGCTCGAAGTTCTTATCCAGAAGATGGGTAACTTCATTGCACGCGGTGTTACCGCACCGGGACTGGACCACGAGAAGAAATGGACCTTCAAACCGGTCGTTCACGTCGGTGACTCCGTTGTCCCCGGACAGATCGTCGGTGAAGTTCAGGAAACACGCAGTATCGTGCACAAGATCATGGTCCCGCCACTCGCAAAGGGCGGCAAGGTCACCAAGATCAATGCAGGAGACTTTACCGTTGATGAGATCGTTATCGAACTCGACTCCGGCGAATCCTTCCCGATGATGCAGAAATGGCCGGTCCGTGTCCCGCGTCCTTACGTGGAAAAACACAGCCCGAGCATCCCCCTTCTGACGGGACAGAGGATCCTTGACGGACTCTTCCCGATCGCAAAAGGCGGAACTGCAGCTATCCCCGGACCATTCGGATCCGGAAAGACCGTTACCCAGCAGCAGCTGGCAAAATGGTCCGACGCAGAAATCGTGGTCTACATCGGCTGCGGTGAACGCGGAAACGAGATGACCGAAGTTCTGACCGAGTTCCCCGAACTCCAGGACCCGAAGACCGGAAACTCTCTCATGGAGAGAACGATTCTCATCGCAAACACTTCCAACATGCCTGTGGCAGCCCGTGAAGCATCCGTGTACACCGGTATTACTCTTGCAGAGTATTTCCGTGACATGGGCTATGACGTTGCATTAATGGCAGATTCCACCTCCCGGTGGGCAGAAGCAATGCGTGAAATCTGTTCACGTCTTGAAGAGATGCCCGGAGAAGAAGGTTACCCGGCATACCTGTCCTCCAGACTCTCCGAGTTCTACGAGCGTGCAGGACTTGTCGAGCCGCTCGCAGGCGGATCAGGATCCGTTTCCGTTATCGGCGCAGTTTCGCCGGCCGGCGGAGATTTCTCCGAACCGGTTACGCAGAACACGCTTCGTATCGTCAAAGTCTTCTGGGCACTTGATGCAAACCTCTCCCGCCGCCGGCACTTCCCGGCAATCAACTGGCTGCAGTCCTACTCTCTGTACATGGCTCAGCTGAATGATTACTACGACGAGAAGGTCTCACCCGACTGGAACAAACTCCGGTCATGGTTCATGGAAGTTCTTCAGAAGGAAGCAGAACTGCAGGAAATCGTGCAGCTCGTCGGATCCGACGCACTGCCGGAGACCGAACAGATCACCATCGAAGTCGCCAGAATGATGCGGGAACTTTTCCTGCAGCAGAACGGTTTCGATCCGGTCGATACCTACTGCGATCTGCCCAA
>ENA-UOOH01003667-UOOH01003667.1-fermentation-metagenome-genome-assembly--contig:-NODE-3667-length-11409-cov-31.504316_pt1 | contig 11409 bp, 10 predicted proteins | sample MGYA00245778_ERZ724025 | MGnify/ENA primary metagenome ERZ724025 (study PRJEB28704, sample SAMN03018313) | fermentation metagenome | biome: anthropogenic terrestrial biome; feature: soil... | reverse complement strand
ACAGAGGTGACAGAGAGATGGGGAAAATGGTCTTTCCTGATTTTGGTCACTGATTTTAGTCATGGTTTTTGTCTTTTTAGCTGTCTTTTCGGTCTTTTTGTGGTCTTTTGCCGAGCACCTTTTTTTTGCAGGCGAATACTTGCGACACATAGCTTTGGCTTAGCGGGGTCTACTCTGTGTTTGGGCAGCAAGACCGGGCAGAGGAATACCGAGATCCCGCAGTTTGCAAAGCCTTTGGGCAAAGCTATTTCAGATTGATCAGCTCATATATTTTCACAGCTTTATTCTTACCTTTCACTTTCACTTCGTCCAGATAGCGAACTTCCACCAGCTCTTTCACGTGTTCATAAGTAAACTCGCTGATAATGATGTGTTTGGGAGTGTCATACTCCTTATTGATGCTTTCCAGGCGGGCGCCCAGATTGATGGTATCGCCGATGGCAGTGTAGTCAAAGATCTGCTCGCTGCCCAAGTTTCCCACCACCGCAGAACCGGTGTTTACGCCGATTCCGATCTCAAAGCTTTCTTTGCCCTCACTGCGCCATTTTTCCTGCAACTCTGTCATCTTTTCACGCATTTGCAGGGCTACTTTGCAGGCATTCAGGGCGTGATTGGGCAGGGGAAGCGGAGTACCGAAAAGTGCCATAATCTCATCCCCTACAAATTTATCCAGAATACCCTGGTTTTCCACGATCACATTCACCATCGCGGTAAGGTATTCCTTGAGGATATTCACTGTTTCTTCGGGACTGTGGTTTTCGGAATAGGTGGTGAACGAGCGAATATCCGAAAACAATACGGAGATTTCCTGCAGAGAGCCACCATAGCTGAGTTTCTTGGGATTTTTTAAGAGTTCGCTTACCAATTCCGGTGCCATATATTGCTGGAAGGCCTGGCGGATGAAGCGTTTCTCTTTGAGGGAATCGAGGTAGTGACATATCAAGCTGGCCACATAGATAAAGAGCAGTGCCAGAACCGGTTGTACGATAGGGATCAGATAGCTTTGCCGTTCAAAAAGGTAATAAGCCAGCAGGTATTGCAAAGCGAATAGAATGAGCAGAGCCAGCACCGACAGTTGAGGCTTCAGCTTGCGGAAAGCAAACCATAAGAGCAGCAGAGCCACAAACTCCAGCAGCATATACAGCCAAGGGTTTACAGCATAGAGATAGTCGCCATTTTGTACCATCTCGATGAAGTTGGCATGGATCTCTACACCGGGAGTCCATTCTCCACCAAATGGAGTGGGAAATTTGTCGTGCAATTCATCGATTGTGGCACCAATCAGCACTATCTTGTCCTGCAAAATACCAGAATCCCGAATGGAGTAAAATTCATCAAATTCGATGCCTTGATAACCCGGCATTGCCATTGTGGAATCATCGATCACACTGGCATAGGATATATGGGGAAAAGAAGAAGCGGGGCCATAATAGTTTATTATGGCTTTGTTGTGTTTATAGATAGGAATCTTATGATTTGCCACCGTCAGATGAGCATCTTCGCTATGTAGATGATCTGCCCAATCACTTTGGTAGAGACGGCTGTTTGCCAATCCGGCCACACCGATGCTGTAATACTTGTGATTGTCCATTTCTTCAAACAAGCTATATTTTCTGATCGCATTGTCCGAATCCGAGTTCATATTCACAATACCCCAAGGGCTGCCGTTGGCCACGATATCGCCAATGGGTGTGAGCAATTGATCCGGGTCGCCGTGAGCTTTGCCGTGCAACACTTTTCCCGCAAAGACGACGTTATTGGAGGCTGCAGCCGCATTAGCCAGGAGCTTGTCGGACTCCGGATAGCGAGAGTTTTCGGTGAACTCAATGTCAAAAATAATGAGCTTGGCCCCGGCTTCGCTCAGGTTTTCGATGAGTTTGGCGTGGTAGTCTCTGGGAAAGGGCCAGGTCGTATTTAGGGCGCTGAAACTTTCGTCGTCGATGGCAATGATCACGATATCTTCGCTGATTTGGCGGGGGCCCCGCATATGGAAGAGGCTATCCTGGGCCTTGTATTCCAGAGAATCAAACACGGGAATCAGGAAGATGATTTTGAGGATTATCAGGATGAGGACAGGCAGAAAAAACGAGCGATATCGTGACATGGTGCATCTCCTTTCATAAAGGGTCGAAGCGTGGTTTTGGGGCCACGCTCCGAGTAAGGTTATTTTTTGTTGAGCTTAGAATCTCTGGTTCAATAACAATCTGAAGGTTGTGGTGTCGTAATCCTTGCTGCTGTCATCATCATTCTTGTATGTTTTCATCCCGAGGTCGGCAGTTACAGTCATATTGCGGATGGGATAGCTCTCCACGCCGAAATTGATGTAATTGTAGCTCTGGGCTTCCTGATCCCCGGAAAGGCCGGTATTGCGATATGACACATATGGCTTAATGCGATTTTCCCAGATGGCATAATCTGCCTTCAAATAAAGACTGTTACTCTTGTTTTCCTTCGAGCTCAGATCGTCCTTGTTTGTAGAAGTGGAATACGATACCAGAGTTGTAAGGGGGATCATGTTGAAGCGATTATTCATGGTAAAGCCGATGCCGGAATTTCCGTTGTCGGAAGTATATGAATCAGGAATTGTGCGTTTGACATTGTTGCCGCCAAAGCGGTAACTAATATCAAGCTGAGTGGGAACATGGGGAATCTGCACGATATTGTAGCCAATGCCAAAGCTCATATTTTGGGCATTACTGGTAATGGGGTCAAAGCTACTGTCCTCAATATCAGTATTCTGCTTGTTTTCGCCACGGTTGTCATTGAAAGAAGCCTTCACATAAGGCATATTGGGAATACGCAGGATAGCCGAAGCAAAGATGTTTTGGTATGTATTGGTTTCGCTTTTGTGCTCCATCAGATTGTCTTCGGTAGTACTGTAACCGCCTGATATGGTAATGAATCTACCGAATGAAAACTGATCTGTGATGGAAAGCACCCGGGTATCCCTTTGGTTTCCGAAAGTACCCATCGAATTGAAAGCGCTGCCGGTTTCGTTGTATTGAAGGTTCAGGAAGTTGTTCCAGAAATACATACGGACATAAGCGTTCCAAGCCACATTAGCCATGCTGGGCACGAAAGGTTCCATGTTCGTATTGATGATGAAGAGGTCGGCATAGTCTTCCGGATCTACTTCGATGCCGGCAAACTCGTTGTCCAAGCCATAATCTTCCATCTCTTCCACGGAAATGGCGCCGGGCAAGGTATTTGTGTTCAGCATGCTGCCGGCAATTTCAAAACCTGCCAGGAAATGTTGATCAGGCACGTTCAGTTGCATATCCAGGCTTATTACGGCGTTGTCTTGCGGTCTCACGGTATATACAGTATCACCTTTTGCGTCGCTATAGCTGTAATAGGCCTCACCCAGAGAGCTGCGAATGTCACGATGGCGAGCGCCGGTAATGCCTAAGCGAAAGCTTTGGTCGTTGCCAAATTGGATTCTGGCAGCTATGGCTTCTTGTTTGAAGGTGCTCAGACCGGTGGGACTGGCGCTTGCCATGTATTCGGTTTTACGAACAGATTCTCCATGTGCCCAGGTCAGTTCCAAGAACCGGGTGTGGAACTTACCATAGAGTCCTCGGATGTTTTTCCCCGAAAGGGTGAATTGGGAAAGAGAGGGCGAGTAATCACCAAAAAACACGTCCAGCAATGGGATTTTGACGCCAAAGGTATAGCGGTTTACCGGTTGAGAATTCTTGTCTTCCAGGCTGGATACCAGCAGATTGGCCTGCATATCGGCTATACCATAGCTTCCATACAGGTCTGCCCAAGTGCTATAATCATCATCGGGATCCGAAAATACCTTATCTTTGTCCGATACACCGTATACGTTGGCGGCGAAATTTACCGAACCTCTGTAAGTAAAGGGCAAGGCAGGCTTTTTACTGCCGGGCAGGATCTGGGTTATCCATGTGGGTGAATACACATCGGCGCCCTTCACTTTTGCCGTGATCATCGCCTTTTTGATGCCATCCTGGGGGCGATCTTCCCGATACATCAATACGGATTCACTAAATTGGGTTTGTGAGGTAACATCTCTGTCTCCCACAAAGACGCGGATACTTTTTGGATCCACATCTTCTGCCAGAGCCAAATAGCTGACCGCCAATACATAACCATCATCGGCAGAAATCGAACTATCGTCTGAAATCAATACAAAGCCATCGTTGAGCGAACCTTTGGGAGCATTCAATTTCAACACGTACAAGGGAGTAATTCCATCATCCGCGGGCAGATACCCTGCCGCGCCGTTGCTCAATCTGAATTCAAAACGATATTCAACATCGTTTGTGGACACCGCAGTGCGAGGTATAATACCTCGCCAGTAGGTAGAAGCAGGATCGTCCTGGCGCATCGGTTCTGCTTGCCAGACAGTGCTGCCAACCAGTCGATACTGCACATCAACACCAGAGATATCTGTCCCGCCCTCGGCAATTTCCAGGAGGAGTTCCACATCAGCTCCGGGGACGAATGATTCCGGACTCACATGCAAAGCGGTAAGCGCCAATAGTGCCAGACAGGGGACTGTCAATGCAATTGTGACTAGCAGTCTTTTCATATTGAACTCCTTGTATTAGTAATGGATTTCTATCAGTTTGCGATTCCCGGCATCGTCCAATACAGGCACAATGATAGGTTCCCGCTCTTCACTCTGAGCAGATTCCAGTTCGGCTTTTTGTATTTCATCGAGGTCGTCAGCGCTGCTTACTCTCACCCGGATTCCACCATCGGGACTCACGATACCTGTCTTGCCTTTGCCAACTGTTTGTACTTCATCGGTCTCCAGCACACGCAATTCCACTTCACCGTCGGTAACCGTGAAGGTGCTGAAGCCATCGTCATCCACTTTGGTCAGAAATTCGGTTCCTTTCACGGAAGCAACGGTGGTGGGGGTTTGCACGGTGAAGGTACCGCTGCCCTTTTTCACTTGAGTAAGGATACTACCCTTGGTCACATTCACTTTTTTGCTGAGTTTTCCGCCTTCCTTGCTGGCGTTTACGGTTACCACAGAATTTGAAAAAAGCTTGATCATGGAGGAAGCATCAATGTATTTGTAGGCCGCGAAGCTTTCCGCTCCGGTGCGCAAGACATCCTTGTTTTGCAGCAATTCACCATTCTTGAATTTTAGGTTTTTCAAAGCGCGTTCCAAGCTTACCTTTCCTTTGCTGGCTGAAAGGATGGCTACACTATCAGCCAATAAAGCAGTTGCCAACAGCAGTATTACGGATATTAATAGGATTCTTTTCATTCTTTCCTCCTCAATCCCTTACCTTAACTTCGATTTCTTTACCCATTAGGCTGTTCAATATATCGATTGCATCCTGTCCGCGGTAGGTTCTGCCTTCGTAGATCACCTCTCCGGTAGGAGTGTATCCCAGGTTCAAGATATTCAGGAGGGCCGGATTTTTAAGCATGGTCAGGATTGCTTGAACATCCTCAGGGCTTTGGTCTCCGCCTTCATCAGCTTTGTAGCGGAACACAAACCAGGAGCTGGCATATGGGTTTTGCTGAGAACCATTCCTGCTTACATTGGGATTGTATTCATCATAGCGATCGGTAAAAACTTGCCAGGCATAGTAATAATCTCCATTCAGAGGCAGATACTCGGAGAATCCGCTGCTCACGTCTCCCTCACTACGGAAGACCTCTGTTCCCGTACTATGGATGTTAGAGAGAGAAGGAGGGTTGTTCGGAGGATATTCACGTACCACAAGAGTTTGAGTGTTGAAGCCGGTATTCACCGAATTCCAGATGAAACTCACCGGTAAATCGCTGAGGCTTGGGACATTCTGTCCGATAAGCGCTCCGGGACTGATGAGATTTATGGCCCCAGCATTTCGGATGGTGATAGTGAAGCTAGCATAGGCCACATCAGCAGGATTATATTCAGGCCAGGCTGAGACCTTGAGTACCATTTTGCCGTCCGGGAAATATCCGGAGAGAATTGCTTCTTCCAAAGTGGCCAGATCCTCAATCAAATCCACAATGTTTATGTTGATGGAACCATCCGGCTTGAAATATTGGTTATCCGTATTTGTGATCAGTTCCCGGTTCGACATCTGAAGAACCTGTCCGGGAGCCAGGTTTTGGATGCTGATAAATATGGCATCATTAGGTCCAATAATCTCATTGTTGTTCCAGCTCAATTCCACCCGAAGTTTCACTTTTTGTTCCATTTGGTCATTGGTGAGCCTCAGAGTGGTAAGTAGGGGTTGAGACTGGGGATTTACGGGGTCGAAGCTGAAAGTACTCAGCTGATTTACCTGTATGCCGGAAGGCGTGAATAGCAAGTCTAATGACCAGATATTCAAGACTACGAGCAGTAGGGCAAAGATGAAAAGTATGCGTTTCATGATACCTCCACGTGTCTTGCCACGGAGTTTTTTATTATCGTTTCAAGCAGGTCGCCAAAAGACATTCCCGCTGCCTTGGCTGCCATCGGAGTCAAGCTGAGAGCCGTCATCCCGGGCAGCGTATTAACTTCCAAAAAGTACAGTTTATCTTCGTCCAAGCGAAAATCCACTCTGCCATACACAGAACAGGATAGGGCCTTGAAGGCACGAACGGCATAGAGCTGTGCCAAGTGCGCCATGGCCTCGTCGATGGGCGCCGGAGCCAGATATTCAGTGTTGCCTTTGGTATATTTATTCTGATAGTCATACCAGCCGGCTTTTGGTTTGATCTCCACCACCGGCATGGCTTTGTCGTCCAAAATGCTCACCGTCAATTCCCGCCCCGGGATGTATTCTTCCAAAAGCACAGTGGAGCAGTATTTGAAGGCTTCAGTTACAGCCTCCTTCAGAGAACATATATCCTCCACCATACTGATGCCCACACTGCTGCCGGCATCATTTGGCTTCACGATGATGGGCAGGCCCAAAGTCTCGGTAATAGCCCGGTAATCCATGGGATCGTTATAATCCTCCAGAAGGTTGCCGCGCATCAAGATGTGTTTTGGTACCGGAACTCCCTCTTCGGCTACTAGCAGCTTGGCGATGTATTTGTCCATGGCCAGAGTAGAGCCTTTGGAGAGTGAACCCGTAAAGGGAATTCCCGCCAGTTGCAAAGCCGCTTGCAGGTCTCCATTCTCGCCACAGCCACCATGCAAACCGTTGAAGACCATAAAGGGATGTTCAGCTTCGATGGCCAGCAGTAGGTCGGCAAGGCGAGGATAATCCGCGGGATCCAGCTCGCACACGTCATACTGCGATAAGCGCAACTCTTTGGCAATCTCCGCTCCGCTGACCAGAGATATTTCCCGTTCAGGTGAGATGCCGCCTTTTAACACAAGGATCTTTTTCATGAACCTCTCTTACAGTTTTATCTGATAAAATACACACAAATCCAAACCCAGGGCAGCCTTGAACCGGGCTACATCCTGCACGTTTGCTCCACAATAATCGAAGATACTGCTCCCCTTGGGAAGGCTTTGAAGGAGGCTGAGACTGTGAAAAGAAGCAGCACCCCTTTTGAGAGCTTCTTCCGAGGTAGCCTTGTATAAAGTATAAACCACATCACCCCCATCGTAGAGTAAAATATTTGCGCTTACCACTTCGTTTTTCCAGAGAACGTTGAATTGTTTCAACAAACCGGCATCATGAAGGTGAGTAAAAAAGACTTTCATGGAATGGTAACTAACTCCGAGATTGTGGTTTTTTCTGATATCCAGCCTTTTTTGCAGAGCCAGAAAGGCATCTGGATCAAAAGACTCAACCAGTTCCATACCCAGATTCTGGGCGTTGCGAAATTTCTTGCGTTCATCCGGCAGAGAATTCAGGACTTCCGTGCTGGCACATCGGAATGTATACAAAGGCGAGGCTTTGAAGCCATTCCAGGTGAAGCCTCTCACATCGAGGTTTTCCGGATTCAGCTGGAGCTTGACCCGTTTGTAGTTTTCTCCCAGAAAGCGGGCCACCCGAGAGCAAACAGCCGTAGTATCCAATAAAATCCTGGCCTTACCGGCGTTGTTTTCAAAGGCAAAGGAAATCCCCTGGTAGTATGCTCCCACAGGGGTCACGAGGGCTTTTATCCCCATCTTTCTGCGCTCATACAAAGGAAGGATGGCAAAGAGTTCTTCACCCTTATACACCTGCAATTGAAACGCCGTCACATTGTGCATTCTCGCTATAGCATCCATAAACACGGGATTGTGCCAATAGCTGTATCCCCCGGATATTTGCCTGGCTTCTCCGCTTTGTATATCTGCGATTTTTATGCTATAGTTCATGATCCCAGGTGTTGCTTGATGGCAGCTATCAGTTCATTGAGGTTGAATGGTTTTATGATATAATCCGAAGCACCATCTACCATCGCTTTGTAAGCGCTGTCGATAGTAGGATATCCGGTCATTATCAGGCAAAAAATCTCAGAATCGGCCGCCATGAGCTTTTCCATCAGTTCCAAGCCATTCATCCCCGGCATCACTAAATCTATAATGGCAAGTTTGTATTGACCCGGTTTGAACAATTTCAGAGCAGCGGTGGCATCTTCGGCCATGTCGGCCCGGTAATGATGGAGTTTGAGACAGTCCCCAATAACCTCTCTCAGCAAACGGTCGTCATCAACGAGCAGAATTCTAGGTTCCATATTGGCCACCTCGCTTCCTTTATATCATTATTGTGGCATTTTAGCCGGGTGCAGAAAATAGTCAACAAAAAAAAAGCCACCACCGTGTCGATGCTACAAATTTTAGCCGTCCGTAACTCTCATTAGCTGAGACGAAGTTCAGCGATCCCCACCATTACGGCTCTTACGCCTCTCAAAAAGACCATGGGAAGAATAGCCAAAACCGACCCAAAATTGTAGATTATCATAAAGCACAATATTTATATTGACGGGAAAAGTACCCTTGCAATAATTGACATACAAGACGTAAAAGAGGTTCTTATGAAAGGAATAGTGAAGTGGTTTAATAAAAATAAAGGTTACGGCTTTATTCTTACTGAAGACAACAAGGAGTACTTTGTACACTGGAAATCCATCGTCACCAATTCTCCCAGAGAGTTGAAGGTATTGGAGCAAGACGAAGAAGTAACCTTTGATTTGATCGAAACCGAGAAAGGAATTCAAGCCATCAATATCATCAGGACACAACCCTGATAGTTTTTCGCTTGATCTTTGGGCGCTGTTCTCGGCGCCCATTATTATATACTGCAGTATCGCATGATAATGGTTCCAATTACCAGAGATGAGCCCGGATGAACAGGTAAAGCGATAGTATGCCATTTCTCCCGATCAACAAACAAGACATGAAAGCCCGGGGCTGGTCTGTCTGCGACATCATCCTCATTAGCGGAGATGCCTATATAGACCATCCCTCCTTTGGCGTTCCCATCATCGCGAGGACCCTGGAAGCTGCTGGGTTCAGAGTGGGTATCATCGCTCAACCGGACTGGCACAATGACGCAGATTTTATGGCTCTGGGCGCTCCCCGGCTATTCTTTGGCATCAGCTCCGGAAATATGGATTCTATGGTGAATCATTATACTGCCCAGCGTCGGCTACGCTCCGATGACGCCTACAGTCCGCAAGGCAAAAGCGGCAAGAGACCGGATCGTGCCGTAATGATCTATACCAACATCATCAAACGGTTGTATAAAGGCATCCCGGTGCTAATCGGCGGAGTGGAAGCCTCTCTGCGACGAGTGGCACATTACGATTTTTGGCAAAACAAGGTGCGCAATAGCATATTGGCAGACAGCAAAGCCGATCTTTTAATCTATGGCATGGCAGAGCATACGATCACAGATCTGGCACAAAAACTGAACGCCGGTAAACATATATCCGAACTGAATGATCTCCCCTCCACAGTATGCTTTTGCAAGGAAGCGGGAGAGCCACGCTTGCCGGATGCCGATCAATGCGGGGATAAAAACACTTTTCACCTGATGAATCGTGTTTTTTACGATAACTATGCCACTAAGGCACTCTTTCAACTCAATGGCGGCCGCTGGATCAAACACAATCCCCCCGCCCCCGCTCTGCCCGGTAAAGAACTGGATAGAATCTACTCTCTGCCCTTCATGAATGCGCCTCATCCCACCTATGGAAATCAACGCATCCCGGCATGGGAACAGATCAAGCAAAGCATCACCAGCCATCGCGGTTGCTACGGTGGCTGTAATTTCTGTGCCATCGCCGTGCATCAGGGACGCAGGATCCAATCCCGCTCTGCAGTCTCCATCATTGCGGAAGCGCGCAAACTAAAAGGGACCATCAGCGATGTTGGCGGACCCAGCGCGAATATGTATGGCAGCTATTGTAAACTCGGTTTTCCCGATAGCTGTCCCCGCCGCTCCTGCATTTTCCCGGAGATCTGTCCCAATCTGGTTTTGGATCACGAAGCGCAATTGCATCTGCTGGATACAATCTCCAAACTTCCGGATATCAAACATGTATTTATCGCCAGCGGTATCCGCCACGACCTGGTTTTGGGCAATAAACGCTACATCAAAGCCATTGCGACCAAATATACCGGGGGTAGGTTGAAATTGGCTCCGGAGCATAGCGCGCCAAATGTGCTGAAACTGATGGGCAAGCCTCCGATCGAGCGCTTTGAAGCCTTTTCCAAAGAGTATTTCGAAGAACTGCGCTCTTCCGGACTCAAACGTCAGATCATTCCCTACATCATCATCGGCCATCCCGGTACGACGATGGAAGACGCAATAGCCCTGAAACATTGGTTGGAAAAACATAAGATCCATGTGGAACAAGTACAGGAATTCACTCCAACGCCAATGACCATAAGCACTTGCATGTATTATACGGGTATGGATTTTGAGAGTGGATCCCCCATACATATACCCTCGCCGGGCGAGATCCGCAAGCAGAAAGAGCTGATCGTGAAGCCAGCGTTTGCTACCAAACCCAGGCCTCGCAAGACTTTCATAAAAACATAGACAGATGATTTCCCCATCCGCATATTCCACATTGTTGTTGACAGATAAGCCAATCATATAATCTTGGAACCAATACAGGGGTGCTGAGTTTTCAGCTGAGAATATACCCTTCGAACCTGATCCGGATAATACCGGCGCTAGGAAGTACAAAAATACTCCCCACCAGAAACAATCCTCGAAGGATCCTCTCAATCCCCCCTATCAAAACAAAAAGGGGAAAAACATGGAAAGAACTATTTCCACTGCCATCTGTCAAGACTGGTTTCACAAACTGTCTCTACACCTGGAAAACGACGTGATTATTGTAGGCGCGGGGCCATCAGGCCTGGTCTGTGCCGCAGAACTAAGCTCGAAAAACATCAAAACCTGTGTAATCGAAAGCAATCTGGCCCCCGGCGGAGGCATGTGGGGCGGCGCGATGCTCTTCAACAGTATCGTAGTCCAGGAAGAAGCCCGCTATATCTTGCAAAAATACGGCATCAATCATCGGGAACACACGCCAGGATTTTAT
>ENA-UOOH01003663-UOOH01003663.1-fermentation-metagenome-genome-assembly--contig:-NODE-3663-length-11429-cov-4.597151_pt1 | contig 11429 bp, 8 predicted proteins | sample MGYA00245778_ERZ724025 | MGnify/ENA primary metagenome ERZ724025 (study PRJEB28704, sample SAMN03018313) | fermentation metagenome | biome: anthropogenic terrestrial biome; feature: soil; material... | reverse complement strand
ACCTCCCAACTCATCCTCGGCCTCATGCGGATCAACAAACTCACCGCCCCCGCCCTCGATACCCTCATCCAAACCGCCCTGGACCTCGGCATCAACTACTTCGACCTCGCCGATATCTACGGCGGCCGTGGCCGTTGTGAAACCCTCTTCGGCGAGCTGCTCAAACGCCAGCCCGACCTGCGGAATAAAATGGTCATCCAATCCAAATGCGGCATCGTTCAGGATGACGACCGCCGTAACATCGCCTTTAATTTCGCCAAGGACTACATCCTCCAAAGCACCGATGGCATCCTGCAGCGCCTGGGCATCGACCAACTGGACGTCCTGCTCCTGCATCGCCCGGATACCCTTATGGAACCCGATGAGATCGCCGAGGCCTTCAACCGCCTGGAAGCGGCTGGCAAGGTGCGCTATTTCGGCGTTTCCAACTTCAATCGCGGCACGCACGAGCTCCTGCAAAGCGCGGTAAAGCAGCCCCTCAAGGTCAACCAGCTCCAGTTCGGTCCTGCATTTGCCAGCCTGGTGGATCACAGCCTGCGTACCAACACCCACCTCACCGGCAGCCCTGACCGTGATGGCGAGGTCCTGGATTACTGCCGGCTGCAGGGTATCACCATCCAGGCCTGGTCTCCCTTCCAGTATGGCCAGATTGCCGGCCCCTTCCTTAATAACCCGAAGTTCAAGGAACTCAGCGATGTACTGGCAGAAGTTGGCGCCAGCCACGGCCTTACCGCTACAGGGGCGGTCAGCGCTTGGATCACCCGCCATCCGGCGCGCATCCAGACCGTTACCGGCACCACCAACCCCGCCCGCCTCACCGAGATCGCGGCCGGCATCGACGTGAACATCAGCCGCGAGGAGTGGTACCGCATCTACACCACCCTGGATCGTGATCTGCCTTGAGGTGCCAGGTTTGCCGCCTGAGCATTGCACGCCAGCCTTACCCCAGGCTAGCTCATCAAAAGGATTGCCGCGTTTATAATGCCTTCTACATGGCCTTGGCATCATTCGCGCCTATCCGTTATCCTACTACCCGAAACTTATCAAAACCATAAGGAAAATTAAACATGTCAAAATACCGTACCGTCAAACGCGTCGTCACCGGCCAGCCAGCCGTGGATGGTGCCGGCGTCAAACTCCAACGCGTCCTCGGCCTCGCCACCGTGGAGGACTTCGACCCCTTCCTGATGCTCGATTCTTTCGACTCGCATAACCCCGCCGATTACACCCGCGGCTTCCCCATGCACCCGCACCGCGGCATCGAAACCATTACCTACCTCGTTGAAGGCCTGCTGAGCCACGAGGACAGTCTGGGCAACAAAGGCGATATCCTCCCCGGCGAATCCCAATGGATGACCGCCGGCAGCGGGATCATGCACCAGGAGATGCCTCAGGCTGCTCCGCGCATGCTTGGCTTCCAGCTCTGGCTTAACCTGCCGGCTGCCGAGAAAATGACCGCCCCCAAGTACTTCGACATCAAAAACGAAGACGTTGCAGAGGTCCAGGAGGACCATCAAACCGTGAGGGTGATCAGCGGCGAATACCAGGGCGCCCGCGGCGCCACCCCGCACCACATCCAGGCCCGCATTCTGGACATCATGCTCCAGCCCGGTCAAACCAGCACCATCCCCGTGGATCCGGACCATACGGTCTTCGTCTTCCTCTTGCAAGGGGCGGCCCAGCTGGGTGGCCAGACCTATCCCGAGAAGAGCGCTATCCTGCTCGCGGATGGGGACGCGATCCAGCTTTCTGCCCTCCCCGAGGAGCCCCTGCGCTTTCAGGTGATCTCCGCGCCCCCGCTCCACGAGAGCGTTGCCTGGGGCGGACCCATTGTGATGAATACCCGCGAGGAACTCAGCCAGGCTTTCGCCGACCTGCGCAGCGGCAATTTCATCAAACAGGAAGCCACCTGGTAAGTCTTGCAGTCTGATAAAACAAGAGGCCTGACAACAGGCCTCTGTTGATTCTCCCTGCCCGGTGCAGGCTGGCGCTTTGATTAAATTAAATACACCAGAGTAATACGCGTGGGATCTTTATTACAGCCTCGTCTAAAATTAACCTGCCTACCCTGTCAAATTTTGCCTGTCTCTAAGAAACTGGAAACTAAAGGCGGCCCGAGCGGCCGCCTTCTCAATTCTTCAATAACCGTAAGGCCTTACCAGGTCTCGGTCACCTTATGGATGCCGTCCGGCTGGTCCACATTCACCCCGCGCGCGGCCCCCAGCGCCATCCCCAAAAATTGCCCGGGGATCACATCGCTGACCGGCGAGAGGTACTCCGGGATGCCCTCAGGGATCCACATCGGCATATCCGCCAGGGCCAGGGTCTCCGGATCATCCGAGATCATCGCCAGCCAGGCTCCGCGGGCCTGGGCCATGCGCATCGTCTCCAGCACCGGGCCGCGCGTGGCCCCGCGGGGCAGCACACCCAGCACCGGATAACCGGGTTGGATGCAGGCGATGGGCCCGTGCAAAAAGTCCGCGGCGGAGTAAGCCACGGTGGTCAGGCCGCTGAGTTCCTTAAGTTTCAGCTCGATCTCGAAGGCCGTCGCGTTATTGTAGCCGCGCCCCAGTACCACCAGGTAAGGCATGTTCACCAGTTTTTCCAAATGCGGCGAGGCGCTCACCGGGCTTTCCCGGGGGTCGCTATAACGCTGGAGCACCTGCTCCAGTTGCGCCGGCAGGGCTTGCAGGTCCGCGTAGCGCACCAGGCCGCCTTCCGGTTGGAAGGCCTCGGCCAGCAGGGCAATGGCAGCCAGCGTCGCCGTATAGGATTTGGTGGCAGCGGTTGCGTACTCTTTTCCGCAGTTCAGGTCCAGCACGTAATCCGAAATTTGAGCCATTGGGCTGTCCGGGGTGTTGGTGATCAGCACTGTCGGCCGCCCCTGGGCGCGCGCCTCTCGGAACACGGCCAGCAGGTCCGGCGAAGCGCCGCTTTGCGAAATGCCTAGCATCAGGGCGTTCCTAAGCTGAGGCGGGCGCTCGTAAAGCGTGTAGATGGATGGCCGGGTGAGGGCAACCGGGTAGCCGGCGGCGGTTTGCATCAGGTACTGGGCATAGCGGCCGGCGTTCTCCGAGGAACCGCGCGAGGTCACCAGGATGTAATCGAACTGGCCCTTGAGTTCCTGGGCGATGCGCCGGGCTTCCGGGCGGGCGTTCTGGACCAGCCTGGCGATGCAGGCGGCTTGTTCATTGATTTCGTTGATCAGTATTTTGCTCATGCGCCCAATTTTACTTGCAAGCTTAATTCTGGAGTAGAGTAGATTTCACATCAAGGGTGTTGCGCGTAGACATTAAATTGAAGCGTGGTTGAGGATATTTACGACCGCTGGCCCGGCACCCTGCCGCGTGGGCGATCCTGCACGCGGTTCATCAGCCAGGCGGCTGCCAGTGCCAGGGCGGCGCTTACCGCGAACATCACCGGGTAACTGCTGGCCTCCACGATCACTCCCGCGATAAATGGCGCCAAAAGCAGCCCCGGGCTGGCCAGAGTGCGTGCCAAACCCATGTAGGTGGGGCGCAGTTCGTCGCTGCCCAGTTCCAAAACCAAAATCGCGTCGCTCATCACGCTGCCGGATACATAAAACCCATAAGCCAAGAACACCAGGTAATAGACCCAGATCGAAGGCGCCAGAATGGCGATGGCGAGGGCGGTCACCCAAATCATGAACGAGGTCACCAATATCCGCCGCGGGCCCACCCGGTCGCCCAGGTAACCCCAAAGCGCATACCCCATGATGCTGGCTGCGTACAGCAAACCGGTGAAGATCGCGGCCTGGCCATCCGGCAGCGAGAACCGGCGCAAACCGTATACCGCCAGGTAACCGGTTGCCATATTCCCAAAAAAGGCCACAATGCGTGCCACCAGATAGCGCCGGAAGTTGGCATCCTCACGCAGGATCTTGCCGGCCAGGCTGAAATTAGGCTCTTGGGTCCGCAGCGAACCCGGAAGAGGCAGCGGGCTGGGATTGGGCAATGGTTCGATATTGCGGGAAAAGGCGAACCAGCTTCCCAGCAGGAACACCACCGCGATGCTGAACCCGATGGCATAATTGTTCGGGTAAGCGAAGTGATTCAGCACAAAAGCCGCGACCACGGAGCTTAGAATGCCCACGATCTGCCCCGATACCCGTGAAATCCCCCAGAAACGCGAGCGGTGGCTCAGCGGGATTGCCCGCGCGGTCACCTCCTGCCAGGGCAGCGCGGTCAGACCGGCGGCAAGTCCCCGCCAGGCCATCAGGATTACCAGAAAGACCAGCGCGGTCTGCGCGCCGATACGCGGGATGGCCAGGGCCAAAAAGGGGAAAAAGAGATGCGGAACACGTTCCATCGCGCTCATGCGCATTGTAAAAGGCAGTTTGCGTTCCAGGCGGCTTACTTTGGAGGCCATAAAAAGCTGAGGGATGTACCAGCCGGCATTCACCAGGGCCGGTATCAGGCCGATGATCACCGGGTTGTCCGTTAGGGTGGCGGCAAAGACCGGCATGATCGTATTGACCGAAATGTAGGCCTCGCCCCCGAAAAACGCGGTGATATCCAGGGTGTTCACAAGCACATTGTGCTTAAAGTGCCGGGCCACTTCCGGGGCAACATTGTCCTCCGGCCGGATGCGCAAAAGCGAGGCAAAAGCGTAGCGTAAACGTTTGAGCATTCGCCCAATTATAGACCCCATTCCCCGTCTTTCCGGATTATTCTGATTCTTAGCCCCGCGCGCGCCGGATGGGAGAACCGATTGCAAATCACCCACACGCCGGGTAGGGGAGAGACGACCAACGGGAGGCTCTCCCGTGATATCGGTCGAACCGGCTTGCCCAATCTAATGGGGCGGAACAAATCAGGGCCGACACAACTGGTCGGCCGGTACGACCGCGTTTTCTGCACTATCATTGTGCTTTGTCCGTTGACAGGAGGACGACCAACGGGAGGCTCTCCCGCATTTACCACCCCTTCGATTGCCGTCTAATGTCCTCCCAAAAGGCCGTGAAACCCTCAAACCAAAGCGCATTAAACAAATCGGCTCCTCCACACGGAGGAGCCGATCCCAATCTACTGACCTGTGAGCTACAACCCCCGCTCGCCCCGGATATACGGCTCGCCAAGCGCCGCCGGCGCCCCGATCCGCTTGCGCCGCGCCGAACTGCTCCCCCAAACCAGCGCCATCACCGTAAGCACATACGGCAGCATCTGCAGGAAGAACACCAGGTTGTGGTCGTAAAAGAAGGGGTTCCGCAGCCCCAAAAGCATCGCCGGCCCTTGCAGGTCCAAAAGCAAACGCCGCAGGAAGCCGAATAAATACCCGCCCAGCATCGCCCGCATCGGGTTCCACTGCGCAAAGATCACCAAAGCCACCGCTATCCACCCCTGTCCGCTCGTGGTCAGGTTGCTGTACCAGCCCGGGGTGATCGCCACCGAAATACACGCCCCCGAAAGGCCGGCAAAGCAGCCCCCAATAAAGGTGTACAGGTAGCGCACGCCGTAAACGCTCACCCCCAGGGTGTCCGCCGCGGCTGGTTTCTCGCCCACCGCGCGCAGGTGCAGGCCCGGTTTGGTCTTGTAGATGTAGTACCAGGCCAATGGCGCCAGCAGGTAGCCAAAATAAACAAATAAGTTCTGGTCCGTAAAGAATACCCGCCCGATGAACGGGATCTGCGAGAGCAAAGGCAGGGTGAAGTTCGGTACGGTTGGCGCGTTCAGGCCCGTCATGCCCTCGCCCAGCACCAGGGCCAGCCCGGTGCCCAAAAAGGTAAGCGAGAGGCCGCTAACGGTCTGATCGGCCTGGAAATGGATGGTCACCAGCGCGTGGGCCAGGCTTAACACGCCCCCGGCCAGCACCGCGGCCAGCAATGCCAGCCACACGTTACCCGTGTTATACGCGGTCTTAAAGGCCGCCATCGCGCCCAGCAGCATCATACCTTCCACGCCCAGGTTCATCACCCCGGAGCGCTCGGCAAAGATCTCCCCAATCGCCGCGATCAGTAAAATCGTGCCCGTTGAAATTCCCGCGTGCAGCATAATTTCGAAGTTCATGCGGCCTCCTCCACGCTGGCTTTCTTGGTATTCACCAGCCGTATCTGGTAGCGCATCAAAACGTCGCTGCTGATCACCAGGAATAAAATCGTGCCCTGGATCAGGAAGGATACGCCCGAAGGTTGAATTTCCCGTCCCGCGACCAAGAGCGCTCCGAAGAGGATCGAAACGAGTACCACCGCGAAGGGATCCAGCTTGGCCAGCCAGGCCACGATCACACCGCTGAAGCCATAGCTGGTGCTGATGCGTTCCTGCAGGCGGTGTACCACCCCGCTCACCTCGGTCATCCCTGCCAGGCCGGCCAGGGCGCCGCTGAACATGAACACCAGAATGATGTTCTTGGCGATGTCGATTCCCGCGTAGCGCGCGGCCTTGGGGTTATCGCCGATCAGGTTGATCTTGTAACCCCAGCGGCTCTTATTGATGATGTACCACAATACCACCGCTACGATCAGCCCAAAAATTACGCCCACATGCAGGGTCATGCCGGAGAAGAACGGGTTCTGTTTGGCCAGGTCTGCCAGGCGCGGCAGCCATACCCTCCGGGGGAAGGTAGGCGTCATCTGAAAGCCGGCATCGCTCCACTTGCCAAAGATCCAGTAGTTGTTCCAAAAAACAGCCACGTAGTTGAGCATGAGCGTGGTGATGATCTCGTTAATCCCAAACTTTGCTTTGAGCAGGCCGGGAATAAAGCCGTAAAGTGCGCCGCCAAAAATGCCCAGCAGCATCATCAGCCCAATGGTCACGATCGGCGGGGTGGTGTTTACGTCCACCAGGGGCACCATCACCACCATGCTGCTGAAGAAGGCGCCGATGTAAAACTGGCCTTCCGCGCCAATGTTCCAAAGTTTCATCCTAAAGGCCAGCGCGCAGCCCAAACCGATCAAAATCAGGGGCGTGGCCTTCACCATCACATCGCTAAAGGCCCCCCAACTGCCGAAGGCGCTGCGGAAGAAGTAGCGGTAAATTTGCAGCGGGTCAGCCCCTACCGCGGCTAAAATCCCGCCGCTGATCACAAAAGCCAGCACCACAGCTCCCAGCGAGGTCGCTATCGGCAGCCACTTGGGCGGGTCTTCACTGCGTTTCACAATTTGCAGGCGCATCTTTTATCCCTCCCTTTCCTGGCTGCCAGCGGCAGCGGGCTCCGGCGGGCAGCTTCCCGGGCCGCGCATACTGCCGGTCATCATCAGGCCCAGAGTGTTCAGGTCTGCCTCCTTGCCGTCAACAACGCCTACCACCTCGCCCTCGTACATCACCGCGATGCGGTCGGAAAGCGCCATCAGCTCATCCAGGTCTTCGGAAACCAGGAGGATCGCGCAGCCAGTCTCGCGCTGGTCCAATAAAAGCTGCTGTACCGCTTCGATGGCGCCCACGTCCAGGCCGCGGGTGGGCTGCATGGCCACGATGAGGTGCGGCGCGCTGGAAAGTTCCCGGGCCAGAATTAGCTTTTGCAAGTTGCCGCCGGAAAGTTTTCGCGCCTGGGTTTCTACCGATGGCGCCAAAATGTCATACTTTTGCTTCAACTCCGCCGCGTGCCGGCCGGCCTCGGTGTAATTCACCTGCCAGCGGTGGCTGATCGGCTCGGATTCAAAGTTCTTCATGATCACGTTCTTGGTGATCGAAAGGTTAGGCGCACTGCCCACCCCAATGCGGTCCTCTGGGATGTGCGCCAGCCCGCCGCCAATGGACACCTGCGGAGGTTTGTTGGCGATGTCTTTGCCATCCAGCCAAATCGTGCCTTCGCACTCACGCAAGCCGGTCACCACTTCCACCAGCTCGCTCTGCCCATTGCCGGCCACCCCCGCGATTCCCAAAATCTCTCCGGCGCGCAGGCATAGGTCCACGTTTTTGAGCGCGGGCAGGTTCTTATTGTTCACCGCGCTCACCTGCTCCAGCTGCAAAACAACCTCGCCGGGTTCGCGGTCCACCTTGTGCATGTTAAAGATCACCTCGCGCCCCACCATCAGGGAAGCCAGGCGTTCCCTGGTTATGCCCTCCAGCCCGATTCCTTCGGCAGTAGCTTTGCCGCGCCGCAAAATCGTCAGGCGGTCGGCCACCTCCTGCACCTCGTTCAGTTTATGGCTGATGAAGATGATGCTCTTACCCTGGCTCGCCATGCCCTTCAGCGTCGCGATCAGCTCATCGGCTTCCTGCGGTGCCAGCACCGCGGTGGGCTCGTCCATCACCAGAATGCGCGCGCCGCGGTAGAGGATCTTCAGGATCTCCACGCGCTGCTGCTCACCCACGGAGAGCTGCCAAACCTTCGCGCTCGGGTCGATGCGGATGCCGAATTGCTCAGCCAGATGGCGCACCTCTTCATCGTAGTGCTTGAGGTTCAGCGCCAGCTTGGGTTTATCCAGCCCGATCAGGATGTTCTCGGTAACGCTCATGGTGGGTACCAGCATAAAATGCTGATGCACCATGCCGATGCCGGCTGCGATCGCGTCCTTGGGGGAGTTAAAGCGCACTTCCTTGCCAAAGACCCTTATCGTGCCTTCCTGGGGTTGGTAGAGGCCCATCAGAACGTTCATCAGGCTGCTCTTTCCCGCGCCGTTCTCGCCAAGAAGCGCGTGGATCTCCCCTTCGTGCAGGGTGAAGTTCACGTGGTCATTGGCCAGTACGCCGGGAAAACGCAAAGTGATATCGCGCATCTCCACTGCAGGAATGCGTTGGTTATTGGAATATTCATTCATGAGCTTGGGGATCCTAAAAGAATAGATAGAGAAGGCCCGCAAGCGGGGCCTTCTCTAAAACCCTTTGTGTTACTTCGGCAGTTCGGCGGTAACGTTCTCGTTCCACCAGTACATGCCGGTCAGGCCGGCGCAGGGCGCGTCGGCAGCGTTGGCAAAGCAGTCCAGTTCCACCTGGGTGAGGCTCTTGCCTTCAGGCAGAACTTCGTTGCCCTGGTTATCCGTGATGGGGCCAGTGAAAACATCGAAGCGGGTGAATTCGCCGGCCAGCATCTTGGTCACCAGGTCGCGCACCATTTGCAGGTCCGCTTCCGGGAGGTCCTTGGCGCCGGGCATCAGCTCTTCGCCTTCCATAAAGCCATACAGGCCCAGGCCGTCGGCATCGCCATCAAAGTAGCGTGCGTCGCCGGCGTAGGTTCCGGCGCGGCTTTCCTCAACGATTTGGGCGTACAGCGGGCCCCAGTTCCAGTACATGGTGGTGAGGCAGGTGGGCAGGGTGCAGTTGGCGATGTAGTCGTAGGTGATGCCCCATTTGCCTTCGGGGGCGGCGATTGCCGGGGCGGGAGTGTCCGCGCCGGTCATCACTACTTGCACGCCGCTATCGAAGAGGCTCTTGGCGGCTTCCTGCTCGATGATGGGATCGTGCCAGGTGTTGATGAAGCGCACATCCAGGGTGCATTCGGGGCAGGTTTTCTGCATGCCCAGGGCAAAGGCATTACCCAGGCGCAGTTCTTCGGGGATGGGGAAGGTGGCCATGTAGCCCAGGCGGGGATTGCCATCCATCTTGGCGCGGCTGCCAGCCAAAATGCCGGCCAGGTACTTGATGTTTTCCATCGCGCCCATCAGGTTGCCGAAGTTGCTGCCATTGTGTTTGTAGCCCGAGACGTGGATGAAGTCAATGTCCGGGAACTCTGTTGCCACGGCTTCGGTTGCGTCCATGAAGCCGAAGCTGGTGGTGAAGATCACATCGAAACCCTTGCGGGCCAGGCTGCGGGTCACTTGCTCGGCGTCCACGCCCTCGGCCACGGTTTCAACATAGGCCGTGTGCACGTCTTTCACTTTGTCTTGCACCCATTGGCGGCCAACATCATGCGCCTGGCTCCAGCCGCCGTCATCGTGCGGGCCAACGTAAACAAAGGCAACATTAAAGCAGCCTTCAACGGGGGCTGGCACCTGGTAGTTACCAACAGTTTCAGATTCAGTTTGGGCTTTGCAGTCCACGGGGGTGGCGGGGCCGGCAGGCGCGGCCGTGGGGGCTGTCGTTTGGCAAGCACCCAGGATAAGAGCAAAAACAAGTAGGATAACAAGCATTAATTTGGTTTTTTTCATCTTTTCTCCTCTAATTACCTTCGGTTTTAAACGACTTGGGAAAGATTTCTTGCAGCTTGGTTAATGAATGCTCCTTTCTGCAAAGCGAACAAGGCATTATTCTGTACCAATTTTACTGCAAAGCGTATGATGCTAGGTTAATATCCGAAAATTCATTATTTCCCCTCCGCGCCTGATGAAGGCGCCCTTTCGAGACTGCCGAGGAGGGTTTTCACGGGAGGCCTTCCTGGCCGCTAATCGCCTGGTTCTGGGAGGGCCTAGAATCGCGGGGATACGCTTCGGCCTGCATTTTCCCCTGGTTAAACCGAAATGCCGCCTACGGCGGGCGGCATTCCAAGGCAATTGCGCTTTACTTTTTATCCGCCGGCTTGTCGCCTTCGAAGAAATCTTTCAGGTTCTCACCGATGTCCTTGACCGTGCGGCCCACCTCGCGGAAGATGTTGGGTTCATTCGGGTCCTCGGGGGCGTCGGTCACAGCCTCCTTGAATTCGCGGTGCGTTTTCTGGGCCCACTCTTTCACATCGGCGCTGGCTTCCTTCAGATCCTTGCCGGCCTGGTCCAGCCATTCGTCCACATCCCGCCGGGCCTGCCTTCCCCAGCCTTGCTCCGGGTCATGGCCTTCGCTGCGGCCACGGGCGAAATCCTCCACCTCTTCCCGCACCTTCTCAAAGCCTTTGCGCAGGTCGTCCTTAAATTCGTCAACAAAGTCCCGGACTTCTTCCGCCGCTTCATGCGCTTGCCTATCGCCTTGGGCACCTGCAGAAGCAGCCTCGGTTTCCACCCATTCAGCGCCTTCCTCTGCTGCCTGGTTTGCGGCTGCCGCTTCCCCTTGGCCGCTCAGGTCCTCCGGGCTCACTGCCGTCGCGGGCAATGGGTTGATGCTCACATCTGCTTCCGCGGGAAAGCCGGGATGGTAAGCCTTGGCTTCCTCGCCCGCGGTCAGTTTATCCGCTTCCTCAGTGGTTTTGTTCGGATCCATTCGCTCGTCCATAGCACTCCTTCTCCATCGATTGGTTCAATAGAGATTCTATTTTGCCCCAGCCGGCTTCATCCGTCCTGTAGAACCTGCCACTGTGGCAAGCACCAACCACTCGTTCCTACCCAGTCTCACGCCCTCAATGCATGGGCCGACCACCTGTGTCAGCCCTGGTTAAAACCCCTCAATGTAGGGGACGACCACTTGTGTCGTCCCGATTTCACCCCACTGTACGGGCAAACCCCTCGTGTCACGCTTGTTCGAACCCCCTAATGTAGGGGCCGACCACTAGTGTCGGCCCGATTTCACCCCGCCGCCCTATTGGGTTTTGACCACTCGTGCTAGCCTTGGTTAAATCCCCTCAATGTAGGGGCCGACCGCTTGTGTCATCCCAAGTTCAACCTGCCC
>ENA-UOOH01003662-UOOH01003662.1-fermentation-metagenome-genome-assembly--contig:-NODE-3662-length-11430-cov-10.801670_pt1 | contig 11430 bp, 10 predicted proteins | sample MGYA00245778_ERZ724025 | MGnify/ENA primary metagenome ERZ724025 (study PRJEB28704, sample SAMN03018313) | fermentation metagenome | biome: anthropogenic terrestrial biome; feature: soil... | reverse complement strand
CAAAATAATTAGATAGGGAAAATTAAACGAAGGATTAAAAAATTTATCTCTGAAATAATTTTATTTATCTCTGAAATAAATTATTTTTTCTCCTATCTTTTTTCAGATAAACTGGATAATTTTATCTCCTTAAGGAAGACTGATAACAATGCTTAATCCGTTATAGGAGTATGAAGAAGTATTATCGCAAGCAGTTTGATTAGAATTGCCAAAATTAATAATAGTGGTACGGTCGTTATCAGAATTTTCGGGAGTTATAACGAGCTTTATGTCGCCTGAAATTAACCAATTGCAAGCACGATTGAAGGCAAAATAAGGCAATCCTTCGTTTATTGATTCAGAATTGAGTGCAGAGAAAGTCCATCTCATATTTTTTTTATCATTTGCCTCGCCTTCGCTAAAAAGAATATTAAGAGTTTTATCATCATCATAAGTATCTGTGTTGAAGCCTTCTTTATAGAAAATAAATCTTCTTGTTGAAATAATCACATTTCCGAGTGGGGTTTCAATTTCTGCAGAATCAATGATTATGCTCTGAGTTGGATAGTAAGTATTATCATATCTATTAGTTATTCCTTCATACTTAATAATAAGATTAAGATTGGAATTACAATCTGTCTTAAAAATCAAATCAGATGAAACTGGGTCGACTTTAATGTTAGTAGACATATAATAATCAATAATCTGAGCTTCTATAGTTGAAAGTGAATCTTTCCAGTGTGAAGAAACATTTGCAATAATCTTTCCTTTTCTCACTCTATGGTCAAAACAAACCAAGGTATCCAAGCCAAAATCAATTGTGAGTTTCAGTGGATATTCGCTTGCTTGAAACGGGTCTAATTTTTCTTTTGTTATGATTGGATAAATTGAAGAGTTGCTATTAAGAATTGATTCTTCGTCAAGAGCCAATTGGATGATATGAACAATATTTGAGATAGCCATTTCGGAAGAGGCAACGCCTTGTTCAACGGTGAAACTATCTTTTGTGGTAAATCTTCCTGTTGGTCCGTATGTTTTGTCTTCTTCAGTACATGAGATAAAGAAACCAACAGATAAAAGAATTAATATTCTTAATTTTGTTTTCATTTTATACTATAAATATTTGTAGTTTGATTGGACAAAATTAATATTTTTCTCGAAATATTTGGTAGTTAAAAGAAATTTTCGGAATTTTGCACTCCATTTTGAAAAGAATAATAACAGTTTAAACATATATAATCATGTCTAAGATTTGTGAAATAACAGGAAAGAAGGTAATGTCAGGACATAAAGTTTCTCACTCAAATATCAAAACAAAGAGAAAGTTTTATCCAAATCTTCAAACAAAGAAATTCTTTATTCCAGAAGAAAATATTTGGGTTACATTGAAAGTTTCTGCTGCAGGAATGCGTACTATCAATAAGAAAGGCATTATGGCTTGCTTAGAAAATTCAATTGAAAAAGGTATAATAAAATTATAATAATATATATTTTTATTGGTTAATAATATTGTCTTCAATTTTTTTGGAGACAGTTTTTTATTTATAAATATAGAAGTTATGTTATATTCATTTGATCGAGAAATTAGAGTAGAATATTATGACACTGACAAAATGGGAGTTGTTCATAATAGTGTTTATTTTTTGTATTTTGAGAAAGGAAGAACCGAAACCATGCGTAATTTAGGTTTTCCTTACAACCAAATTGAACAAAGAGGAGTAATTATGCCTTTAGTTGATCAATACTGCAAATATATATCGCCTTCTTACTACGATGATGTTTTAACAATCAGAACCTTTATTGATGAAATGCCTTTTTCTAAGTTTAGTTTTAGATACGAGGTTTTCAGAAAAGAAGAAAATGATAAAACTACACTAATTGCTAAGGGACATAATTCTCTTGCTTTTGTGGACACAAAAACCAATCATCCAATACGTCCACCAGAGTGGATGTCTAAAATATTAAGAGAAAAATTAGGAAAATAGAAAATTAGTTGTATCTTTGCAACCTCAAAAAATATTAATAATTTAAAAGAAAGAGGTATTAATTATGATTATAATCCCTATTAAAGAAGGCGAAAACATTGAAAGAGCTCTAAAGAAATTGAAGAGAAAGTTTGAAAAAACAGGCGTGGTTAGAGAATTACGTGCAAGAAAACAATTTGATAAACCTTCAGTAATAGCAAGAGAGCGTAAGAGAAAAGCTATCTATGTACAAAAGCTTAGACAAGAAGCGTTAGATAAGTAGTTTACGTTTTAATCATAAAATAAAAGGGTCTGGAAATTTGGTTTCAGGCCTTTTTTGTTGTATATTCGCTACGTGAAATTGGAAGAATTTATCAACTATTTAATTACTGAAAAGCATTACTCCAACCATACAGTAACTGCTTATACAACCGATTTAAAACAATTTGAACAATACATCAAAGAGTTTTTTGATAAAACAGATGCTAAAGATGTTAATTCAGATATGATAAGAGATTGGATTATGCAACAGAGCGAAGACAAAATATCTAATCGTTCAATAAATCGCAAGATAGCCTCATTAAGAACCTATTTTCGCTTTTTAATCAAAGCTCATGAAGTTGAGAAAAATCCACTTCTGAAAATACTCCCGATTAAAACTTCAAAACGAAATCCTATTTTTATTATGGAAGATGATATGGATAAGATTATTCATAATATTGAATATGAAGATAGCTTTTGTGGGAAAAGAGATAAACTAATAATCTATCTCCTTTATGCTACTGGCATAAGAAAGTCAGAACTCCTAAGCTTGGAAGAAAAGGATTTTGAGGTTTCAAAGCAAGAGTTAAGAGTGTTTGGGAAGAGAAGAAAAGAAAGAGTAATACCAATTGGAGATAAAATAATATGTTTGCTTAATGAGTATTTGGAACAAAAGAAATCATTAGAAATTGATGATGAAACTCTATTTATAAATGATAAACAAGAGGTTCTTTCAATAGCACAGTTAGATAAAATTGTGAGGAAATATCTATCAGTTGCTAATGTGGAAAGAAAATCTCCTCATATTTTAAGACATACTTTTGCAACACATTTAATAAATGAAGGAGCAGATGTAATGAATGTGAAGGAGTTGTTGGGGCATCAATCTTTAGAAGCAACACAAATTTACACTCATAATACTATAGAGAGGCTAAAAAGCGTTTATAAACAAACACACCCAAGAAGTGAATAAAAGTAATAAATATTTTACTAAAACAAATAACAAAGGAGGTTTAATATGAACATTAACATTAACGCAGTGAAGTTTCGTATGGCTGATAAGCTTGAAGACTTCATAATTGACAAAGTTTCAAAATTAGACAAATTGGTTCCAGATAATTTAGGAGCAGAAGTAACCCTAAAAGTGGATAAACCTGAGTCAGAAAATAATAAAGTGGTAGACCTCAAACTCTTGGTAAGAGGTTATAATCTTTTTGCTTCCAAGCAAGGAGATAGTTTCGAAAAATGCACTCAAGATTGTATAGATGCTCTAAAAGCACAGATAGACAAACATAGAAAAGATAAATAAACGTGTTATCAATTACATAAACAAATATAAGTGTAAGATTAGTCCCGCATTTAAAATGTGGGACTCTTTTTATGAGAAAACAAATTATATAAATATAATATGGAAGATATACTTCAAAAATTAGGAATTAAGAAAGAAGGGAAGAATATTATTTCCTCTGAACTTATCCATCACTACATCAACTTAAGACTTATAGCTTTGGATTTACCCATTGATGAGAGTGATAAAACAAATCATAAGGATTCTAGCTTAATAGATATAATTAAAGGCTTAATTGATAACTACAAAGAAAATGAAGATTTGTCAGCAAATGGGCTTTGTCCAAGTGATGAAAGAATTCAGAATTTTCTTACAAAATATTTTAAGGATGTTGAAGGAGTTGATGATGTTAAATTACCAAATAAAACATTTACTCTTGATAATTATGGTGTAGCAAGAGAATTATCTATCCCAAAGGGAGAAGATAGATATATTTCTGAATATGTTTCATCTTATAGAATTAAGCAAGGGGTATTACATAATCCTGTGAAAGATAGGAGAACTACAAAGGGAGTTTTTCACGTTGCAGAAGGAGGTCTTCCAATACCTAATAACACAAAAGCAGTCCCAATTCAAACAGCAAAATATATTTTCTCCAAAGCTTTCTCTCAAAATACAGATATACTAAATATTCCCTATACAGCGAACAATCCAAAATCTGCAAAAAGCTTTGTTTCCTTATTACTTCGCCCGATTGTTTGCCCTGAGGTGAAAGGATTAACGGAAAGAAAGACAATGGAAGTAAGATTCTTTGCTCCAGGAAGTCTTGTCAGTAATCTTGATTTTGTTGAAAGTATATTTGGAAATGGAGGCAGTCCTTATCATTTTAAGAATGACTCAGCATTAGATGTTTTATATTGGACGGGACATACTGGTTGCGTAGTTTTAGCTCCACAACTAACCAAACTAACTAAAAAAGAAGTTGGTCTTCCGCATATTTCAAATGCCACATTACGCCAAAAGAGAGATGGAATGTGTTGGGAAAAAGAAGATGAGCTTTATAATGATGGACAATCCTTTAAACTAACAGTTAGAACTCATGAAGGCATAATTGTTACAGTTATTGCAGATAATTATTTTGGCTATTCAAAGAAAGAAGTGAAAACCATGATAAGCTATTCTTCTAACCTTTATGGAAACACAGAAGAAGAACATGCGGGAGGAGCATTAGTATTTCCTGCGTACAATCAAGGAGATTATTATCTTGCTAAGCCAACTAAAATAAAATATACTTTCCAAAATACAATTGATAGCCTTGCAGATAAGATTGAAGTCTTCCCTTCAGGATATGGAATAGATAGAACATATAAAAACATATACTATCTACCAGAAAATGTTGAGTTTAATGTTAGAACACAATCCATAACCTGGGAGAGAAATGATAAACAAGAAATGCTAAAACTCCTTCCTAATAATATTTATATCCTTCCAAATGGCTCTAAGTTCAGAATGGAGAAAAATATGGGAGCTGCCAACTATCGTTTAGTTGAAGTTTATGGAGACGGAACCTTCTGCCACAAACCTTGTACAGTTTCAGGAGGAGGAAAGAGTGAAATATCTAAATCTATTCTTGATGCAATAATTTCAAGTTCATTCTTTGTAAATGATTTTGATAATGACTTTAAGAAAATAGAAGAGATATTTAAATATGACTACTCAAGAAGATTTAAAGGAATTGATAGCCCAATTCCAATGAGTAGAACATTCTTAGATAGTAAGCGTTCAATGGGTTCGGTTATTAAACTCCTTAATGTTTCAAGCAAATACACAGATGAGTATAACTCTTGGTTAAAAAGTATTCCTCAATATATTAAAGGTTTGGCTTTTATTGTTAAACGATTCTATAAAGAAGAATGGGGAAATGATTGGAAGAAACATTTTAGTGTAGATATTTTAAATGGAATTAATGGAAATGAGCTTAAGTTTGATGATAAAAAGATATTTGCACGTTATTTAAGAGTAGGATTTCAAGAGAATGGAAAGTGGAGAACATTCAAGCTTAGACAAGATTATGCTCAAGCAGATAAGTTGCAAATGGAAGACGATATAACAGCTTCTATTGTTGTTCCAGCCAGAGTATTAGGTAATGTTGGAAAGGCAAAAGATAATCCAAGTGTTAAAATAACAGAGAACTGTGAGTATCGTTTCTTCCAACGTCCCGATGATGCAATAATACGTGGCTACGACAAAAAGGCAGAGGAAGATATTGCAAGTCCAAACACTTTCATCTCCAATTTTGAGCCATTAAGCATTGAAGATGCAAAAGAAATGATTGAAGATGTGATTAATTTCGACAATTTCACTCTCCCAATGCAAAATTTAATTAAAGATGTTGCTGAAAGTCAAGACTCAGCTTATTTTGTTTCTTCGGCTCACCCTCGCATTGTTAATGGAAAGCCTTCTGCAAATGTTCGCTATCTTCAAACAAGAGATGATATTGTTAATCCTTTCAATAAGTATGTAGCTGAAATTGGAATTAGGCTTGCAAGAAATCTTAATGTTGATGAGAACTTGCATTTGACAGTAAATGCTGTTTTGCCAGGAAGGAGAAATAATCCAAAGGCAGAAGGGATTAGACCTTTGGCGGTATATAATCCTGTTCACTATCAAGAGTTGCCAGAATTGTTTATGGACTTTATTTGTAGCCTAACAGGAAAGTCGCCTTCTACAACAGGGGCAGGAAGCGAAGGAGCTTTAACAAAGGCAGCTTTCAATGCTCTTTGTGCAGTAACAGACCTTAATAATGCACTCTTATCTTTTATCCTTACAAGTTATAATGGCTTTACTACTCCCGCAGGACACATTGGGAGTAAATACAAAATATCTCATGATATAAGTCTTTTGATTCCTGAGCTTTGGTCGAGACTAAGTGCAAGGGAAACAAATCCTGAGTTTATGATTGAGGACAAAGGACTAGAAAAACTGAACGACTTTGTTTATAATGGAAAGCTTGTTAAAGCATCTGTTTTGGGATATAGAATAACAAAACATTTCGTTAATCATCATTTTGGTAGAGTGTTTGAAAATCCTAATGTTGTCTTTGAAGATGATATGCTACAACCAGAATTACAAAGTATGGATGAATTTGTAGATGGAATAAATAATATTGTAGAGAACTATGCAATTGTTGCAAAGAACTATTTTGAAGATGGATCAGTTGAAAGAGCAATCCCACCTTTGAAAGCCCTTTTAAATATTATGGTGAATGGAGAGTTTGAAGGCAAAGGAATTGATTCAAAAGAGATAAGAGATATGTTTAGTAGAGATTATGTTTTAAATAGTCAATGGTATAAGGAAAGATTGAAGGCTAAACAAGAATATGACCTATCTCTATGGAAAAAACATAAGCAATATCTTAACAGCTTTTTATCTAAAGCACATAACTTAAGCAAAGATAAGCAAGAGCTTTTGGAAGAAAAACAAAAAGAGATTGAAAAAAGAATTTCCTATTATCAGACAAATGAATATTTAGAAAGTCTTATTGGGACAATAGGTAAGGATATTCTCTAATCGAAACGAATACTCTTAATAGGGTCAATCTTACTAATGCTTCGAGCAGGAATTAATAGAGCAGCCAGACAAATTATGATTGTTACAAGATTAACCATTATGATTTGGATGGCTGAAATCTCTATTGGAACAGAAGTTAAGAAATAACTCTCTTGTGGTAGAGTGAAAATATTAAATTTAGCTTGCACAAATGCAATCCCTAAGGCTAAAACATTTCCATACAAAAGCCCTCGAAGAATAATATAAGTTGCATTATAAAGAAAAATCTTAATAATACTTCTACTTGTTGCGCCTAAGCTCTTCAAAACTCCAATAGTTGTTGTTTGTTCAAAAATTATTATGAGTAGGGTTGAGGTAATGGTAACTATTGAAACTAAAAGCATTATAATGAGAATAAGGATTACATTGCTATCTAATAGACTTAGCCAAGAAAGTAAATTGGGCTCAATTTCACCAAGGGTTTTAATTGTTTTATCCTCCGATAAGGAATAATAAATCTGTTCTGAAGACTGCTCGACCTTAGAAAAGTCCTTTAGCAAAACCTCATAACCCTCTACAGTCTCACTATCCCAATTATTCAAACCCTGAACCTGAGCAATATCACAAATAACAAACCTTTCGTCGTAGTCACTAAGCCCTGTCTCATAAATACCTACAATATTAAAAGCTCTTGCCCTATAATTATTTTCAATATGGAAGAATACCCTCAATTTATCTCCAATACTGAGGTTAAGCCTATTGGATACTACTTTTGAAACTAATGCATCTGTACTTTGATTATCACTAAGGTTTAAAAATCTTCCATTAATTAAATATTGATGAAAGAAAGATGTGTCGTAGGTTTTATCTACTCCCTTAAGCAAAATGCCTTGAAAATCTGTCTTTGTTTTTATAACACCACCTTTGGTTGCATAAGGACTTATGGATTTAACATTTTGAATACTAAGTATTCTCTTTTCTTCTTCTTTAGAAAGTGAAATCCCTTCGGAGTTTTCTGTGAGCTTCAAATTATATGGAACAATCTGAACATGAGAAGCAAACCCAGTAATTTTTTCTTTTACTTCTGATTTGAATCCCTGAAGAATAGAGATGGAAAGTATCATGACTGCAACTCCAAGCGTAATGCTAAGGGTAGCAATAATAATTATTGGGCGAGAGAGATTTTTGCCCTTGCGTTTGGTTAGTCTTTTAGCAAGAAAATACTCATAATTCATTTTGCAAAAGTACATAAAAACAAATTATGAATTGTATTAGAAACCCAGATTAAACCTATTTATTCGTTTATCCCCTATTAAATGAATGGGGATTTCACAATAAATTGAATGAAATAAATCCTATGAAAAATCAATTTTCTTTCTCTTAAAATAACTCTTCGTTTTAATAAAATAACTCTTCGTTTCAGTAAATTAAAACTTCGTTTTATTTGGACTAAAGCGATATTTAGAATTTATACTCTCCAATTGAGCCAAATCTAACTTGTTTTTGATAGGGTTAAGATATAGAAACAACTAAACTATAAAAAGTTAGATGGATTTTGGGGAGAGAAACTCTTTTATTGTATCGACATTAAAAAGCATTATTGAAGCAAAGAAAATATAAAACATTCTTCCAGCAATATTATCTAAAGTGTCTTCGGTTAGCATTGAGGTGAGGATAATAAATAGGAAAGAAAAATATATATAATTATTTATTATTCCTGCTTTTATTGGAGGGTAGAAAATCCAAAATAGAAATATGAATAAGCCAATTAAACCAAAAACAATTGTAATATTTAAGTATTGATTATGGGACTTATATCCAGAATTGCATAAATCAGACTCTCTTTCACAAAGCTCCTTAGCAAACTCTTCTTCAAAATCACCTGTCCCAACCCCAAAAACTAAGTTCTTTCTAATTAATGAAAGAGAATTACGCCAAAGTTCCAATCTCTGCAATTCGGAAGAGCCAAGAATTTGTCCGGTTTGAGAATAGGAGTTAAATTGATAGAACATCTTGTAAAGACGAGGTCTAAAGGAGAATTTTTCTGTATAAACCTTGTTGGCAATTCCATTTTGAATGTTCAGAATATCCCTATCGGTCAAAAGCTTAAAACTTTCTGCATCCTTATATGGAGAAATAGAGTTCATATATCTTAGAAGAATATTAAAATCATCACCAATATCTTTTCCAGTCTTTTCTTTCCACGAATCTTTAATCTCTTCAAAATTACACATCAAGTAAATATAGTTACCATTCTCAATCAGTTTAACATGTTTTAGATTATAGTAATCATTGCCAAGGGGAGTTTTTGTCAATAAAGGCTTAGAATAAACCTTATTGGGAGTAAAGAAAAACTTATATTCTTTAACCATCCAAAAGCAGGAAACAACTATAATTAAAGAATAAACACCAAGAATAAAATAACTTAGCTTACTCTTATGTTTCTTTGTAATATAATAGGGGATATATATGATAAGGAAAAGGGAAAGTATTGTAATTCCTGTTATTGCCTGAGTGATTATAATATAAGTAGTAAACCAAATAATGATAATAAGAGCAATAGTTTTTTGAGTCAAAGAAAGAGTTTTATGATGAACAAGAGAAAGTTTGGCAATAAGTAAAACCGCAAAGACAAGATTTAATGAAAAACGAATATGAGAAGTTGAAGGTATTAGGTTTCTAAGGTCTGGATAATCATTACTAAGAAGATTAATACTTCCCCAAATGGTTCCAACCAGAAGAGAAATAACATATCCAATAAAACCAATCCTCAATATGTCTTTTCTCAAATCTGAAATAGCCAGAATGCCAATCGGAACCACCAAAAAAGCAAGTTTCCTAATAAGCTCATTCCATCCAAAACTAAGATTATCTGTCCACAAAAGCCCAATAATATGCAGAAAGTAAAGACTGAGCAAGACCAAAAGTATATTCCTTTGCGACTTAATCTTTTCCCATTTCTCTTTCCACGACCCAATAAGAAACAACCTAACCAAAAGCATCACAATCCCCAAATTAATAAGGAATATAGAAAGGCTAATCCCTGCAACACAAACCAATAGGGTTAAGATATCAAAATAGTAAGTAAGATTTCTTTTCATCAATCAATCATAGACTTGTTTAAGACTAACCCAAAAACGTTTTTTCTTATAATATATTTCATAAGAACTTAAATATAAGTCAGATTTTTATATCTTTGCACCTTTATAAATCAAACCTACTTCAAATAAATAAAAAACTTATGAAAAAGTTAGCAGTAATAGCCTTTGGGGGCAATGCTCTTTTGAGAAGCGGACAAAAGGGAACATACAAAGAACAAATCAAAAACGTAACCGAAACATGCGATAGTTTAACCAATCTCCTAAAACAAGATTATAACATTGTTATTGGACACGGAAACGGACCACAAGTTGGGAACGTTATGCTTCAACATGAGGCAGGAAAGAAGAAATTTGACCTTGAACCTATGCCTATGGACTTTTGCGTTGCCGAAACTCAGGGTTCAATAGGCTATCTTATTGAATTAGGATTTAGAAATGTTTTCGCCAGAGAAAATATTACAAGAAATGTACTTACCCTCCTAACCCAAGTTGTTGTAGATAAGAATGACCCTGCCTTTCAAAACCCAGTAAAGCCCGTTGGACCATACTACACAAAGGAAGAAGCAGAAGCATTTGCAAAAGAAACAGGAGCAACATACGCACAAGACTCAAAAAGCGACAAATATAGAAAGGTTGTAGCCTCACCAAAACCTATTAAGATAACAAATATAGAATTAGTTAAAGAATTGGCTCTTGAAGGAAACGTTGTAGTTACTGTTGGAGGAGGAGGAATTCCAGTTATTGAAGAGAATGGAATAAAAGGAGTAGAGGCAGTTATAGACAAAGACCTTGCATCAGCACTAACAGCTGTTGAGATTGGAGCCGATGAGTTCTATATATTGACCGATGTTCCTAAGATATATATTAATTTCCGCAAGCCAGGCGAGTTAGCCCTTGATGTAATAACCGTAAAAGAAGCAGAAGAATACCTTTCACAAGGACATTTTGCCGAAGGCTCAATGGCACCAAAGGTTAGAGCAGCACTTCATTTCGTTAAGAATGGAGGAAAGGAATGCATAATAACCGAAGCAGGACAATTAGGAAACCCAGACTGTGGAACAAGAATTGTTTGGTAAGATAATTATTAAGATATTAATGTATAAAGATATTAAGGGAGTTTAAATCTCTTAATTCAAAAAAATAGTTGCAAAGTGGTGTAATAATAACATTATACCACTTTTTTATTTTTATTTAAGAAAAAAATGTAACTTTGCCCTATTATAATTAATAAATCAAGACCGTTGCAAAATCCAATTCCTCTCTCTAAATAAGTTTTTTCTGACTAAAA
>ENA-UOOH01003660-UOOH01003660.1-fermentation-metagenome-genome-assembly--contig:-NODE-3660-length-11437-cov-5.845106_pt1 | contig 11437 bp, 9 predicted proteins | sample MGYA00245778_ERZ724025 | MGnify/ENA primary metagenome ERZ724025 (study PRJEB28704, sample SAMN03018313) | fermentation metagenome | biome: anthropogenic terrestrial biome; feature: soil; material... | reverse complement strand
GTCCATGCCCTGATCCCAATCTTTTTGAGGGGGGGGTATTCTTTACCTGCTGTCCAAAGCTGTTACAGAAAGCCGATTCGAAGTTTCTACATTCCCTATCCTCCTCTGCGCCTCTGCGCCTCTGCGCGAGTCCTCCCCCTCTTGACACCCTCGGAACCCGATGTATAATCAGTATCGGAATCCGAGGCATCAACCGATGGAGGGAGTTAAGAGATGAGCATCAATATCTCACAGGAATGGATCAAGGGGACCGTCGTACCGATCATCCTCAAACTGCTCGCGGAGCGCGAGATGTACGGGTACGAGATCATTCAGGAGGTCCAGCAGCGAACCAATCAGGCGCTCCAGTGGAAGGAAGGCACGCTCTACCCATGGCTCCATCGCCTCGAAGGCGACGGACTCATCACCGCTACCTGGTCCAACCCCGAGCAGGGACGCAAGCGCAAGTATTATAAACTCACCCGTAAAGGGGCTGCAGCGCTCCACGAGCAGGTCGAACAGTGGAGTAAGTTTCAACAGGCCGTGAGCGTCCTGTTGTTGGGCATCAACCCTGCTTAACCATTTTTCCGAGGGGGCCCACCATGAACAATCACTCCGATCCACAACTCCAGGCATTCCTGGATACCGCGACCGCCGGCCTCGGGATCGACCGGGAACTCCAACTCGATGTGCGCGCCGAAATCGAATCCCATATCCAGGCCGCCGTTGAACAGGAGTCGCCCGACCTCCCCCCCGATGCCCAGCGCGCCAACGCTCTGCATCAATTCGGCCCGCCCGAGGAAATCGCCGACCAGCTCGTCGATGCGAACCGGAAAAAGATGAAGACCCGCGCCCGCGTGCGCATCCTCTTCAACGCAGTCATCATCCCCCTGGCCCTGCTCGTCGCCCTCGCGTCGGCATGGCCCATCCTGAGTCACACAGGACCGGCCCGAGACTTTTTCGCTTTGACCAGCGGCTTTTCCGATCCGGATGCCAATCCTGCCGGCCTTTTGTTCTTGTCCGCCAACACCTCCATCCGGGACATTCTCAAGCTCCGTAAAATGTCTCCCATCCAACGCCTCATCGTCTACGGCGACCCGGGCAATGAGGACCGATTGGCCGCCCCAAAGGCCGTCTGGGAGAGCGATCCCGACAACCGCGTCTACTACGCCAAATATGTATTGGCCGCGCTGATCCAACCCCGGAATCCCCCTAACACCGAGGGCGCCGATCGACTCTTCGAAATCCTCGAGCACGCCCCCCTTGTCGACCCGGACAACGCCCTCTACGACCTGATCAGAGCAGGTGTCCTCCTCAACAACGCCGCCTACGTCGAGGCCGAAACCATCAAGAATGAGCAGGACGGAGAGTCCACCCAGCAGCACAAACTCGTGATCCAAGATCGCGATCAACTCAATACGGCCATGAGCCACTTCCTGGCCGCACTGGAACATCCACAGCTCAGGCGCTACCACGGCGAAATGCTCGAAAAACAACTCGCCATTCTGGGTCCGCCCACCTCAATGATCCAACAGATCAACCAGATCAGCATCGCAGCGTCGGTCCTGCTCCCCGACCTGGCCGTGTTCCGGGAGCTCGGCCGTGTCTCCTCCCTCTACGGGGCGGAGCTGCTCCGAGAATCCCGGACCGGAGAGCTTTCACCCAACAGCCTCTCTCCCGAAAACCTGCTTCATGCATGGCACCGATTCGGCCGACTGACCGCTGAAGACGCCTTCTGCCTCATCGATGTCCTGGTCACCAACGCCGTCGTCGGATTCGGCAGCCAAGAGGAGGAAAAAGCGCTCCGGGGTGCAGGCCGCATAGAGGAAGCGGAGGCCGTTCGCGAAGAGGCGGCACAAATCACCCGCACCGTCGAGGAGTGGCGCGCCTCCCTGAAGACACCCCAAAACGACGAATGGAAAAAGGAACTGGAGCTCCGTGCAGGAGTTCTCGATCGAATGCTCCTTCCGGCCGTCGGTCACCCCAAACCCGACTTCCAAATGGACTACCTGCGCCGGGGTAGAGAGATGGATTTCGTCCTGATCGAAAAAACCACAGTGACCCTCCTGATCGGGGTCCTTACCGCCATGATGCTCGTCGCCTTTCTCCTCTCCCTGCGCTGGCGATTCAGCAGCGGCGTGACCGCGTTGCCGATCCTCCTGCAGCCGCGCCCCGGACACATGGCCGCCATCCTCGGCGCCACCGTGCTCGGTCCACTCGTCGCCATCCTCTTCCTCCGACACTTCACCCCGCTCAGCGGTACCGATTACTCCATCGTGATCGCCTGGCCGCGGATCGCCATCCACCTCTGCCTCCTGATTGCGGCAAGCACCATCGGCCTGGCCGTCTACCTCACAAAATACGTGATCGGCAGGTTCCGCGTGCTCGATCTCCCCACACCCATGGCGTTCGGTAAGCCATTCCAGGTATTCGCCGCCATCAGCATCGGCTATCTCGTCATCAGCTCACTCCTGCCGGATGCCCTTCTGCGGAACGGAACCGGAAACGTGTTGGCTGGGATCGCCATCGGCTTGACCGCGCTCTGGCTGGTCGGCGGCGCAATCTACAGCCTCGCCGTAGGACTCGCGGCGCGCCCTGAATACGGATTGTTCCACGGCTCTCTCTGCCGCACCGCGATTCCCATCTTCGCTCTGGCGATCCTCTTCATGGGCCTCGTCGCCAAACCCTACCTAAGCACCCAGGAGCGCCGGCTGCTCGCGTGGGACACCGCTCAGCAGGAAATGGCTTCCACAGGAGGCTTTACCGCCCTGGAAACCCATATCACCAAGCACCTGCGCAACGGCATACTGGCAGGGTATGAAGGCAGCCCCCGGTCCAACTCCAATCGCTAAAGGCTATCCGAAAAGGTCCATGGCGATGCAAGATCGGGGTCGGGAACGCTATCGGTCTCGGTATCGAATAGACGCGTGATGGGATTCGGACATGGGAAACCGGATAACAGTGTCTAATGTCGATTTCGTCGATTTCGTCGATTTCGTCGATTTCGTCGATTTCGTCGATTTCGATCCCGATCCCGACAATGATCGGTCTCCGCTGATCGGCAAAGGTTGCCTCGCTAAAGAGGCATACAAAACCGCCCCGGCCCCTCACGGCCGGGGCGTTTTTTTTGGAGCCCCTCAACACAGGCCACCCCGCCCGTACTGCATGTCCCAAAGGCACGAATCGGACAATTAACTCCTTTATGAGGCAGCGGTTAAGGAATTGTCTGAACTCCAATAGTACGGGTAAAATATCTTGACATGCTCGCTCCTCATGGGATTGGATAACGGCACAGCAATATCTGTTTTTGGGACAGATTCAATCGGTTCGAGCGCACGACCGAGAACGGCGTGCACGTGACCAGGGTTCCTACGAGGGCGCGGAGATGATAATGAAAGACAGACGCGGCTTCACATTGATCGAACTTCTCGTGGTTATTGCCATCATTGCCATATTGGCGGCTATGCTGTTGCCAGCACTTTCCAGCGCGCGGGAACGCGCACGCAGAATTGCCTGCCTCAACAATCTCAAGCAGATGGGTTTAGCAACAGCCATGTATTCACAGGACAACGAGGGCGGCTGGCTGACCGCCACCGACAATGACCGCGATGACGACCTGAACTACTTCTTCCCAGACTACATCGCCTCGGTGGATGTCTTTGTCTGCCCAAGCACCAAGAACTTCATCCGAAGGGATCGTATGCGCCGAGAATCCATCATCGACCTGGAACAGGCAGTCGGGCATTCGGGCCAGGCCCCGGGAAGCAGCTTCGAAGTCTTCGGCTTCATGAACTACAACACGCGGAAGACCGTATCGTCCATCGAGAAATATGTTCACAAGAGCGCAACCTACGAATTTCAGGGAAACAAACCAGGACCGAGCCAAATCTGGCTGATCCTGGATGCGGATCACGGTTACTCCGGCACGATCAATAACTATCCGGACGGAGTGGACAATCACGGGGATGCCGGCGCGAATGTCGTCTTCTGTGACGGGCACGCGGAATGGATTCCTAGAGGCAGCTACTCCCGCAGCTACGAAATCGCACAGGACGAAGGCCGTACCGGTCCCTGAGCCCTCTGCTGCACTATGGCCCCTGCCGGGTTGACCGGATGGGATCCCCCTCCCCTCGCCGGCCTCACCCATTCCCTGGTTTTGGAAAGTATGACATCCTGTTTCCAATGTTGGTGTTACGAGGTCTCATAGAGAATCATGGAGGAATGATGCAATGATGGCAAAAATGGTGTGTTGTGCCCTGGCCTCTGCAGCCGCGATGCTGTTCTTGGCCGCTTCCGCTCGGGCGGAGGTATACTTCACGGAAAACTTCAACGGTTACGCCGATGACGCAGCCGTCGTTGCGGCAGGCTGGCAGATCCTCGATCAGTCACCTGTCGCCGATCCCGATTGGACCATTACAAACCCCGGCGGTCGGCTCAATCCCTTCGGCTCCACCGGGCAGTTCATGGTCACCGATACCGACGCCGCCGGTGACGACGGAACCGATACCAACGAAAGCTTGGTCACACCCGCCATCGATCTCTCGAGCGCACCCAGCGTCTGGCTCCATTTCAATACTGCAATGGCACCCAATGACAACGGCGAATCCCGCTTCCATGTGGATGTCTCCCCCGATGGCGGCGCCTCCTGGACGAATGTCTTCTCCAGCTATTCCCCAGGCATCGGCGCAGGCGGTCCAGAAGGCAATGCCGACGGCCGTCTGTTCCCAGTAGACCTGAATCTCACCTCCATCCTCGCCGGCGCCGAGACAGCACACGTCCGTTTCGTCAACCTCGACGGTAATGACGGTTGGTTCTGGGCCGTCGATGACGTGACCGTCGACAGCACTCCAGCCAACCAGGGCGGCTCGATCATCCTGCTGGGAAAAGAGGCGTTCACCATCGGTATCCCGGACACCTGGACCGTGGAGTCCGCCTCCAACACCAACCCCTGGACCACGCTCGATCCGTGCGGCCGAGCCGCAGGCGACACCCCCGGCTCAAGCAAGGTCAATCGATTGGTCGCGCCCTTTGCGATTCTCGATTCCGATTGCGATCCCGACCAACCCGAGGACGAATCCCTGATCACCCCGGCCATTGACTGCAGCAAGGTCGGCACAGTCTACCTCCACGCCCTCTCCGAGCTGAAATGGAACAACGGCAATCCCACGATCTGCGATATCGATGTCTCCCTCAACGGAACAACCTGGGAGACCCTGTTCAGCTACAACTCTGACCTGATCCCGATGGTGGACGACGAAATCGTTTTCGACAACATCGTCCTGGCCGTGCCCCAGGCCGCCGGTGAGGCCAATGTCCAATTTCGCTTCCGCTTCCAAGGCAGTGGCGATGAGTGGTGGTGGGCCGTCGATGAAGTAATGGTCACCGCAGACGGCTACTTCGAAGAACAATTCAACTATGTCTCCGATGCGGAAGTCACCGCCGCTGGGTGGCAGATCAACGACAATTCCACCACCACCAATCCCGATGGCATCGAATACGAGGCGGATTGGACCATCACGAATCCCGCTGGTCGCGCCAACCCATACGCCTCCCAGGGGGCCTTCATGATCGCGGATTCCGATTATTCCAGTCCCGACCCGGGGGATGGTGAGGTCGGTTTGATTGATGAGGAATTGATCAGCCCCACCATCGATCTCTCCGAGATCAATGAGGCCTATCTTCACTTCGCCACCTACATCGAGCCCAACGACGAGGGCGATTCCGTCAACGAAGTCGATATCTCGATCGACAACGGGCAGTCGTGGCAAAACGTGTTCGCGGCCGTCAGCCCGAATCATGCAGGCGGCTGGGCCATCGCCGGCGAAGACGGCAACGCCGATGGACGAACCATTCCCGTCTCGCTCGATATCTCCGGGATCGCAGCCGGCCAGAGCCAGGTCAAGGTCCGTTTCCATTATTACGACGCCACCGACGATTGGTTCTGGATCGTCGACTCCGTGCGAATCGACGGCTACCCCGGATTCAAAACCGGATTGGTGATCGCTTTCCCACCCAATTCGACCGACTTGAACTTCGCCTCCGCTCCAGGCACACAAACCCCTGTCGGGGTCGCAGGCACCACCACGATCATGCCCAATCAAGGTTTCGAAAACGGCATCCCCAACGATTGGACCGTGTTGAGCGATACCCCCGATGACCAACCCTGGATCGCCACCAGCGACGGCGGGCAATGCTTCCGTAACGCCGCAGGATGGCCAGGCGCTAACTACGTCAATCGACTCGGCGATGACGTCGACAGCGACTTCTTCGCCTTGCTTGACTCAGACTGCAACGGAACCGACCCCACAACAGAGGACCAGCAGCTGATCACCCACAGCATGGACCTCACCAACTACAGCTCCGCATACATTCACGTAAAATCGGAGCTCAAACACAACGTCGGTGAGACCATCTGCGATATCGATGTCACGCGCGACGGCGGCGCAACCTGGATGACCTTGTTCCGATACGGCGACAGCCCAACCCCTCCCGGACCCAGGGACAACGAGGTCTACTACGACCCCATGGTCGTCGACGCCAGCATCGCCGCAGGCGCTTCCGACGTTCAATTCCGCTTCCGCTTCCGCGGTAGCGAATGGGAGTGGTGGTGGGCCATCGATGACATCATGGTCACCGGGATCCCCGGCCAGGCTGTCTCCTACGAACCACCCAACAAACCATCCGTCATGGCGCCGGCCAACACCGATCCGCTCGCACCAGTAGCCCTGAGCGGTTCGACCTTCAGCGATCCAAACCCCGGCGATACTCTCGCCCGTGCCACTTGGCTCATCTACGCGGACGCAGAGGGCACGCACCTGCTCCAGCAACATATCCTGGATAGCAATCCGGCTCATTTGACCCTGCCGCCCTTGAGCCTCCTGCCAGGATATACCTACTACGCAGCCGTGCAGTATGAAGATCAGCTCGGCCTGAAATCCGAGTTCTCCGATACCGCACCCTTTGCCGTGCAGGAATTCAACGGCGTCCTCTTCTCCGAGGACTTCGAAGACGCGCCCGATTTTGGGTTGCCGACAGGCTGGACCGAGGAGAACCATACCACACCGGATGTCGCCGGACTCGACCCGAACAATCCCGATTCCGATACCTACCTGGGCTGGACCGTCATTCCCGAGGCCACCTTGGCGAGTGTCTATGGCGGCAACCGGATCAATAACGGCGGCGTGTACAAGGGTAAATCGGTCTACGCCGAATCGGACCAGCGGACCGGGAACCAAATCCAATACCTGTTCACGCCGGACATCCCCATCAACGGCGCGACCGACCTGTACGTCTTCTTCGGAAGCAACTACGTGCAGAATCAGGACAACATCGCCGCCCTGGAATACAACCTCGGCGGAAGCCAGTGGTATCCCGCACTCTACATGCTCGATCAGGATGATATCCTGATGATCGACGGCGTGATCGATGCCGAGGGGACTATGACCCGCGTCGATCCAGAGGCCGCCGATGTCGACGGCGATGGCAACGGAACATACGGCGAAGCGACCCTCGTCCGCCCGTTCGCCGATATGACCCCGTTCATCAGCCCACGGGTTAACGACAACGATCTCGAATCCAAACGCCTCGAATTCATTCGGATCGAAGCAGCCGACGGTGCCGCCAGCGTGAAGTTCCGCTTCACACAATCCGCCACCGCCAGCTGGTTCTGGGGCGTGGACGACTTCAAGGTCATCTCCCTGAGCGCCGGCCCCACAGAGCCGGCCTCAATCACCGCCATCGCACTCAACCCACAGGGCGGCCTCAACCTGACCTGGGAAGGCGGCACCGGTCCCTTCCAAGTGCAGCGCAGTAGCTCCCTGGTCAACCCGCAATGGGTCGATGTCGGGGCGCCAACCGAGGCTAACACCACCACCGTACCCGCCGAAGAAGCCGCCGGCTTCTTCCGGGTCGTCAACGCCGGCAATTAAGCCTCAGCACTCGAACCATGCTCGGCGCGCGACAGGCCAGCCCTGAACGCGCGCCGAGAAGAATACCAACCCCGCCGAGCAGTCGATCAAGACAACCCCATCGATCGGCTCTCGGCGGCATTGCCTGCGAAAGGAACCAATCCAGTATGAACCGGACCTCAATCATCGCCAGACGGGCGTTCTTCACCCTGGCATTCTGCCTGATCGCCCTTGGGATTACCGCCTGCATGGGCAAAAAGGAGGGATCCGACGCGATCACCTCCGACGTAAACGGCTACTACTGCCCGCATTGCAAAGAGAAATTCTTCACCGACGCCAAGGTCTTCGCCGATAAGTGCCCCAACTGCGGGGAGTTGGATATCGAGGAAGTCTGGGGCCACTACTGCCCCACTTGCGATACCCTCACCCTGGCCCCACGCTCCGCCGGCGAAAAGGCAGTCTGTATGAAATGTAACAAACCAACCAGCGGCGGAATCAAAAAGCCGCAGAGCTCCGACATGATCGAATGGGGCGCGCACAAGGTCGATGCCGCCGCCGTCAAGATGTGAGCCCACAAAGGGGTGGAGGAAAAATTCCGGGGTCGGAATCGATCCCTACCCTGGTTGGCACCTCGCCCTCATGGACCGCTCAAACCTCGATGCCGAGTTTTGTCAGCACCGTAGCAGTACCCGACTTCTCATGAACGAATCCCATCCCGCGCCATTTCGATGCCGATTCCGATAGCGACCCCGACCCCGAGCTTGCTTCGCCATTGACCTGTTCGGACGACCTCCAGTTCCGCCCAGAAACCGTACACGTACACAGCGAAGCGGTACACGTTCACGTACACGATGATGCGGCGAGTACGTGGGGGTGCCAATCAGTCCGATCGGTCCGATCGGTCCGATCGGTCTGATCACTATCTGATTCGGGGTCGAAATCGAAATCGAAATCGGTATCGATTCCTACCCTGGTTGGCACCTCGCCCTCTGAGCACCGCTCAAACTTCGCTTCCGAGTTGTGCCAGCACCGTAACAATACGGTTGCGGTACCCGGCTTCTCATGAACGAATCCCATCCCGCGCCCTTCGATACCGATTCCGATAGCGACCCCGACCCCGAGCTTGCTTCGCCATTGACCTGTTCGGACGACCTCCAGTTCCGCCCAGAAACCGTACACGTACACAGCGAAGCGGTACACGTTCACGTACACGATGATGCGGCGAGTACGTGGGATTGCCGATCAGTCCGATCAGTCTGATCACTATCTGATTCGGGGTCGAAATCGAAATCGAAATCGGTATCGATCCCTACCCTGGTTGGCACCTCGCCCTCATGGACCGCTCAAACTTCACTTCCGAGTTGTGCCACACCGTAACAATACGGTTGCGGTACCCGCCTCTCCGGCTCCGGATGGGGAGGGTGCTGCTGCCCCCTTTCGGACGGCCACTGGCTGCGGAGTGATTTCATTCCACCTCTCTCCTTCGAGCCTTCGCGCCTGCTTTCCCTCCACACCTTGCTCACACGGCTTCGACAAATAACCCGGTTGGATATAGAATGGGGATCGTTGTCTTTCACCCCAACCGGAGCCTGCCGTTGATCGCAATCGTTGACTACGGAATGAGCAACCTGCGCAGCGTTGAACGCGCTCTTCACGCGGTCGGCGCCGCCGCCACCATCGTCTCCGATCCTGACGCCGTCGAAAAGGCCGATGCCGCCATCCTCCCCGGCCAGGGGGAGTTCTCCCACTGCATGCAGAGCCTGCGCGAGACAGGCATGGAAGAGGCCATCCGCAGCTTTTGGCGAACCGGAAAGCCGTTCTTAGGCATTTGTATCGGTCTGCAAGTCCTCTTCCAAGGCAGCCAGGAGGCGCCGGGAATTGCCGGACTCGGACTCCTCGCCGGTCAGGTGCGACGCTTTTCTCCCGAGCCCGGAATCAAGATCCCACATATGGGCTGGAACTCCCTCGAGCTATGCCAGCCCTGCCCACTCCTCGACGGACTCCCCCCCAGCGCCTACGCGTACTTCGTGCACTCGTACTTCGCCGACCCGGACGATTCCGTAGGGCTGGTCGCGACCACCGCCCACGGCAGCACAACCTTTGCCTCCGCCGTCTGGAAGGACAACGTCGTCGCCACTCAGTTCCATCCGGAAAAAAGCCAGCGAGTCGGCCTCCAAATCCTCAAGAATTTCACCGAATGGAAGCCCTGATCACTACTCTTACAGCCCGAGCACAAAACGGAGAACCGGAATTATGCTGATCCTCCCCGCCATCGATCTGCGCAACGGAAAATGCGTCCGCCTCAAGCAGGGACGTGTCGATCAAGAGACCGTGTACAGCGACGATCCGGTCGCTATGGCCCAGCACTGGGAAAAACTCGGCGCCAAATACCTGCACCTCGTCGACCTCGACGGCGCATTCCACGGTCACCCCATCCATATCGATACCGTCGGCGCCATCGTAACCGCCCTGAACATCCCCGTGGAACTGGGCGGCGGCCTCCGCACCGCCGATGACGTTCAGCGGGCAGTCAATGTCGGGGTCAATCGAGTCATCCTCGGCACCTCCGCGCTCGAACGTCAGGATCTCATCCCCACCCTGGTCAAACGCTTCGGCAACCGGATCGCTGTCGGGATCGACGCACGTGACGGCATGGTCGCCCTGCGCGGCTGGACCCAAACCTCCTCCATTTCCGCCGTCGAACTGGCGTCAAAAGTCTCCCAAATGGGCGTTCAAACCCTGATCTATACCGATATCGCCACCGACGGTATGCTCCAAGGCCCCAATATCGACGGACTCAAGGAGATCATGAGCGCGGTCACCTCCAAGGTCATCGCATCCGGCGGCGTCACCACCATGGATGACCTGCGCAGCCTGCAAGCCGTCGAAACCGAACAACTGCTCGGCGCAATCATCGGTAAAGCTCTCTACGACAATCAACTCGACCTGCGCACCGTGATCGCGGAATTCCAGACCCGCCCCGTATGATCCAGTCGATGGCCGCAGATGCCCGCAGTTGCAAGAACAGGCACATCGGGGTTCCCATCGATACCGATTCCGTCGACCAGATTTTCGGCTGATCGCCACCCTTCGTACACGTACTCGTACACGCCGCATCACCGTGTACGATTCTGGGCCGAGCTTTTGAGGGCACCTTTCCGGACGGGCTCCAGCTCGTCCAGTCGATTCTTGCAATTCATACCCAATGTAGGCGCCAATGACGAACTTCTCCAGGTTCTCAATCTCCTTGGCGTCCTTGGCGTCTTGGCGGTTCATCTTATGGGGCCGGCCATTGCCGGATGAACTGTCCACTTGGATTCGATTCCGTCAGTGGGATGCGTGAAGGCAGGGGAATTCAACCGCCAAGACGCCAAGAGCGCCAAGGGGAGAGGGGGGACGTTACGGTGGGACATGACCTGAGCGGTCCAGGTGCCAATCAGAACAGGAATCGATCCCGATACCGACCCCGACCCCGATTCTCCATCTGCGGATCTATCTAGAGGCCGTCCGAAAAGGTCTTCGGATCCGGATGGGGAGGTATCCCGCAGAGA
>ENA-UOOH01003659-UOOH01003659.1-fermentation-metagenome-genome-assembly--contig:-NODE-3659-length-11439-cov-3.743412_pt1 | contig 11439 bp, 12 predicted proteins | sample MGYA00245778_ERZ724025 | MGnify/ENA primary metagenome ERZ724025 (study PRJEB28704, sample SAMN03018313) | fermentation metagenome | biome: anthropogenic terrestrial biome; feature: soil; material... | reverse complement strand
TCATAATCCCAGCAGAACAACCAAGCTCCTTTGTCAAATAAGCTACCGCGGGGGCTGGCACTACGCCTACCAAAAGGACATCAAGTCCACTGGAAGCAATCCCAGCCCCTAAAGCTCCTTCTAGCATCTGACCGGAGAGGCGAGGGTCCCGTCCAATCAGAATGGGACTTTTGCCCTCGTTACCCAGCACTAGAGCTGTAGCCCGCCCTACTCTCAAAGCCAATTCGGCTGTGAGCTCGCGATTTGCTACACCACGTATACCATCTGTTCCGAAAAACTTCAGCACACACTATTCCTCCCCATTGTCTACGACTTCAATAACCCGGATCTCCGGAGGGTCAATGTCCAACCCATCTAGGCTACGACCCTGAGCATCTAAAGCCAGCACCGGAAACGACGTTTCTAAATTCAGCTCAGGATCAATGCCTAGATAAGCCACCACATGATCCACTCTCTCTAGTATACTGCGGGGACCCCTAACGGTGATTACCGCAGGTGAAGGCCTGATTTCCATCATCATACGATTGCGGTCAATACCCAAAAAGACCAGGGTAACCGGGAATGCAGCCTCAGCAACATCTTCAGTATAAACCCTCACCCACTGGGGGGTGACACTGACAACACTGATTCCCAAAGGGCCATCAACTTCAACACTATACGTTTCAGTACCTTGCACAGCACCAGCTAGATCGATGGAGGCAGAAACAGAACTCTCCCCCCGATTCACAAGAGGTGATAATCCTCTAATTCTCACTCTTACGCTTTCTGGTGGATCGACCAAGACCAAATCGGCGGGTATGTTCTGCACCTGCACCCCTAGGGTGATCGTCCGCTCCGTTTCACCAAGGGTGCCATCACCAGTGGCCAAAAGCCAAAAGATAATGGCTAAAGCTAAGGAAAAGAGGCGCCAATACACCTCTGGTTTCGTTAGGAAGGACCAAAGTTTGCTGATCCGGCTCATAACGGTTCTCCCCCTCGCCAATAAAACTTCAGTTGTTCCTTGAGTCTCGCCTCCGTCAAGTATCTACGGAGGTTGCCTCCAACGGCAAGAGAAATTGTGCCCGTCTCTTCCGAAACTACAATGATCACTGCGTCTGTTTGTTCAGACATACCTACAGCCGCCCTGTGCCTTGTACCTAAACCTCCTCTTAACTGGCTATCTGTGAGGGGTAAGACGCAGCCAGCACTGGCAATACGACCGCCTGAAATAATGACGGCACCGTCATGGAGGGGACTATTGGGCTCAAAGATGTTCAGCAACAGCTCGGTACTAATTAAGGCATCAAGTCTAATGCCTGTTTCTAGGAACTCATGTAAACCTACTTGACGATGGAGGACAATTAGAGCACCCGTTTTCTTTGCACTCAGTTGACCACATGCCTCGATTACAGCGTCCAGGTCAAACGCCTGCTGGCCCACGCCGCGACCGGCCATCCAACCAAAGAGCTGGCCACGGCCTAGCTGTTCTAGACCCCGTCTTAGCTCAGGATAAAAGACAACGGGCAGAGCAACCAAGAACAAAGTTGTGGCCTGATCGAGAAGCCAACTCACCGTACGCAAACTCAAGGCCCGGGCTACTACACTGCTAGAGAAAACGATGGCCAGTCCTTTGACCAATGTGGTGGCCCTTGTCCCCTGAATGGAGTAAATCACACGATAAACCACATAAGCCACAATGAGAATGTCAATGGCATCTCGAAGTGTGAAAAGCACCGAGAGTTCCCCCTTAGAATCTCTTTCTTAGGCATCCATGACCAGTTCTGCCGCTTGGGTTGCCTGGCCATATCTTTTCATATCAACTTCTAAAACCGCTAAAGCAGCTAGGACATCTAGGGGGGTGGCATAACCCATATGGCCTACCCTAAAGATATTGTTGGCATGGGCACCCGGCCCACCGGCAAACTCTACTCCGTATCGTTCCCTAATGCGAGCCCTAAAGCCATCGGCATTCGGGTACTTAATCGCTGTCACAGTAGGAGAGGCATCCTCATCTTTAACGAGGAGTTCTAAACCAACGGCCCGAGCACCCGCCCGCATCATATCTCTCATAAGAATGTGACGAGCATAGACGTTCTCAAGGCCCTCGGCCTCTATCATATTTAATGCTTCCTCAAGTGCAAAGACATTATGAATGTTTGGCGTAAAGGGAGTTTCTGACTTCTCCATATATCTATCGTAGAGACGTAAATCCATGTAATAGCGACTTGCTTGGCACTTGGCGGAGTACTCTCTCGCCTTCGGCGAAAAGGCCACAAAGGCAGTTCCAGGAGGTGTCATAAGACATTTTTGTGAAGCACTCACCACTACATCTAAGCCCCAAGCATCCATTTCACAAGGCGTTCCACCTAAAGCGCTTACGGCATCCACCACCAGTAAGGCACTATGGTTACCCCGGGCTTTAGAAACGGACTCCACATCATTGAGAACAGCCGTGGACGATTCATTTTGCACCATAAAAATAAGTTCAATTTCAGGATGTTCCTTTACGTATTCACTAACCTTCCCGGGGTCAACTCCCCCATCCCAGGCGAACTGCAGCACATGCATGCTTGCTCCATAAGCCTTACACAGCTCAGCCCAGCGATTGCCAAAAAATCCTCCTACAAGGCACAAAACTGGTGTTCCAGGGGAAACCAGGTTACTTACAGCCACTTCCATCCCTGCCGTTCCCGATCCGGTAACCATGTGGATCTGATTCTTGGTTCCAAAAAGTGGCGCAAGTCGTGCTAAGACAGCTGGATAATGCTCCTTAAAGTATGCTCCCCTATGATTGATCATAGGCTTGGCCATCTGTAAAGATACTTCGTTTGGTACTGGCACCGGTCCGGGGATGCGCAGCACAGGTTTAAAACGGTACATTTTTGAATCCTCCTGTCTGTAATAGAAAAAACCATTCCCTGGAGAAGGCATCTCACTGCCGCTTCACTAGGGAAGGTGTATTTCTAACGTAACTAAACTAAACGCTGCAGACGTTTTGCGATAGAAACCGCTTCTTGTTCTCCGCCGATCGTGCCGAAGTCTTCCACAATTACACCCTGGCGCTCCATATGACCCATGAGCACACGCAGTGCTTTGGCTGAGCCAAGTATCCCTGGCCTTACAAATGCTCCCCCTTTCTTGCCTTCTAAGCGCATGACCTTTTTGAGGAGACTATCCATCTCCACGGGGAGTTGAGGTTTCCACCAACCCGTATATCCTGTAACAACACATACCAGACCATAGGGTGCTGCACTAACGGGCGAACCGGCAGCTACCTCAGGAGAGACAAGATCCACCTTGACCCCACCTTGCTCTAATGCCCCCTGTAGCGCTACGACAGATTTTTGAATTTTTCCATCGTCTGCATGTAGAATTAAAACACGCACATTCTTTGCCCCCTATCTCATTGTATCGAATCTCTTGCTTATTTCTCTAAGCAAGAGCTAAATCCTGTTTACTCACGGTAATAACGAAGTATACCGGAGAAGATGGCGGAGGCCACTTGCTTTTGATAGCTCTCTTGGCTGAGAAGCTGAGCCTCACGGGGATTCGATAAGAACCCCACCTCAACCATTGCCGCAGGCATGGTTGTATCGCGCAGGACGCGAAAATCCCCCGGTCTGGCCAGGCGATTATTGGGTCCGAGATACCTCACTAGTTCGGTCTGCAAAGTCCTGGCCAGGTGCTGACTTTCTGCGCTTCCTTCATAATAGAAAGTCTGGGCACCTGACCATCTCGGCGAAGGAAAGTAGTTGGCATGAATGGAGATATAAAGGTCTGCGTTAGCCTCTTTGGCAATCAACACTCTCCTACTTAAGTCCTGACGTTTACGATTCAGCAAATTGGTTTCACTAGAATCGGCTAAGTCATAATCACCGTGACGCACCATGACCACATAGACTGCTGCCCTCTTTAGTAAATATTCCAACTCCTTGGCAATTTGCAGGGTTATTTCTTTTTCTATGGCACCGGCGGCGCTCACCGCCCCAGGATCAACTCCGCCATGGCCTGCATCAATGACAATTGTCCTTCCAGAGATTCCCCGATGGGCATTTCCACCTGCCACCGGGAGGAGAGCTATCCCATTTGTCCCCAGAAAAACACCCAGAGTCAGGCAACCTAAAGCCCACCACAGAACTTGCCTTCCGCTGAAAAACCAGACCCGCATAAAAACACCTCCACACCCAAAAGTATTCAGGTGTGGAGCGGTTTACAACACTTCAGGACACGAAATCCCGCCTTCTTTTCGATTGTATCGCAATGGCCTGCCAAATCCCGGAGGTGGGCTTCCAAACTCTTGGCTCCCTGTTTGGTGCGAATGACCACCATAAGACAACCCCCTGCCTTGAGGGCCTGGTATGCCTCAACCAACAGCGGATACACCACCGCCTTGCCGGTGCGAATTGGGGGATTCGAGAGTACCCAATCGAAGGATAGGTTCTCTGGCAGGGCCTTTATACCGTCGCCAACGAAAACCTGGGCATGTTGAATCCCGTTTTTGACTAAATTCCTTCTTGCCAGCTCACAAGCCCTCTCATTCACATCCACCATGTAGACATGACCAGTGTGACCTACGAGGGTGGCCGCGACGATTCCAATGGGGCCATAACCCGAGCCAAGGTCCAAAACCGTTTCGCCAGGTTTTAAGGCAAGGGTATCGATCAAAATTTGAGTGCCTGTGTCCACCGCGTCCTTGGAAAAAACGCCCGCATCCGTCTGGAAGGAATACATTTTGCCCCGAAGTTCAGCGGTAAATTCACGATGTTCATGTTTTGCACTGGGCTTACCTGTGAAATAGTGGTCATTCATCTACTCTTCTCCCAGGGCCTTGAGAACCAAGTCTAAGTGCTCCGTTATGTCAACCCTCGCCTCATCGGGAGCGGTCTGGAGAGCCTCCAAGAAAAGTTCCTTGGCCTCTGCGTAACGGCCCACAAGGTAATATCCATAGCCTAAGGTGTCAAGATAAATATCCTTACGGTCAAGCTGCACCGCACGTTCAGCCATTTCCAGCGCTTGGGGAATCTGTATTTCCCGTAGAAAATAGTGGTAAGCCAGGTTGTTGAGGGCGAGATGATTATGGGGCTGGCGCATGAGGACCTGCTGATAATTTTCAACCACACCCAAGAAGTTATCAAGGCCTTCGTAGGTGAAGGCTTTGTACAAATAGACCTGCCAAAACTGGGGAGCCAAAGCAAGCATCTCTTGGCTTATATCAAGAGCCACTTCGAAGTTCTCTGCCCCAAACTCTTCTAGAAACAGATCATTGAGTTCGCTTAAGGTTGCCAATCTTGGTAGGGGACTATCCCCCCACTCCCGTGGGAAAGACCAATTTGAGAGTTCCATCTGAACTTGCCCTTGTGGATCGTCAATTTCCAAGCGACTTGGCATCCATCCTTCTGGACCACTTGTCAACGTTATGGAAGCTGGCTCTGGGCCAAAGAAAAGGTCCAGTTCTACAGACGTCATCTTACCATTCTCCAAGATATACGATGTCACACTGACAAGTGTTCGCCGATTTTGACGAATTAAAAAGGGAAGCCCACTTTCCTCATCAAACCACAACATAAACTCGGGATCAACTGCGGCAACATACCGTCTGGCCCTGCGCTCAGCCACTTTATCCATTCCCGAAAACTCCAGGGGGATTCTGGAGAACTCAGACAAGGCAAAAAGATAGTCCTGAATATCCTCGAACAACCAAAACCGATCGTAGCCGTATTGTACATCACTGCCAGTTTGCACCTGCACAAAACCGGCCTCGCTTGTGATAGTCACCGCTTCGGTGTGAGTCAGATAGTGAACCTGAAATCCGTTAGGATAAGCAAATTTCAGAAAACCATCCATAAGCAGAGTTTTTTCCTCGCCCACAGTGAGGTGGACCACCACACTACTGCTCCCAAATTGATGATCAAACCAAGCCACTGGTGATTCCATGGCGGCAGACACCCTATCAAGTCCAAACAGAAACGTGATCAGCAACGCCAAAAGCACAAATCTGGATTTACAGTGCTTCAATAGTCGGCCTCTCCCCTCAATCCTTCAATAATGGCAATCCCAGAACTTGCCCCAAGGCGATTTGCACCAGCCTTAATCATAGCCGTAGCGCTGGCGAGATCCCGGATACCCCCTGAGGCCTTCACCCCACAATCAGGACCTACAACATCGCGCATCAAAGACACATCTTCCACCGTAGCACCGCCAGGCCCAAACCCTGTAGAAGTCTTGACAAAATCAGCACCTGCCATTTTCGATAGAATACATCCCCTAACAATTTGCTCCTTGCTTAAATAGCCTGTCTCCAAAATCACCTTGAGAACCTGTGCGGGTACTGCATCCCGAACCCCCTTAATATCGGAGTAAACCTTCGCATAGTCTCTCTCCAAAAGACTACCAATGTTGATGACCATATCGATTTCTTCGGCACCGCCTGCCACTGCATCCCTGGCCTCTAACACCTTAGTCAACGTGGAGTTAGCACCTAAAGGAAAGCCTATCACGGTACAGACTTTCACGTCACTTCCCTGTAGAAATCTAGCGGCGGCAGGAACGTGAACAGGATTTACACATACCGATGCAAAGTGATAGTGCAGTGCCTCTTCACAAAGCTTGCTGATTTGTTCCTGTGAAGCAGTAGGTTTTAGTAGCGTATGATCAATTGTCGACGCTAGGGTGCTATCTTCATCAGGTGAAGTAGTTGCCCCTTTCCTTGGTCTCTGCCCCATTGGAACAACTAAACGAATTCCCTGTTTAGCTAAGGCTAAACCAATTTCCTCTTTTTGCTCTTCCAGCCATTTGTGATCCATCGTCTACACCCTTTCGTAGTTCCATAATTCCACCCGACTAGTGGAAACGGCCAAGACCGGTGGTCTAATCACCTTTTCCAACTCATCCCTAGTTTCCACCAATCCTCCCGCAATCATGGGAGGAAATCTCTCGGGCAAACGTTCGCGGACAGAAGGAAGCACCAGGGCCGGTAGAATTTCCACCGCATCGGGTTGACTGGAGTGAATCATGCGAAGCCCCGTTCGGAGCGCCTCAGAGTCCAACATAAACAAACGCTGAATGCCCAATAGGCCCGCTTTTTGAGCAGCGGTAACCAAGTACCCCTTGGTGGTCAAGACGCCATCGATACCCACTTCAGAGGCTAGAACCTCCATGCCCAAGACGTCTTTGGCGATCCCCCCTATCAAGTCTACATGGACAAAAAGCATCTGTCCCTGTTCTTTGCAAACCTTCGCTAAATCCCGCAGTTCGAAGATATCACCTGTGAGATAAAAGCACACCTTGATTCCCGCTTCCCCTGTTAGGTGCGCATCAGTTATGCCCTTTAGACCTGCTATAATGGGTTTTTGCGCCAAACCTGTCTTTAGATTTTGCAGGCGCTCTCTGCGCATGCGCTCTTGTTTAATCATCGCTCACCCAACTTTTGGCGCTGGTTATCGCTTTATCCCAGCCGTTAACAAGCCGTAACCTCTCCGCCTGTCTCATAGCGGGGTTGTAAATCTCTTGCGCTTGCCAGTGCTTTTGAATGTCTTCCTGGCTGTCCCAAAAACCGACGGCCAGCCCCGCTAAATAGGCGGCACCTAGGGCAGTAGTTTCAAACACCCGCGGTCTTTGGACCTGAATCGCCGTCAGATCGGCTAGAAATTGGCAAATGAAATTGTTCACAGAAGCTCCCCCATCCACCTTCAGTTCTGTCAGTGGAATCTGGGAATCCCTTGCCATCACATCCACTACATCTTTCGTCTGATACACGATGGCTTCAAGGGTGGCCCGAACTAGGTGGGCCTTTGTAACACCTCTGGTGATACCCATGATCATACCGCGCACATAGGGGTCCCAGTGGGGAGCCCCTAACCCCACAAAACTCGGCACGAAGTACACACCATTGGTGTGGGGAACAGAAAGGGCAATATTCTCCGTCTCTGCCGCATTTTTCACCAATCCCATTTCGTCACGGAGCCACTTCACAGCTGCCCCCGCCACAAACACGCTGCCTTCCAGAGCATACTGTACCTTTCCGCCAATTCCCCAGGCGATGGTGGTTACAAGACCATTGGCTGAGGAGATAAGCCTTGAACCTGTGTTCATGAGAATAAAGGCGCCGGTGCCAAAGGTTGCTTTCACGGTACCAGGTTCGAAACAGGTCTGGCCAAAGAGGGCGGCCTGCTGATCGCCTGCCGCGCCTGCAATGGGGATCCCTTCTGGGAGCAACCCAATCTGCACAGTGTGACCATATACTTCGCTGGAAGAAGCGACTTCAGGAAGAATCTCCCCAGGAATTTCTAAGGTATCTAAAAGATCATGATCCCATTTTAATTCGGCAATGTTAAAGAGCAAGGTCCTGGAGGCATTGGTATAATCGGTAACATGTTTTTGTCCTCCTGTGAGCTTGTAAATGAGCCAAGAATCAATGGTTCCAAATGCCAATTCGCCCCTTGTAGCCCTGTCCCTAAGCTGAAGATTGTGATCAAAAATCCACTTGAGTTTGGTCCCTGAAAAATAGGCATCTAAGACAAGACCTGTCTTCTCTTTAAACAAAGGCTCTAAGCCTTGTCTACGTAGATCATCGCATATGCCCGCCGTTCTGCGGCACTGCCACACGATGGCCCTAGTTACAGGTTCACCTGTTTGCCGATCCCAAAGCACCACTGTCTCCCGCTGATTGGTCACCCCAATAGCGGCTACCTCCGCTGGATTCACTCGGGTCTCCTGGAAAATTTCATCCAAGAGTTGGCAGATTCCCTCCCAAATCTCTAGAGCGTCATGCTCTACCCAACCAGGTTTGGGATAATATTGCGTAAATTCTTGGTACACCTTCCCCACCATGTTCGATTGATGATCAAAAAGTATCACAGTGGTTCCGGTCGTTCCTTGGTCAATTGCTAGTATGTAGTCTCCGAGCACAACAAGCCGCCTCCTTCTACTACCCATAAATTCTGCAGAAGGGGGGCTATTTCCTTCCTAATACGCCTTCTTCAGTGACCAAGAAGTCTACTGCCTGATCCCAAGAGTCAGCCGGGACGTCCCGGATAAAGGAGTGATACACCAAACCTACTGAGTTCGCATTGGTTGTTGTCAAGAAACGATCGTAGTAACCGCCTCCATAGCCAATTCGAAAACCCTGGGCCGAAAAAGCTAGTCCTGGCACAATAACGAGATCGAGCTCCCGAGGGTTAACTGTATGCGCCTTAGGCCCAGGCTCTAAGATACCAAAAACAGCAGGAGCCAAATCCTCACGGGATGTATATTTCCGGGCGATGAGCCCTTTCGGTTTACTTTGCACAACAGGCACATAGACCTCTTTTCCCTGCCTTTGGAGATTCTCCACGATGGCCCAGGTGTCAATCTCCCACCCAAAGGAGAGATAAACCATCACCTTTTGTGCGTCTGTGTAGATAGGTAGCCCAAAGAGGTGTCCCCTAATTGCCTGATTCCAGATTTCACGCTGGGCCTTGGGGACCTGGCTCCTTTCCTTCTTGAGCATTTTCCGCAACTGTTCCTTAGTCATTAGTCATTTGTCTTCACCGGCCTTAAAATCGATATCGTTGAGCGGTCCCAGTCAAGCTGCTCCGCTAATGCCTTTTGCACTTCCTCTGGGGTCACGCTTTGGAGAAGATCCAAGTAGTTGTTGTAAGGTGTTCCCCGAAAGTAGTGTGAGATCAAGCGATTCGCTGTATATTCAAAGGACTCGAAAGAGGCAAGATGGGCCCCATAAAGCTGCCTTTGTAGACGTTCCACGTCACTAGAGGACACTTTGCTTGTCTTCAAGCGATCAATGATTTTGGTTAACTGTGCATGGAGAGCATCAGGGTCACGTGTCTCGGAGCCAATGACAGAATAGGAGAACCCGGGCTCTGCGTTGAAACTGGCTCCAAACGAATCTGTAATCAAGTCGGCCTCATAAAGCTCCCCATAGCTCAAGGAGCTCCGTCCTGCAATGAGTCTCATACCGATGGCCATGATAATCTGCTGGCGAAGAAGATCTTCTCCCTGCCAGATGGGCTCATGCTTAAAGCCTAAAAGATACCGAGGCTGGGAGATGGGGAGCTGCTCTTCCACCCAGGAGCCTTTCACTTCGTGGGGCTCTTCGGGAAAAAAGCGTTCAATTACCCCTTTCTCTTGCTCCCAGTCGGGATAGTTTTCCTCAATGAGTTGCAGGGTCTTTATGGGATCCACATCGCCAACCACGGCCAATGCCATATTACCTGGCTGGTAGAAGGTGTTGTAACAGCGGTGCAAATCGTCCACAGTAATCTCTTCGACCGAATCCACCGTACCCCCAATATCCAGACGAACAGGATGCTCGTGGTACAAGTTCTCCAGGAGCAAGGTGTGGATCCGGTGACTGGGATGATCGGCATACATTTGCAATTCCTGGATAATAATGCCCTTCTCCTTCTCCACGTTGTCCCGGGTTAGGTAGGGGCTGTTCACAAAGTCCATCAGGAGTGCGAGGCATTCTTGCCAGTTTTCTGTGGTAGAAAACAGGTAGCTCGTCTGGGTATAGCTGGTGAAGGCATTCACCGATGCCCCCCAAGTGGCAAAGCGTCCAAAGACATTGCCATCTTCCTCTTCGAAGAGCTTATGTTCGAGGAAATGGGCAATGCCAGAAGGAACGTTCCGAACCTCGCCACCGGGCACTCGAAACCTAGAATCCAGAGAGCCATAGTGTGTAGACAAAACCCCATAGGTCCTCAAGAATTGAGGCTTTGGCAGGATAAAACAGGTTAGGCCATTTGGTAGGTCCTTGCGATACAAGGTCTCTCCCGTGGGCGTATTAGTTTTCTCCATGGTGTTCTCCTTCCTCATCTCTGGTGTTTTCGGTGTTCCCTGGGCGGAGAAGGTAGGTAGTATCGAGCTGAATTCTCTCCATCACTCTCACGCAATCATCATGTTCTACACGCCTGATGGCTTCCACCACCTGATCGATGGTGCGCATTTCTCCTTCCACAACTCCAATTAAGTTGCGGTCAATGATTCCTGCTGGGCTGTCACCTAGGCTAATCATGGCACTAATCAAACCCCGTTTGGTTTGTTCCAACTCGTCGGGGCTGATCTGCCCTGCCTGACAAGCAGTCACTTGGTCCCCAATGATGGCCAGAGCCTTTTCTTGCTGGTCGTCAGTGATTCCGGCGGTGATTGTGAGAAGGCCCTTACTTCCTTCAATATGTGAGCCCACAGAATACGCAAGGCTGGCTTTTTCACGCACGTTCATGAACAATTTGGAATGGGCAAAGCCACCCAAGATTCCATTACCCACAAGCAAGGCATAGTAATCGTTGTCACGATAGGAACAATTGGTACGATAACCCATCACCACGATCGCTTGGTTCAAATCCATGGTCTCCTCAAAGAACCGTTCCTCATTCACTTGGACCTTCTTGGGCTCCCTTAATTCGATGGTATGAGCGCGCTTAGGGATAAGGGAAGCAAAAAGGCTCGCAACGTCCTCGAGAT
>ENA-UOOH01003653-UOOH01003653.1-fermentation-metagenome-genome-assembly--contig:-NODE-3653-length-11451-cov-4.081608_pt1 | contig 11451 bp, 8 predicted proteins | sample MGYA00245778_ERZ724025 | MGnify/ENA primary metagenome ERZ724025 (study PRJEB28704, sample SAMN03018313) | fermentation metagenome | biome: anthropogenic terrestrial biome; feature: soil; material... | reverse complement strand
GGCGCTCGCGCGTGAGAGGGGGCGTGCGCCGAAGGTCAGGGGCTCGCCACGCAGGGCCTGGTTCATGAAGATGCCGACCACGTTTCGATAGCGGTCGCCCAGGTTCTGCCGCTCGCCGTAGACGTTGTGGGGCCGAAAAACGATGTAGGGCAGGCCGAATACTTCGCGGCTGATTCGCAGCTCCTGCTCGACCGCCGATTTGGCGACGCCATAGGGATCTGCGGGCGCGGTCGGCGTCTCCTCGGTGAGCGGCGAGGGCGTATGGCCATAGACCGCGGCCGAGGAGGTGAAGACGAAGCAGCGCACCTGGTGATTGATCGAGGCGTTGAGGAGATTCACGCTGCCAATCAGGTTGTTCTCGTAGTTGAAGCGCTTGATGAAATGGCTCAGCCCCTCGGCGGCATAGGCGGCAAGGTGGAAGACGTAGTCGAACCGCTGGTCGTCGAATAGCCGGTCGAGGAGCGCCGTATCGAGGATGGAGCCGCGGACGAAGGTGGCGCGCTCGTCGATGTTGCTGCGAAAGCCGCCGGAGAGATCGTCGAGCGCTACGACCTGGTGGCCGCGCGCGAGCAGCTCGGTGACGAGGTGGGAGCCGATGAAGCCGGCCGCTCCGGTGACGAGGGTCTTGGGGCGGACGGGACCGCTTGCAGGTTCGAGGGGATGCACGCTGCGTCGTTTACCACACGCGGCTTCGGGCCACGGGGAGGGAGGTCGTCCGGGCGCAAGAGTTCCTTCCGGCCCTGTCCAAGCGACTTGGGCGCAGCCTGTTCATCCCGAGCGTCGAGGCGAAGGGGGAGCCTCGGAGTCGAGGGAGTCGTCGGATTCGCCGCTCAAACTTGATTTGGACCAAGAGCACATCGACCGCGCGACCAGAAAAGAGTTCCAGGGACCGCCAGGCGAGCCTGAAACACCGGCCAGCCATCACTTCGAGCGCTCGCCGGAGGCCGCCGTTGCCGCCGATATTATCGACGTGTTATATCGCCGCCGAAAAACGACGCGAGCAACCCCTTTCTGCCGACAGGAGGCGTTGCGTCTTCGGCTGATGCCGGGTCACAAAGAGGAAGGCTTTCCATGCAGCGACAGATGCTCGTTCTGCTGTTGGCGCTCGGCGGCTGCGCGCGCACGGACGGCCTCGCGCCCAGAGAGACTTCGCCTCGACCCGCGCAAACCACCTACCTGCCGGCCGGAAGCTTCCAGCCCGCTTCGCTCCCCGCGCCGCCCGCCGCAGGCAGCGACGCGCAGAAGGCCGACGAGGTCGCGGTGCTCGAATGGCAAGGCAGGCGCACGGAGGCAGACTGCGCCAGGGCGGACGGGGCCTTCTACGTGTTGCCCAGCCATATCTGGGGAGAGCGCAGCCCGTTTCCACAACCGCTGCCGGACGAGGTGCGCGCCTTCTTCGACGGCTTGGACTCCGAGATCGGCAACGTGACACGAGACCTGAAGAAGAGCTTCGGGCGCCCCCGCCCCGAGCTCGCCTCGCCCTGCCCGGGCTCGCGCACGACGAAGGGCGGATATTCGTATCCGAGCACCCATGCCGCCATCTCGAGGCTCTTCGCTCTCGTTCTGGCCGACCTGGTGCCCGAGCGTCGAGCCGAATTCCTCGAGCGGGCCGACCAGATCGCCCACGACCGGCTGGTGATTGGCGTGCACTTCCCGACCGACCTGGAGGCAGGCAAGCTTCTCGCCGACCGCTTCCATGCGGCGCTGGAGCGCTCGGCGGCCTACCAGCGCGATCTGGTGAGGGTGCGAGCCGCGGTCCGGGGTCCAGCCTCCTCGGCGCGCCGAGTCCCGTTTCCCCGGAGTCAAATCGCGGGGCGAGCCGAATCGGACCGAGTCGGGGAAGGGCTTGGCGACGGCTCTTCAGTCGGCGCCGCCAGAGGCGAGCGGCTTGGCAAAGGTCTTCTTGAACTCTTCGGCGGCAAAGCGCTTGATGCGCTTCTGCATGCCGTCGTACCGACGAAGGAAGTCCCGCCCGAGGGGCGTGAGCTCGGCCCCTCCTCGCTCGCTGCCGCCTCTGTGCCGAGCAACGACCGGGTGGCCGAGCCCGCGCTCGACACTCTGCAGCATGCGAAGGGCCTTGGGGTAGGAGAGGTCCATCTGCTTGGCGGCTTGGCTGATGGAGTGGTGCTCGTCGATGCCCGCGAGCAGCCAGACCAGGCCGATTCCCATGAATGGCTGACCGCTCTCGTCCTTGAGCATCACCTTGATGTCGATAATCACTGTTCCACCTTGGGAGCGAAGCCTTGGTCTCTTGCGGGCGGCGCCGGCTTCGACCCGCGGAATTCTAAACTCCACTTCGAGACCAGGCCACGGCTGCCGGGAGGTTTGCAGTCGCTCGCTCGCCGTGCGGGCTTGGCGAGGGGCTTGTCGGGATGAGCGCCGACCAGTTGATAATCCTGGTCACCGGAGGCGTCGCCCGCGGCAAGACGACCTTTCTGGAACGGCTCCATGCCAGCACCGAGCGCTGGTGGCGCTCCTGTGGCTTCTTCTCCGTGGGCGAGGAGCGAGCGCGCGGCTCGGGAGCGCCTTCGGCGGTCTACCGGCTGAAGCTGATCGGCCGGGCGGACCCGTTGCCCTGGGCCCGGCGCCGCGGCGACGGCTCGGGGCTCGAGCTCTGCGAAGAGACGCGGCTCGAGGCGAGCAGCACGGTCAAGCAACAGCTCGACGCCGGTCTGCACGACCTGCTTTTCCTCGACGAAATCGGGCGGCTCGAGCTTGGCGGACAGGGGTTTGCGCAACTGCTCCGTCAGGCCCGCAAATCGAGCTGTCGGGTGGTCGTGGCCGCGGTGAAGAAGAGCCTGCTGGCCGAGGTGGTGAGCGAATTTGGCCTCGATGGCGCCTTCGTCATCGATCTCGACGAGGTCCCTGCGGCTCGGGCGCTTCGCGACGCCAAGCGCCGGATCGCCGCGTGCGACGCCGAGAGGATAGGCATGTTCGCAGGGATCGCCGGGCTGGTGGAGGTCGGCCTGGGCTCGAGCCTGCACGCCTATCGGGTTCCCTTCAAAGGTCACGCGCTCGCCTATCTGCAGACCGTGCTGCTGGTCGCCTTCGGCAAGGCGCTGCGCGGGCGCGGCCTGGTCCGCATCACCTTCATCAGCGCGATGCTGAAGGCCTTTTCACCGGTCGGAAGCACCTTCCGGCCCATGGCCTACATCTTCATGCAAGGGGTCTCGTTCGCCGCCCCGATCCGAGTCTTCGGATGGAACATCGGCGCCGTGCTCGCGGGCTCGGTCATCATGTCCTGGCTCACGCTCGGTCTCTCTCTGGCGGTCGACTATGTCACCTTCGGCCGGGGCATCTTCGATGCGTTCGGCGGCGCTATCCGCGCGGTCAGCGGGTGGCTGGGCCTCCAGGGGCCCACTCTCGCTCAGGTGATCGTGGGGGCCTTCCTGCTCAAGGCGGCGCTCGCCTGCGTCCTCGGGGCTGGGGCCTACTATTGGAACATGCAGCCGCTGCTGCACCGGCTCAGCACCCGGCGGGTCGGCGCGGCGATCGCCATCGGCGACAGGTCCGGCGCTCCCCAGCGGTCCTTCGGCCGCATCACTGTGCAGGCGCTGCGGGATCTCGTGCGGCCGCGCTTCCTGCTGGCCTTCATGCTCTCCGGGCTCTTGCTGCTCTTCTTCGCCGGTCTTTCGAGAGCTGACCTCGTCAACCTGCTCATTCGCGGGCTGTGTATCTCCTACTTCGGCTTCGTCGCCATGCGCCGCATCGACGCCCGCGGCGTCGGCGAGTGGCTCGACAAGCGGGCCGGACTCGGTTTGAGCAAGAGCTTGCCGGCGGCGCTCGAAATGCTCGGGCAGAAGCGAGCCGAGGCGGCTGTAAACGAGCCCGGCGTGGTGGCTGTCAAAGCCCGCGTGATTTCGGGCGGCGTCTCCGAGGGCTCCGACGCGAAATCACCCTAACCTCGGTCCGCAACCCGCTCACCCCGAGCGTAGCCTCCCGAGGAACGAGGGAGGCGGAGTCGAGGGGGCCTTGTATCCGGTGCCCGAGACGCCGGGCCGCCAGCACGAAGGCTGGCACTCCGGCTGACCGGCTATCGCTCGAAGGACTCTTCGATACATCTTCAGCGGTCGGCCACGGACAACGGTCGCCGCGAGGCTCGCGCTTTCCAATACGGCCGCAGGTTTCGGGCTCTCTGCTACCAGCCGCCTCAAAGCGAACGGGGCGAGTGAGCGGGCACCGCTTCGAGATCGGCGGTCGATGCTCTCGGACGCCAGAGCTCGCTCCGCGCGAAGAGCCGGAACCGTCGCCCGAATCAAGATCGGGAGGCGAAGCAGCGAGTCCCTCGACTCCGAGGCTCCCGTTGGCCGCCTCTACGCGCGGGATGACCGGGGTTGCGCCCAAGTTGCCTGGACAAGCGGAAACGGGCTTGGGGACGCCGGCGGATGCGCGGCCAAGCCGAGATCTTGATGAAGGTGCCGTCGCGCAGCTTCCGCAGCGCCTGGGCGACCTCTTCGCGGGTGTTCATGACGAAAGGTCCGTAGCGGACCGCGGGCTCGTTGAGCGGCAGCGCCGAGAGCAGGAGGAAACGCGCGGGCGTCTCGCTCGCGCGCGCACCGAGCACCTCGCCATCCTCGAGCATGGCCAGGCGGATCGCGGGGACAAGCCGGCCACTTCCCGCGTCGTCGTCGCCGCCGACCGCCACTTCTCCTTGGAAGACGTAGAGCAGCGCGGGTCGATCGCGCGGGACGGGCTGCTCGAAGAGCCCTCCCGCGGGCAGCGCGACGTCGAGGTAGGTCGGGTCGGCGAAGACGTCGCGGACCGCGCCGGTCTTCCCCTCGATCTTGCCGGCGATGATCCGGATGCGGGCTCCGTCGGGCCGCACGATCTCCGGGAGCTGCGCCGCGGGGAGGTCCTGATAGCGCGGCGCGGTCATCTTCAGCTTGGCCGGAAGGTTGCCCCAGACTTGAAAGCCGTCGACCCGCCGAGGCCCGACCTTGGGCATCTCCTCGTCCAGGATGCCGCTGCCCGCGGTCATCCACTGCACGTCGCCCGCCCCGATGAGGCCCGCGTTTCCGAGGCTGTCGCGGTGCTCGACTCGGCCGCCGAGCATGTAGGTGATCGTCTCGATTCCGCGGTTGCGGGTGCATGGGGAACCCGGCGAGGTAGTCGTCGGGGTTCTCCGAGCCGAAATGGTCGAAGAGGAAGAACGGGTCGAGGTGGTCGAGTGTCGGGGTGGCGATGCTGCGCCTGAGCCGCACGCCCCAGGGATTACTCCGCTGCGGCCGTCGGTCGCGCCACCAGCTTGCGCTCGAGCAGGTAGGCGCCCTGCGCCAGCTTCGGCAGCGCCCGCGCCAGTGCCTCTCGCGAGCACCCGAGCTCCGCGCACCAAGGATCCATCGGCACCTCGCCACCTTGCGGATTCTCCTTGAGCCACGCATTCCACAACTCTCCGAGTCGGACGAGCTCGGGCTCCCCGCGATCGAGCCAGCACCGCTCCTGCGGCCGAATCGGCTGGTGGAAGCGCGTCGTGCGCAGCGCCTCGGGCAAGAACTCCTGTCGGCGCGCGTAGTCCTGATGGCTGTAGAAATAGCCGCGGCCCCGGCCCGCGGCGCGACTGACCGCCGTGTGGGCATCGCGCAGCGACTCGGGCACTGGGTGGTCCTCGGCCGCGAGCGCGGCGTCGATAGCCATCAGCGTCGCGTTCGACTTGGGCGCGTTCGCCACGTAGATGACCGCCTGCGCGAGCGGGATCCTCGCCTCGGGCCAGCCGATCCGCTCGACGGCGCGGCTGGCGGTCTCGGCGAGGATGAAGGCTTGCGGGTCGGCGTTGCCCACGTCTTCGGCGGCGCAGACCATCAGCCGCCGGGCGACGAAGCGCGGGTCCTCGCCGCCGCGGATCATCCGCGAGAGGTAGTAGAGCGCGGCGTCGGCGTCCGAGCCGCGCAGGCTCTTCTGAAAGGCCGAGGCGAGGTCGTAGTGGCCGTCGGCGCGGTCGAACATGATCCGTCCGCCGAGCGCGTCCTGAAGGACCTGGAGCGTTCGCTCCTTGGCCTCGAGCCCGAGCCAGGTCTCAAGGCCGGTGAGCGCCGAGCGCAGGTCGCCGCCGGCCCAGCGGCTGAGCCAATCGATGACTTCGGTGGGCTCGGGTTCCTGGGGCCGCTCGCGGCTCCAGGCGCGGCGCAGCACGACGAGCATCTCCTCGGGCGAGATGGGCTCGAGCGCCAAGAGCTGGCAGCGGCTGCGCAGCGCGGGGTTCAGATAAAAAGCCGGGTTCTCGGTCGTCGCCCCGACGAGGATCGCCTCGCCGCGTTCGAGGGAGGGCAGCAGGATGTCCTGCTGGGCCCGGTTGTAGCGGTGGATCTCGTCGAGGAAGACGACCGGCGGGTTGGTGCGAAACAGCGGCCGGTCGCGGCTTTCCTGGAGGAACTTCTTGAGCTCGGCGGCCGAGCCGGTCACCCCCGAGAACTCCAGGAAGGGATGCTTGGTCGCCTGCGCGAGGATGCGTGCGAGCGTCGTCTTGCCCGTGCCCGGCGGGCCCCAGAAGACGAGCGAGGGCAACCGGCCTCCGGCGAGCAGCTTGCGCAGCACGCCGCGCTCGCCGAGCAGCCGCTTCTGGCCCGCGACCTCGTCGAGGCTCTTGGGGCGCATGCGTTCGGCCAACGGGATGGTGCTCGAGGTGCTCATCGCTCTTCTCCTGCCCTGTATTGCGTGCCCCACCTACCACGATTGGCGGGCGTTCGCGGCCAGGGTCACCGCTGCGAACCGCGCGCTGCCGAAGTGGTTGTGCCCTGGGCTCGGGAGGGGGCTGAGGCTTTCCCGAAAAGAACAACCGGACTGGCCGGTGTGATGCGAACAACCGGCACGCAGCTTAGAACGAGCGGAGGAAGACCCCGTTCGCCCCAATCATCGGACCGGCGCCTTGCGTGGCTGTGTCCCCGGACAGCGCAGCCGAAGGGAGTCTCGTGACGAGGTCACGAGGCCGAGTTGCCCTGCCTACTACTGACGACGGACCTTCGAGGCGACCCTGCCGGGCTCGCCAGGCTGAGGTCCGAGCCGCAGGGACCCGGTGCGACGGGCGGATATCCTCGCTCACTTGGCGGCAGGCCAGGCGAGAGTCCGTTCGCCGGCGTACGGAGGGTGACCATGTACGAGCTCGTCCTGCTGGCGCTTCTGACGCTCGCGGCCTCGGCCGTCGGAACGCTGTCGGGCTTTGGCACCTCCACGATCATGGTGCCCGTCCTGACCCTGTTCTTCCCCTTGCCGCTGACGCTGCTCTTCGTGGGCGTCATCCACCTCTTCGGCGACCTCTGGAAGATGTTGCTCTTCAGGAAGGGGCTCGACTGGCGGCTCGTCCTCTCCTTCGGCGCTCCCGGCGTCCTGCTGAGCTATGTCGGCGCCGAGCTCTCGGTCGGAGCCGACGCCGCGATACTCGAGCGGCTCCTCGGCGCCTTCCTGCTTCTGTACGTCCTGTTCCTCTTCCGGCACGAGAGCTGGCGCCTGCCTCAAAGCACCGCGGTGGCCGTCAGCGGCGGGGCGCTGTCGGGTTTCTTCGCCGGTCTGTTCGGGGTGGGGGGCGCCATTCGCAGCACCTTCCTGGCGGCCTTCAATCTGCCGAAAGAGACCTACATCTTCGTCTCGGGAGCGGTCGCCCTGGTCATCGACCTCGTGCGCGTCGGCACCTGCCTCGGCGAAGGCGTGCGGCTCGAAACGATGCTGCTCTACGGCATGGCCGCCTTCGTCCCGATTTCGCTGCTGGGCGCCTTCCTGGCCAAGAAGGTCGTCAACCGCATTCCACAGCGCACCTTTCGGTTGGTCATCGCTGTCCTCCTGGGCCTGATTGGAATCAGGTTCCTGCTGTTCCCTCAGCGCTGAAGGTGCCTGCGTACAGGCCTGCATGAAGCAGAGGGTGGAAGCTGGCTGCAGGCTGCCGGACGCTGCGGGCAACGCGCGCTGCCTGACGAGCTCGTGGCAGACGGGGACTCCCATCCCTCTTTGGCGCGACCGGCGAGACCCTCGACACGCTCGGATTGAGCAGGCGCCGCCATCCATGCCACCGGCAGAAGCTCGCTCGCGTTGGGGTAGACTGCTTGACCGCCTCTTGGCCTGAGGAAAGCCGATGCGCGCACTTTGCTTGCGAACCTTCCTGTTCTTTGCCGCTGCCATCCTGGGCGCCTGCGGGGTGCCATCCGTAGCCGGCGAAACGCCCAACGTGCCTCCGGAAGACGAGCCCATCCTTCTCGCTCTCGGCGAGCAGAGGACGCTCACCTTTCCCGGAATGAGCCACGCCGCGGTCGGTGATCCATCGGTGGTCGACCTCGAGGAGCTCCTCGACTCCGAGCAGGTGCGGCTGACTGGGGCCGACGAAGGCTCAACGACCATGCTGGTCTGGAAGAAGGACGGCAGCGATCGGCTGGCGTATCTGCTCAAGGTCACGGCCGCCAATCCCGGCGACGGCGCGAAATAGAGCGGCACCGACCGGGCGGCGAATCAAGCGTCGAGGACCCACAAGCCTCTCTGTCGAACCCTCGTTTCCCTGGAGACCTTGTCTCCTGTGACCGCGCGCATTTCGAGGAAACGCCTGCGCCAGGTGAATTCACCGCGCGTCTTCGTTCCAGGAAGCGCCGCGCGAGGCCGCGAAGTCCGCGCGCTCCTCGGCGAGCGCGAGCACACGGAGCATGTTCTCTCCCATCTGCTCGAGGACTTCGGTGGGTATGCCTTCTTCGACGAGGGACTGCAGCAGCCCCGGGAAGTCCGCGACGCTCCGAATACCGGTCGAGGCGAAGCCGGGACCGTCGCCGCACGGCGCCGGGCGCGGGGAGAAGCTGTTGAAGTCGCTGCCGATGGCCACGTGCTTCGGGCCCGCCACCTCGAGCAGGTGCCTGAATTGTGCTTGGAACGCGCGGCATTCGTCCAAGCCTTCGGCAGTCAGCAGCGTGCTCAGCGTGATGATCCCGATGAGCCCGCCGCGGGCGGCGACGGCGCGGGCCGTCTCGTCGGACACGTTGAGCTCGGAGGGATGAATTGCGCGCATGCCGGTGTGCGTGAAGAGCACCGGCGCGGCGAGATCTTCGGTCACCGCGAGCACTTCCCTGACGGCGAGGTCGGAGGAATGCTCGAGGTCGATGAGGATTCCCAATTCAGCCATTCGGCGGACGACCTTCACGCCGAACGGCGAGAGCCCCACCGGATTGCGGCGATATCCGTCGGAGGTGGGCTCTCCCGGCGTCAGGAAGTTGGGGGCCTCGAAGCGCCAGAGGCTCGAGGCGGCAGCGCCCGCGATGGAATTGTCCACGAAATGGGTCAGGGTGATGACCCGTACTCCGGCCTGATAGAGAGTCTCCAGGTCCTCGAGCCGCTCGACGGCGTCGGCGCCCTCCACGCCGAGAATCACCGCGATCCTTTTCGAGCCGGCGATGGCGCGCGCCTCCTGGGCGGTGCGCGCGATGGCCATGCGGTGCCCGTGCCTCTGACAGAATTCGCGCGCCTTGCGAAGTTGGCACAAGACCTCGCCGAGCTTTCCCTCTTTTCGCTTGGCGCAGGCGGGCCAGAGGTCCGGGGCATAGGCGAAGGCGAAGAGGAGGTTCACCGCGCCACGCCGCAGGCCGGTGAAGCTGACCTGGGTCGTCAGTACGTCCAGGTGGCTCGAGGGCGTCCTGGTGCTCGAGGGCAGACCGCGGAAGAAGGGCTCCGCGCCGAACTCCATGAACGGATGGGCGTGCAGGTCGCCGAAGAGCTGCGGGGTGCCCGCCGCCAGAGCGTCGCCGCGGGTGAAGACGCCGTCCGCGTCGCCCTTGCGGTCCATGGCGCGCAGCTTCTCGAACCGAGCAGGCTCCCGAGCCTCGAACGCTGCATCGAGCCGCTGCTCGAAGGGAAGCGCGTCCGCATCCTGAACGGCAGGCGCCGGTGGCAGGAGAGGGACCTGGGGCCGAGGGGCGAGGCAACCGGCCAACGCGAATAGACAGAGGGATCCCGGGAGCGCCATCCCCTTCCGGCTGGGCAAGAGAATCCGCGGGCGGGAAACGCTGCCTTCGGTGGGCGAGGCACGAGAGACGAGCGGCATCTGCTGTTCTGGCACTGCGGACAGGCTCACGAGGGCCGAAGGGGACTTCGCGACGGCTTCTCAGACAAGGCGCCGCGCCGTCGAACGGGCGCTCGCCGGAACGAGACGAGCCCGAGACCGCAAAGACGGTCGGGTCACTTCCTCTTGGACGTGCGCTTGGGCGCCGGCGGTTTGGTCTCCGGCCACTTGATCTCGAACTCGAGCTCGGTCTCGCCGTCGCTCGTCTCGAGCTCTTCCTCGAGGAGAACCTCGTCTGGCACGCACACGAGCTGTCCGCCTATGCGGACGGGTTTGCCGGCGGCGATGCGCAGTGCGGTCTCTTGCAGGCGACGAGCGAGCGCCCAGCGGCTGATGGTGCGTTTCTTCGGCATCCTTCGCTCCTAGGGGAAGGGGACGGGAGAGAGCATCGTCGCAAGCGCCGCTGGGGGCAATGACTCGGTTGGTCGGACTTGCTTGGCGCACACCGCGCGAGACTCCCGCGGGGCTCCGCAGGGGCGGGGCGACGGCCCGCCGGTGGGCGCGATACCCGGAGCTCGAGTTGGCGCGCCAGACGGCAATTGCACATCGCCGCCGTCCTCTGAAATGGTCGAGAATCCCCAGGTGCAGACGCACGCGTCCGAGAAGACTCCGGCCTCTCGGGGGAAGCCAAAGGGCATGCCATGAAATCGCTCACCGCAACCTACCTCGAGGTCGACCTGACGAGCGGTGGCAGCTCTGCCCGCCCGGTTCCGTCCGAAGTAGTCGAGCTCTATCTCGGAGGCCGGGGACTCGGCGCACGGCTGCTCTTCGACTCGACCCCGCCCGGCCTGGATCCCTTCGACGAGCGCATGCCGATCATTTTCTCGGTCGGCCCGCTGACCGGCAGCGCGGCGCCGCAGTCCAACCGCTTCGTCGTCACCACCAAGTCCCCGGCCACCGGCGCCATCGCCGACAGCCACTGCGGGGGCAGCTTCGCCACCAAGCTCAAGAAGGCGGGCTTCGACGGGGTGATCGTCCGCGGCCGCAGCCCTCGGCCGGTCTACCTCGAGATCAAGGACGGAAAGGCCGAGCTCAAGGACGCCGCCCACCTCTGGGGAAAGGGAACGGTGGCGACCCAGGCGGCGCTGCCCGCGAGCTTCGGCAAGGCGGTCATCGGTCCTGCGGGCGAAAACCGGGTGCCCTTCGCCTGCATCGTCAGCCAGAACCGGATAGCGGGCCGCACCGGCACCGGCGCGGTGATGGGCAGCAAGAACCTCAAGGCGATCGTGGCAAGCGGCACCCGAACCCCGCCCATCGCCCGGCCGAAGGAGTACAAGGCGGTGTACGACACCCTTTACGACCGGGTCGTCCGGTCCAAGGAGATGAAGAAATACCACGACCTCGGCACATCGTCGAACATCGTCCCCCTCTCCCTCATCCGGGGGTTGCCCACCCGCAACTTCACCCAGGGGCACTTCGAGGGGGACGAT
>ENA-UOOH01003649-UOOH01003649.1-fermentation-metagenome-genome-assembly--contig:-NODE-3649-length-11466-cov-7.594865_pt1 | contig 11466 bp, 8 predicted proteins | sample MGYA00245778_ERZ724025 | MGnify/ENA primary metagenome ERZ724025 (study PRJEB28704, sample SAMN03018313) | fermentation metagenome | biome: anthropogenic terrestrial biome; feature: soil; material... | reverse complement strand
GCAAAGATGATAAGAGGAAATTATAGATAGTTCCTTGCCCGGGATATACCAAGCAAAAAAATAGGGCTTGACAAAGGATTGCGAGCAAAGGAGAAGATCGGCGAGTAAGTACAAGCTCATAGAATTGATGTCTGTAACAAGCACGATAAAAGTGAATGCTTTCTAACGTTTTTTGAACCAACTATATCGGATCCGGGCAGCCCCAGCATTAGTTCGACCTCAACTTTACCACTCTGGCATCTATTCCGGTTATTACTAAAGGGTTAACAGCGGCAAGCATAGCAACTCACTCCACAATTCATACTGATATGGAGATTTCGCTAACTTGCAGCCGCTATCCTTCCCAAGAGGACCATATAAGAAAAATAATGGGTATAAATGCAGGAATACCCACAGAAAATCACTGCCTATAAATGCCAACACCTTGCTTCTATTAACTAGCATCAAAGGAAAATGAAAGTTAGATTCGGTGTTAGACGCTTGAAAATATAACACAGGTGGATTACCAGGTTTTATACAGCATACGTTCCTGCCCGCCGCAGAATCGGGTGATTAGTTCAATCAGTTCGGCACAGGCAGCTTGCAGGCAGGCCGGGCTGGTAGCGGGATTTCCCTGGACTATGAAAAAACAAGCTGTGGTATCCGGCAATACCTTGGTCTTTTCCACCTGACGTACCTCAAGGCGGCAGATAATATCGTTGTCATCATCAACATATGCATATTCGCCGGGTTTGACCGGAGATAGCTCATTAGTGCCAATGGGCCAGAATCGCTCGGTGCCGGTGGTTAATTTTAAATGGACATCGCCGCCGAGCTTTTGGAGATCATGCGCCCCCAGCGACAAACGGGTTTTAACGGAAACCAGGTTATATATGTCGACCAGCAAATTAATGCGCGGTAATTGCCCATGTTTCAGCAGCATTTTTAACAGATTTTCAGCTGCCGAGATGTTTTTGCGGTTTGAGACGTCAGCCCTTTGGTGCAACAGGCGAAATCCTTGTAATATGGGATCATTTTTTATTTTTTCAGAAGTTAAGTCCTTTAATAGCCCATTAATTTCCTGTTCCAGATAGGACTCAAATTCAGGCGTGCTTTCCTTATTATTTATCCCTTCCATAATAAAACAGGCCACATTAAGCCCTAAAGCGAGTACATCATCTGCTACGAAAAATCTGGTGTTAAAGCTGTTCATAATTATTCCCCCAACTGTTATTAGAAATATTTTTTCGATATTCGCAATAATAAATCCGAAACAACTAAAATTCCAGCCCGGGGCGAAAGCTTTTGAGCATAGGTTTTTAAATTGATTTCAACGCCAAGTAATCCTATATGTTTATTTATTATTCTAACTATTGCCTGGCGATTAGTCCATAGGAAATTTATTTAATGATGATGCACTTCCTGCCAAATCAAGCAATTACTGCACCAAAAAAAGTCCCCTTCCTGTTATAGAGGGGGACTTTAATGGCAATTATCGATTTTATGCCACAGAGGCCACAGGCCCTGGTCGTCAGTCTTTTTTAAAAAATGGGAAACCGTTTTCTTCCGTACATTCCCCTTCGCGAATTATCTCTTCAGGCGGCTCCTCACGGTCGATACAGCAGCCCTTGCCGCGGGCCCGTTTGCAATTAGGGTATTTAGGACAGATATACTGATAACATACTTTTTCTGCTTCCATTTAAAAAACTCCTTTCTCCTCACAAAGGTTGCAAACGTGTTCTTACGATTATCATACTAAAAATACTTAAACATAAAAAGTACTTATAGTAATGCAAAGGGAGCATAAATTAGCTTCACAGGCCAAAAAGCACCCCATAAAGAGGCGCTTTTTGGCTTGAACATGAATCCTGTTGAGAGAGTGAAAACAATTTTAGCTTTATGAGGATCAGGGATATATGATACCTATTTTAAGTAAGGAGTTACTATCCACTTGAGGCACCCGTCTTTTTTGCCTCCGAAAACGTCATACCCGGTAAGAATATCATTCAATGGGGCATGATGTGTGCACAGGAAGTTGGTATTGATTTTGCCGGCCTGAATGAGCTTAATCAGTTCAGGAATACGGTTGGCATTTACCAGACCCATGCTGATATTTATGTTTTTGATCCATAAAGTGTTCATGGCCAGTTCCTGGGGCTTTTCAAATACGCCTATTAAGGAAACATTACCTCCTGGCCGAACGGCATCTATGGCCATATCAAAAGTTGCCTTAAAGCCATTGGCTTCAATAGTTCTGTCAGCACCACGGCCCTCGGTCATTTCCCGGATTGCATCGCCGACATTTTCTACCTTCAGCGGATTAACTGAAACATCGGCAAGACCCGTCTTGACTGCGAAGTCCAGCCGTTCCTGGTTGATATCAACCGCAATAATCTTGGAAGGCCCCCATAAACGGGCAGTAGTCATAGCACACATTCCAACCGGGCCACAGCCCATTACTGCAACTGCATCACCAGGTTCAATTTTAGCATTTTCAGCTCCAAAATAGCCGGTGGACAGAATGTCGCCTACAAACAGTACATCCTCTTCGGTCAAGCCTTCCGGAATACCAAACAGTCCCAAATTAGCATGAGGAACCCGTACATACTCTGCCTGGCAGCCATCAATCATGTAACCAAATATCCAACTGCCGGTTGTGCAATGGGAATAAATACCGCGCACACAATAGAAGCATTCACCACACTGGGTAACACAGGAAACAGCTACCTTGTCCCCAACTTTGGCATTTCTTACGGCAGGACCAACTTCTACCACTTCACCAACAAACTCATGACCGATTATTCTTCCGGGCTCCACTTCAGGCATTCCGCCATGCCAGATATGAATATCGGTTCCGCAGATAGTGGATGTTGTTACTTTAACAATAGCATCATCGGGTTCAATAATTTTTGGTACAGCTACATCCTCCAGAGCAATTTTCTCCGGGCCACGATAAACCAGAGCTTTCATTGTGTCAGCCATTACAAATTACCTCCCTTTATTAACCTGAAGATTCTCTGCAATCCTCGGTTTAATATCTCCCCCTAATCAGGACATAAAAAAAACCGATGAGTTAATTCGCACCAAAACGCTCTATAACACATCGGTCTTCTACGGAGCCCCCTTACAGGGTTCTCATTAGACTACCGTTTAACTTTTTGTAACCTTTTTAGTCATTGCCCACCGGCTCAGTTAAGACCCGGTCAAAGACTGCAACATGCATCCAAAAATCATTCTCCGGTTCTACATCATAAATCTGATGAATTACCTTGGCTTGCAACATTTTTTCAAAATACGGTACGTTATCAAGTGCATGTTGTTTAACCACTTGCATACGGGCTGCTCTAACCACCTCTCTTCCTGAAGGAGTTTCATTGATATATTTCTCTGGTGCAGTTAAAAAACCCTCACCTCTGATTATCAACATGTCATCCCATATTACGATTTTGGTATAATCAACACCTTTTCCCAATTTATCTTTAAAGTATTGTTCCATATATATTTTAAATTCGTGTTGAAGCTGACGTCGTTGTTGATCAGTCAGCTTACGCACAGGTATATTTTTGCTATCAATATCTTTTTTCTGTATCAGTTTAATTTGATTAGCCAAGAAAATTCCTCCATTATGTATATTAGGCTAAATTATGATAAACTCTCAGAAATTAATAAAACCAATATTTCTATGCTAAGCAAAACATCTTGGCACCAAAATACTGGTTCTCATCGGAGCTACCCTATGGTCTCTCTTTCAGCCACCATTAATAGATTAAAATGTATTTATTTACATAATTATGATAAGATAAAACATTTTTATTGTCAATACAAAATAGGTATATTGACAAAATGGTTTGTTTTTCGGCTAAAAAATCCCCGGGTTTTAAGAGCTGTTATTCACACCCCTGCTAAATTATTTCATACTCAATGCTATCCTGTTTTTAGCCTTATCTACACTTAAAACCCGTACTTTAATTATATCGCCAATAGAAACCACTTCCAGCGGATGTTTGATACGATGCTCAGACATTTCGGATATGTGTACCAGTCCATCAACTTTGACTCCTATGTCCACGAAGGCTCCAAAATCGACTACATTTCTTATTACCCCTTCAAATTCCATTCCGGTCCTAATGTCTTCCATGCTCAGTACATCCTGACGGAAAACCGGAGGAGGTACATCTTCCCGGGGGTCGCGGCCAGGACGCTGCAGGGCGTCCGCTATGTCCCGCAAGGTGGGCAGACCTATCTCAAGATATTCGGCGGTTTTTTCTAAATCCAAAGATTTGATTTTAGCCTGCAGTTCTTCACTCCCCAGGTCCGTAATCCCAACTTGAAGATAAGTCAGTAAGCGTTTGGAAACATTATATGATTCAGGATGAATGGGAGTATCATCCAACGGATTTTCTCCCCCGCCGATGCGCAGGAATCCGGCTGCCTGTTCATACGCCTTGGGCCCCAATTTGGAGACCTTTAATAGTTGTTTACGGTTCATGAACGGTCCATTGGCTTCACGGTGTTTGACAATATTATTGGCTACCGCATGGTTTATTCCTGCTACATAGGAAAGCAGCGCGGCTGAAGCAGTATTAAGATCAACCCCCACATAGTTAACCGCCGATTCCACCACCGCAGCCAGATTCTCGTCCAAACGCCGGGCATTGATATCATGCTGGTATTGTCCTACTCCGATACTTTTCGGTTCGATTTTCACCAGTTCCGCCAGCGGGTCTTGTATCCTTCTCGCGATAGATATAGCACTGCGTTCCGCTACATCCAGATCCGGAAATTCCCGGGCCGCCAGTTCGGAAGCGGAATAAACACTGGCCCCGGCTTCACTTACAATAGTATAAGCTAATCCGGGATAGGCAGACTTCTTGATAAATGCAGCCACCATCTGCTCGGTTTCTCGGGAACCGGTGCCATTGCCAATGGCCATGGCATTAATATGGTAGCTTTCCACCAGCCGGGTCAGCACTTTTTCGGTTCCCTTGAGATCATTATGCGGCGGATTGGGATAAAACACTCCGAATTCAAGTACCCGTCCGGTGGGATCAATCACAACCCATTTGCAGCCGGTACGGTAGGCCGGGTCAATACCAAGCATGGTTTTGCCCTTGACGGGCGATTGGAGCAGCAGAGCCCGCAGGTTTTTGGAAAAAACCGTTAAAGCCTGTTCATGTGCTTTATTGGTCAAATCATTACGCAGATCGCGTTCAATAGCCGGAGCCAGTAATCGCTGCCAGCAATCTTCGATGGCCTGCCGGATCTGCCCTGCCGCTTGGCCGTTACCCCAATATTTTCGGCTGATCATTCTGATAATCGATGGTTCATCCATTTCGATATGAACCTTAAGTATTTCTTCCTTTTCTCCCCGGTTAACCGCCAGGATACGGTGTGAGGGAATGCGGTTTACCGGTTCCCGGTAATCGTAATACATGGAATAAACGGTATCCTTTTCCGGCTCCCGGGCATGTGTAACAATAATTCCTGACCTGTAACCTATTTCACGGCTGGATTGACGCACTTCAGCATCATCGGCCATCTGTTCGGCAATAATATCCCGTGCTCCCTGCAAGGCCTCTTCCGGCGAGACTTCATCATTCAGGTATTTTTCCGCTTCTACCAACAATTCAGCCTGTTCTGAACATTTTATTATGTAATCAGCCAGACCCTGGAGACCGCGTTCCCGGGCTGCCGAAGCCCGGGTCCGGCGTTTGGGGCGAAAAGGCCGATATATATCCTCTATTTGGTTGGGCTTACGGGCGGCCCTGATTTTTTCTCGGATTTCTTCCGTAAGTAGCCCTTGTTCCTCAATAAGGCGTATTACTTCCTCTTTTCTTTGTTCCAGATTACGGTAGAATTTAAGCAGCTCATCAATGCGGCGGATCTGGACTTCGTCCAGTTCACCGGTTGCCTCCTTACGATAACGCGCAATAAAGGGAATAGTCTTGTCATCGTCCAGCAATGCCACCGTATTGGCGACTTTCCCAACCGGTAACCCGCTTTCGGCTGCAATCATATGGGTTAGCTTATCTATACTCATGCATTTTCTCCGTTCATTTAATATCGTAGTCTAATCTACATATTAACAAGCTATGCCCCAAGGACACAACCACTTATGAAAATTAAGTATATCTCATATCCGCAGCCTGCCCTACGGTCCCGACGTCAGGAGCGAGCCTCAGGGCAGGTCGCAGCCTAATTAATTTCCTTTTTATAGAATAAATGGTTATTTGATACTTTATTCACATTGAAGGACTTTAATGTTTGGATACAAAATATGTTTATACAGGAAAATATTGTTTATTTGTTTTGTGGGAGGTGGTCGGTTCAAAATGGTAAAATCAAATGATTTTGAAATTAACGAGCTAATAGAACCGCTAATGGACAGTCCCTACATGGCTATAGTAATCGTAGATCAAAATGGCTTTATTGATTTTATGAACCGGACCTTTCTCGATCTTCTGTGCATGACCAAGGAAGATGTAATAGGCCAGTATGTTAAAAGCATCCTCCCCAATTCGAAGCTCCCTGAAGTGCTTAAAACCGGACGGACCGATAAAGCAGATATATGGGCTATAATGGGCCGCGATACTATGGTCACCCGTTATCCGATAATAAAAAAGGGCAAAATTGTGGGGGCTATAGGTCAGAGCCTGTTGCTTGATATGTCCGGTGCTTCTGTTCTTATGGACCGGCTGGAGGAAACGGAAAAAGAATATAGCGCTATTCTGGAAGCCTTGCTGGAAAATTCCTATACCGCTCTGGTGGTAGTAAATAGCCGCGGTTTCATTACTATGATAAATCAGACTTTCCTGGATATATTTGAACTCGATAAGGAAGATGTAATTGGAAAGTATGTTACCGATATTGTCCCCAATTCAGAACTTCCGGAAGTGCTGCGTACCAAGCGGATTGATAAAGCTGATATTTGGCAATTAAAAGGGCGGGATACTCTGGTAACACGTATGCCCATTTTAAAAAACGGGCAGGTTATCGGAGCTTTAGGCCGGAGTATCTTCCTGGACATGTCCGGGGCCCACGTATTAATGCAAAAACTTCAGGAACGGGAAAAGGAATTTGCCATAATCTCCGAAGCTCTAATCGAGAGTCCGCACATGGTTTACGTGATTGTGGACAAAGATGGTATTATTACCGCCATGAATCAGACCTACATGGATGAATTGGGATTAACTAAGGAAGAGGTGGTAGGCCGTTATATACTGGATGTCACCCCCAACTCCCATCTGCCTGAAATACTAAAAACCGGGCGGGTGGACAAAGCAGATATTTGGCCCATAAATGGCCGTGAAACTATTGTGACCCGCATGCCGATAGTTAAAGACGGAAAGATCATCGGCGCCATAGCCAAGAGTCTTTTTCTCGATATGTCCGGTGCCCGGGTACTGATGAAGAAAATGCAGGAAAGCGAAAAAGAATTTCGGGCCATCTCCGAAGCCCTAATCGAAAGCCCCTATATGGTATATGTAATTGTAGATAAAGATGGGTTCATAACGGCTATGAACCAAACCTATCTCGATATTCTGCAACTAAAAAAGGAAGATGTAGTGGGAAAATACATCCTCGATATTTTGCCTGATTCCGGTCTGCCTGAAGTTTTAAAAACCGGCAAAATCGTAGAGGCTGATGTCGCGCGAATCAACGGGCGAGATACCGTGATTACCCGTTTGCCCGTCTATAAAGATGGGCAAATTATTGGCGCCATCACTAAAAGTCTATTTTTGGATGTATCCGGTGCCAAGATTTTTATGAAGAGATTATCGGATACGGAGAAAGAACTGAATATTTATAAGGAAGAAATTCGCCAGACTTACCGGGCCAAGTGGCGCTTTGAGGATTTGATGGGGGTGGACCAAAATTTTATCGCAACTAAGTCCATGGCCTATCAACTATCCAGGACCACTTCTACTATCCTGATTACGGGAGAAAGCGGTACCGGCAAAGAATTATTTGCCCACGCTATCCATAATGCCAGCAGTCGCCATCTGGCTCCTTTTGTCCGCATAAACTGTGCCGCCCTGCCTGAAAATCTGCTTGAATCCGAACTTTTTGGCTATGAGGAAGGCGCCTTTACCGGTGCCAAAAAAGGCGGAAAGCCGGGTAAATTCGAATTAGCCCACAATGGAACTATCTTTCTGGACGAAATTGGCGATATGCCTTTAACCATGCAGACCAAACTCTTATCCGTACTCCAGGAAAAAATGGTGGAGCGTGTAGGGGGTACCAGGCCTATCACGATTAATGTCCGGGTAATAGCCGCTACTAACCGTAACCTGGAACAGATGATGTTAAATCGCGAGTTTCGTCAGGATCTTTATTACAGATTAAACGTAGTACGTCTTAGTATTCCTCCCCTGCGTAAAAGGACCAGCGATATACCGGTACTGGTTTCGGAATTGATTAAACGCATAAACAATCAGTTGAATACGAATGTATCCAAAATTTCTTATAAAGCCATGGAACTGCTGCAGAGTTACTCCTGGCCGGGCAATGTTCGTGAACTGGAGAATATGGTAGAACGAGCCATTAACCTGGCTGATATGAATCGCGAAGATAGTCTCACTATTAAAAACTTTCCCTCTCTGGTGGAAAACACCTATTTTAACCACCAGAGAACCCTGCCGGAAGCGATAGAAAGCGTGGAAAAGCAAATTATTATTAAAGCTTTAAAAAGCGCGGGCGGCAATAAGACCCAAACTGCTAAAATATTGGGCATTCACAGTTCTGCTCTATATCGCAAATTAAATAAATATGGATTGGAGAATTAAATTCATTTCCATAGGTACACCATAATAGGAGAATGGTCTCCTAAATTAGGAGAATATTCCCAATCGCCTTTCCCATCTGTACCACCCACTACTTATCTTAATCCCGGTCTCCCAAAATGATATAACCGGCTCGATCACATTCCCTGCTGCGTGTAGTAACAAAAACGTTGCTGCACCGCATTATTACGCCTCTTTTTATATTTCCCTTATATTGGTACATTTTTTGCTTATATTCCCAATTGTAAGATACTCTTCCATTCACGTGTATCAAATTGACGCCGAAGGGGGGATGCCGATTTACTGATTAAACACAACTAATACTCGGTTTTATACGGATAAGGAGGTTAAATAATGAACATTTCCAAAATTGGTGTACTAGGTGCCGGAACTATGGGAGCAGGAATTGCACAGGTCAGCGTTGAGGCTGGTTATAACGTAATACTGGTCGATATCGTCCCACCAGTAATAGAAAAAGCCACCAAAAGTATGAATAAATCATGGAGTAAAGCGGTAGAAAAGGGTAAAAAGACCGCTGAAGACATCGCGAAATATTCTGCTCTTCTAACTACCGGTACAAATATAAAAGATTTTCAGGATTGCGACATTGTCATTGAAGCAATCATTGAAAACATGGACCTGAAGAAAAAGGTATTCAAAGAATTGGACGAGATCCTTCCGCCTGATGCCATCCTGGCCAGCAATACTTCAGCTTTGAGTATTACTGAAATTGCGGCCGCAACCAGCCGTCCGGATAAAATGGTCGGCATGCATTTCTTTAATCCGGTCCCCGCTATGAAATTGGTTGAAGTTATTCCCGGTGCCATGACATCGGACGCTGTGGTAGATGCCACCGCTGATTTGGCCGCTAAAATCGGCAAAGAACCGGTTAAAGCTAAAGAATCCCCCGGTTTTATTGTCAATCGTATACTCATTCCCTATATGAACGAAGCAGCTATCGCTTTCCAGGAAGGTATTGCCCCCGCCGCTGAGATTGACAAAGCTATGAAACTCGGAGCAGGCATGCCTATGGGACCTCTTGCCCTGGCCGACTTGGTCGGTATCGATGTGGTCTTAATGGTCTGTGAATACTTTTGGGCTGAATTTGGTGATTCCAAATACCGTCCCTCACTAGCCTTTAAACAAAAAGTACGGGCCGGCCATCTCGGAATGAAAACCGGCAAAGGCTTTTACGATTATTAATTAATTTACCTCTATCAAAGTGGGGAGGAAAGAAATAATGGCTTATGAAAATATAATCCTGGAAAAGGAAGATAACCTCGCAATCCTGTTCATAAACCGTCCGGCTGCACTTAATGCCCTCAATAAAGCTACTCTGGTAGAAATCAGACAAGCTATCGAGGATGTCCAGTCAGATGCTAATATCTCCGCTCTTATAATTACCGGAACCGGCAGCAAGGCCTTTATAGCCGGGGCAGACATTGCTTATATGCAGCCCCTTTCAGCACCCCAGGGGCGGGAGTTTTCCGACTATGGGGAAAAAACCCTTCGCATGATAGAAATCATGGAAAAGCCGGTCATCGCAGCTATTAACGGTTTTGCCCTGGGGGGTGGATGTGAATTAGCCATGGCCTGTGATATTAGGCTGGCCGCGGAAAATGCCCTGTTCGGTCAGCCGGAAGTTGGTCTTGGTGTAATACCCGGTTTCGGCGGAACCCAGCGCCTGCCCCGCTTAATCGGAGAAGGCCGGGCCAAGGAACTGATTTATACCGGAGATACCATTAATGCGGCCGAAGCTTATCGGCTGGGCTTAGTTAACCATATCTATCCGGCTCAGGAACTAATGGAACAAGCAAAAAAACTGGCTCAAAAAATCTCTTCCAAGGCACCCCTGGCCGTAGGTTATGCCAAGTATGCCATTGGGAGAGGTATACAGGTTGATTTGGATACATCCATGGGAATCGAATCGGATATGTTCGGAATGTGTTCTTCAACTATGGACCAAAAAGAAGGAATGAAAGCTTTTCTGGAAAAACGCAAACCGGTTTTCCAAGCTAAATAGAATTTTAAAATACAAAATTGGGGGGTTCATAATGGAATTGAATGAAGTTGTAATCGTAAGTGCCTGTAGAACAGCGATTGGGAAATTTATGGGCAGTTTGAAAGATATATCTGGTAAGCAATTGGCTATAAACGCCGGCAAAGGTGCTATTGAAAGAGCCGGTATCAGTGCTGATCTAATCGACGAAATAGTTATGGGTGAAGTTTATCCCCATATGCAGGGCTCTCTTCCCGCCCGTCAAGTTGGTATGGCTCTGGGTCTCCCGGTGAGGAGCAATGCCTGTAATGTCAACCAAAACTGTGCCTCGGGCATGCGCGCCCTAGACATTGCTATCAATCATATTATTTTGGGTAAAACCGATATAGCACTGGTAATCGGTACCGAAAGCATGACCAATGCACCTTACATGATTCCTAAAGCCAGAATGGGCTACCGGATGAATCAGGGTACGATTGAAGACTCCATGATTCACGACGGACTGTTTGATTCGCTGGTACCCGGACATATGGGCCTTACAGCTGAAAACATCGCTGAAAAATATGGCATCACCCGGGAAGAATGTGACGAATTGGCCCTTATGAGTCATCAGCGCGCCACCCGGGCAGTTCAAGACGGAACCTTCAAGCGTGAGATCGTTCCGGTTGAGATTAAGACCAAAAAAGCTACCACTTATTATGAAAC
>ENA-UOOH01003648-UOOH01003648.1-fermentation-metagenome-genome-assembly--contig:-NODE-3648-length-11472-cov-9.708242_pt1 | contig 11472 bp, 9 predicted proteins | sample MGYA00245778_ERZ724025 | MGnify/ENA primary metagenome ERZ724025 (study PRJEB28704, sample SAMN03018313) | fermentation metagenome | biome: anthropogenic terrestrial biome; feature: soil; material... | reverse complement strand
TGGGCTCATAACCCAAAGGTCGTAAGTTCGAGTCTTGCCTCCGCAACTATCGAAAAAGGAAAGTGTAGCAGCTTTCCTTTTTTTTGTGCAAACAGGCCGTCATCCCGTTTTTTTTTCTTTTATTTGCAGGAGATATCCATTGGTATTACAGATGAAAAAGATCGTTCTTCTGTTTGTCACACTCATTACAGGCGCCCTGTTTATGCACATGCACTCCCAGCAGACAGGAAAAGCCTCCTTCTATGCGCCCCGTTTTCAGGGAAAAAAGATGTCGAACGGCATTCCCTATCACGGAGACAGTCTCACTTGCGCCCACCGCACACTTCCTTTCGGCACCATGCTGGAAGTAAGGAACCCGGAGAACGACCGGAGAGTGGTGGTCAAGGTCACCGACAGGGGTCCGCGCATCCGAAGCCGGCTTATCGACCTTTCTTATGCTGCGGCCAAAGAGTTGGACATCGTCGCCAAGGGCATCGCCCAGGTGGAGATCAAAGAGTGGGTGTTTAATCCCTTTTATCTTCCCATTCCAGTCCCCTTTGGCTCCTACGGGCTATTTGTCTCCACGAAGACTGCGGCAGAGATATTGAGCGAACTGACCATCGACAAATCAAAACCCATTGCACCCTATCGCTTCCCGTTCGAGAAGGAATAGGGAAAATCGACTTTCTTTGTGCCACGACTTTTGTCGGGTTTCTCCGACATGACAAAATCGATCTTTGCCCCCTTCATCAGGTCGTTATGGGTAAGGTAATTTTTAGAAGACACTTTGCCATTGACCTTCATCTCACTGATGTACCGATTCTCCGGTGCATTTCCAAATGCATTTATCTCCACCTTGTTCCCATTTTCCAGACGTACGGTCATTTTTTCAAACAGGGGTGACCCAATCACATACTCGTCGCTCCCGGGGCATACAGGATAGAATCCGAGCGCCGAGAACACATACCATGCCGAAGTCTGCCCGTTATCCTCGTCGCCGCAATAACCATCGGGAGCGGGCCGATAGAGCTTATCCATCACTTCGCGCACCCGGTATTGCGCTTTCCATGGCTCGCCGGCATAATTATAGAGGTAGATCATATGCTGAATGGGTTGGTTCCCGTGTGCATACTGCCCCATATTCATGATCTGCATCTCGCGGATTTCATGAATAACCCCGCCATAGTAGCTGTCGTCGAACACCGGAGGCATGACAAATACAGAATCGAGCATGTCCGTAAACGCTTTGTTGCCTCCCATCAGGTCGATCAGCCCCTGCGGATCGTGGAACACCGACCAGGTATAATGCCAGCTGTTTCCCTCGGTGAATGCATCCCCCCACTTTGTGGGGTTGAAGGGTGACTGGAAGGAGCCATCCTGGTTGCGTCCCCGCATCAGTTTGTATTCCGGTGAGTAGAGGTTGCGGTAGTTGAGGCATCTTTCGGCAAACAGGCTGATCTCCTTTTGGGGACGTTTCAGTGCTCTGGCAAGCTTGTAGATGGTCCAGTCGGCATAGGCATACTCCAGCGTGCGCGCCGCACTCTCGTTGATTTCCACATCGCAGGGCACATATCCCAGCTTATTGTAGTATTCGTGTCCGAGTCGCCCCGTGGAAGATACGTTGGGATGTACGTTTTCCGTACCATGCAGCATCGCCTTGTAGAGGGCCTCAATGTCATAGCCGCGCAATCCTTTCAGATAGGCATCGGCCACCACCGATGCGGAGTTGCTTCCGATCATGATGCCGCGGTGCCCGGGGCTTGCCCACTCCGGCAGAAACCCGCTCTCCTTGTACGCATTCACCAGTCCCTGCTGTATCTCTCTGTTTACCGAAGGGTAAACCAGGTTCAACAACGGGAACAACGCCCGGAATGTATCCCAGAAACCGGTATCGGTGTACATGTACCCGGGAAGGACCTCTCCGTTGTAGGGACTGTAGTGTACAATGTTCCCGGCGGCGTCCATCTCGTAAAACTTACGGGGAAACAAGGTAGAGCGGTAGAGGGTAGAGTAAAAAGTACGTTTTTGATCAAGGTTACCCCCCTCTACTTCTATTTTTCCCAGCACCCCGTTCCATGCATCGCGTCCCTCCAGCTTCACCGCCTCGAAGTCTCTGCCGGCAACCTCTTTGAGGTTTTGCCATGCCTGCTCCTGGCTGATGAAGGAAGAAGCTACCCGGGCGACCACCTTCTCTCCGTGCTGGGTGGAGAAGCCAACAAATGCGCCGGCATGGCTCGCTTCCGCTTTGGTGCCGTTTCGAGCAATCTTCCCGTCCTTCACCACGTGGTTCTGCCGGAAAGGCTTGTCGAAGACGATCACAAAATAGTTTCTGAAATTTTCCGGTACGCCGCCGCTGTTGCGCGTAGTGTAGCCCGTAACGGCATTCTTCTCCGGCAGAATCTCCACGGCCGATCCCCTGTCGAAAGCATCCAGCAGCACATAAGCATTCTCCGTTTCGGGAAAGGTGAAACGGAAGATGGCAGCCCGCTCAGTTGGGGTAATTTCCGCGGTCACGTCGTGATCCGCCAGGTAGACACTGTAATAGTAGGGTTTCGCGACTTCCGCCTTGTGCGAGTACCAGCTGGCCCGCTTCTCCTGGTCAAACTCCATCCGGCCCACCATGGGAAAGATGGAGAATTGGCCATAATCGTTCATCCAGGGGCTGGGCTGATGGGTCTGTTTAAATCCGTTGAGTTTATTATCGGTGTATGCATACTGCCATCCGTCGCCGTTTTTGCGTGTCTGCGGTGTCCAGAAATTCATTCCCCAGGGCAGCGCAATGGCGGGATAGGTATTCCCGTTGGAGAGTGCAAACTCCGACTGCGTACCCATCAGAATGTTCACATAATCTACCGGGGAGTCGAGCGACTGCCCCTTCATGGGCACGCCCCCCAGCATTGAACACAGCAAAATTGCGGTAAGATGAAGAATTTGCCTCATTGCATCGGCTTTAGAGACTGTTTATCAGACCCATTTTTCCTTTTCCCTCCAGCTCCACAATCAGTTCACCAAAGAGGGTGTTGACCCACGCGAACCATTTTCTGGAAAATTTGGAAGGATCGTCTTTGTGGAAAGACTCGTGCATGAACCCGGTATCTGCGTCCGTATCGCGTAGCATGCGGAGGCAATGTTTAATTTCCTCATCGCTGGTGCTCGTCTGCGCACGCATGATGATGCTCATGGGCCAGATCATGTCGTAGCCGATATGCGGGCCTCCGATGCCCTCTCCGGCCGTTCCCCGGAAGAAATAGGGATTGTCTTCGCTCAGCACCAGCTTCCGGGTATTTTGGTATACCGGATCGTTCATAGCCACCGAATCGAGGTAGGGCATAGCCAGCAAGCTCGGCACGTTGGCATCGTCCATGAAGTAAGCATTTCCGAAGCCATCCACTTCATAAGCATATACTTTTCCGTACTTCGGATGCTCCACGATGGCATATTTCTGAATGGCCTCGTTCACCTCTTTGGCCAGCGCGGTGCTTTCTGCTGCCAGAGCGCTGTCGTTGGTCACCTTTTGTGCGATCTCGGCGATCTGTTTGAGCGAAGTCACCGCGAAGAGGTTGGAAGGGACCAGAAACTGGAAGGTTGTTGCGTCGTCCGAGGGCCGGAACGAAGAGACAATCAGCCCCACCGGGTTCACGGGGTTGCCGTAGCCGTCGTTGTTCAATGTATCGAGCTGTCGTTCCGAACGCCGTTGAAACTTGTAAGGCCCTTTCCCCTCCTTGCGTTGCTGCTCCCGGAATGTTTGTATTACCAGGTTCATCGCCTTTGTCCAGTCTGCATCCAAAACGGCACTGTCTCCGGTTGTTTTCCAGTAGTTGTATGCCAGGCGCACAGGATAGGCAAGCGAGTCGATTTCCCATTTTCGCTCGTGCAACATCGGAGTCATCTTCGTGTAGTCGGTTCTCCACTCACCATCCTGTTTGGGCTCACGGTAGAAAGCGTTTGCATAGGGGTCAATCAGGATGCATTTCGTTTGGCGGTTGATCACGCCGGCGATCATCTGTTTGAGGTGATCGTCCTTTTTCGCGAGAGGCAGGTAGGGCCACACCTGTGCCGATGAGTCCCTCAGCCACATGGCGTTGATGTCACCGGTGATCACAAATGTATCGGGCCTGCCATTTTGCATGCTAAAGCTGATCGTTGTATCCAGCGTATTGGGAAAGCAGTTTTCGAACATCCACGCCAGTTTGGGATCTTTGATCCTGGCTTTCACCCTGGCGATCGTTTGCTCCACTGCGGCCGACCTGAAATTACGGTCGCCCGGTGCAGGCCGTTTAGAGATATATAGGCTGCCATCGGTTTTCCTCCCCGTCAGCGACGAGGCTGCCCAGGAAGGGTTCACGGCAAGAGCGGTTAAGCCCAGCGCCGATTTCCTGATAAAATTTCTACGTGTGGTCATATACTAATGCAAATAAAGGCATATATCCTCTACACCAGCCTTATTTCGTTGGCGGATGTGTGGTAAAATCGATGGGAAGCTTTTTGCGAAACCCATCCTTGAAACACATCAGCGTTTCCGTTCTCGACAGTCCAAGAGGCTGCAACTCCGTATGGATGATCCGCAGCAGGTCCTTGTTGTTTTTTGCGTATACTTTAATCAGCAGGTCATACTGCCCGGTGGTATAATAACACTCCACCACTTCTGGTATTTTTTCCAGTTCTTTCACCACATATTCAAAGGTGGAGGGAGAAGTAAGGAATATGCCCACGAAGGCACAGGTTTCGTACCCAATTTTTTCGGCATCGACAACAAACTCAGACCCTTTAACCACACCGAGGTTGGTAAGCTTCTGCACCCGTTGGTGGATGGCAGCTCCCGACACATCACATTCGCGTGCCACCTCCAGAAAGGGAATGCGCGCATTATTCACGATCATCCTGAGGATTTTTTCGTCCAATTCATCTAATTCATGCTGGGCCATAGACTAACTTTTAAATTATTATAAAAAGGGGATGTTTTCAACCGAAAAATATTCATATGGTACAAAAATAACACAAAAGATCATTTTTTGCCACTAAAAAGAAGCAATAGCCTGTTATTTTAACGAATTTAAAGTAAGATACGCAGCCAACCCGGCAGATGTTTTCAAGGCATTTTCGTCAATCAGGAATGTGGCAGAATGCAACGGGCCCGATGTTGCTCCACCCACACCAAAGCGGTAATAGCAACAGGGGTAAAGTTGCGAGAAGAAACCAAAATCGTCGGCAGTCATTCGCTTCGGGAAGCTGTCGACCTTTGCTTTTCCCAGGAAGTCGGCCGTCGCCGCCTTAATGTGTGCGGTGACCTTCTCGTCGCTGACCACGGAAGGATAGCCGGACGGCAGATCTACATCGCAGCTGCAGCCGTACGCCGCCGCGGTGGATGTAGCAATCTGCGGAATCAGCTGCAGCATGCGGTGCCGTTCCTCTTCGTGCATGCAGCGCAGGGAGCCCGCCAGGGTGACCTCGTTTGGGATCACGTTGGTAGCCCCGTTTGCGATAAATTTCCCGAAGGAGAGCACCATCGGGTGAAACGGGTTCCGTCTCCGGCTGACCAGTTGTTGCATGGCGACAATGACCTGTGATGCTGCCAGCACAGTGTCGTTCAGTTCATGCGGCAAGGCGCCGTGTCCCCCTTGCCCTTTCACTTTTATGTGCACCTCGTCGGCCGACGCCATGATCGTTCCCGCGTGAAACCCCACCGTCCCGGCCGGCAGGTCGATAAAGGCGTGTTGTTTTAAAATGAACTGAGGCGAGTAATCCCGGAAGACCCCCTCTTTGAGCATCAGGCTGGCGCCGCCGGGCGACAGTTCTTCCCCGGGCTGAAAGACAAACAACGCCATTCCGGAAAACTGGCTACGAAGAGCATGTACCATTTTCGCGGCCCCCATCAGGGAGGCCGTCTGGGCATCGTGGCCACAGGCATGCATCACCCCGTGGTTCAGGGATCTGTATTTAACATCATTCTGTTCCTGCACCGGGAGAGCATCCATGTCCGCCACAAAGGCAACACATTTCCTGTTGCCCTCCGCTTCCCCTTTTACGATAGCCAGGATTCCATCCCCGCCAATTCCCTTCCTGCAGGGTATCCCCTCCCGGTCGAGAAAGGCAGTAACGTAAGCAGCGGTTTCCTTTTCCCGGTACGAAAGCTCCGGATGTTGGTGCAGCCAACGGTAGTGCTGCACCACCTCCGGAAAGATCGCACCCGCTCTTTGCAGTATCTCTTCCCCGATATTCATCCTTGCTGTTTTTTCGTCCGATTTCAAAGCTACTCCCGGAGACTACCCGGCAAGAGCATGTTACTGAAGCTTGTGGATTACCAGTCCCGATCGGAGCTTCGGCTCAAACCAGGTAGTCTTGGGCGGCATGATGTTGCCAGTGTCGGCAATCTCCATCAGCTGCTTCATCGACACGGGGTACAATGCCAGTGCTACAGCCATCTCGCCGCTGTCCACCCGTTGTTTCAGCTCGTTCAGGCCACGGATACCTCCCACAAAGTCGATCCGCTTGTCGCTGCGCAGATCCTTGATCCCCAGAATCTCGTCCAGCACCAGGTTCGAAGTGATGGTCACATCCAGCTGCCCGATTGGGTCGTTGTCGTCGTAGGTGCCCGCTTTAGCCGTCACGCTGAAGGAGCGTCCATCCAGATAAACGGAAAAGTTGTGCAGGTTCTTCGGCCTTTGAATCTCCATCCCGGTGGGTTCCACCACAAAGTTTTTCTCCAGCTTTTTAATAAACTCATCCGGTGTCATTCCGTTCAGGTCCTTCACCACCCTGTTATAGTCGATGATGGTCAGCTGGCTGTCTGGAAAGCAGACCGCCATAAAGTAGTTATACTCCTCGTCGCCCGTATGGTGCGGGTTATTCTTCGCCTTTTCGGCGCCCACCAGTGCTGCCGCTGCCGAGCGGTGATGGCCATCGGCAATGTACATCGCCGGCATTTCCCCAAAGATTGCCGTGATGCGCTCAACCTTCTCCTCGTCCCGGATAAGCCAGAAGTGGTGTCCCACGCCGTCTACCGACACGAAATCATATTCCGGCAGTTGCGCCGTTACCGCTGCCACGATGGCATTAAGTGCAGGGTTGTCGGGATACGCAAAAAATACCGGTTCAATGTTTGCATCGTTCACCCGCACATGCTTCATGCGGTCCTCCTCCTTGTCGCGGCGTGTCAGCTCGTGTTTCTTTATTTTTCCGGTCATGTAATCCTCCACGGAAGCCCCCACAACCAGCCCGTACTGTGTTTTTCCGTTCATGGTCTGGGCATAGACGTAATACATCTCCTTGTCGTCCTGTACCAACCACCCTTTTTCCTGAAACATGCGGAAGTTTTCGGCGGCCCTGGTATACACATCCTCGTCGTGTTCGTCTTTTCCCGCCGGGAAATCGATTTCCGGCTTGATGATGCGATACAGCGACTTTTCGTTTCCTTCGGCCTCTTTGCGTGCCTCTTCGGAATTCAGAACATCATAGGGGCGCGATGCCACCTCTTTTACCAGTGCCTTGGGGGGACGGACACCCCGAAAGGGTTTTACCTTCATAGAAATATTATTTTTAATGTTTATCCAATCAACGGTTTATTTCACACAAATGTAGCTATTTTATCCAGAATAAGCAGGCACACAAAAGGAGATTTGATAAAAAACAGTTACTTTTGCTTCGGGAAGCGATCCTACCCATCCATCGCCCCCCAACATCCGGCAGTAGCAGGATTTGCAGACGAAAATCAAATAATATCCTATGATACAGATTCACGAGACAACCATTCTTGAAGCCGCCGAAAAGGGCATGGACGAATTTTTAAACGTGTTCACCGATGCCTATCTTAAGGCCGTTGGCGGAGATATTACGGCAGAGAACATTGGGCTGCTGAACGGGTATCAGCACACGCTGCTGGCGTTTCGTTTTTTCTCGGAGGAGGTGAACGAAGGCGGCTTTGTGCAGCTCATCCAGAACGGCTACGGCGGGTATATTTTCAACAACCCCGTGGCCAAAGCGCTGAAGCTGATGGGCGCAAAAGGCTTGTCGAAGATCCTCTACAAAGCCAAGGAGATCTACGATGCCCACCGCGAGGAGTTGGAACGGGAAACCACCGACGAGGAGTTCACCGCCATGTATGTCGATTTTGAGCAGTTCGACGAGCTGGAGGAGAAGTTCTTCTACATTGAAGAAGAGGAGACCGCCATCATTGCCCAGTATGTGGATGAACATCTGGAAGATTTTGCGGGGCCGCCATTGATCGAAATCACCGGGGCCTCAACATGATGCTCCGAAGTTTGTTTAAAGAAAAAAAACCGGAATATGGAAAACATCAGCACAGACAGAAAGCCCGCCGTTGCCGGACAGTTTTATCCGGTGAACGCAGAGATGTTGCAGGAAGAGGTCGGCAGTTACTTCCGAGCTGCCGTTGAAAAAAAGCACGACCACGTACGGGCCATTATCAGCCCGCATGCAGGGTACATCTTTTCGGGGAAGGTCGCTGCGTCGGCGTATCGCCAGGTCGACGAAAATGCACGGTATAAGCTTGTGTTTATCCTGGCATCGTCGCATCATTTTCATTTCGACGGAGCATCGGTATACTGCGACGGTGATTACCTCATGCCGTATGGCACCGAGACGGTAGACAGGGAAGTAGCCAGGAGCCTTGTGAAGAGCCACCCCGGACTTTTCACCGACGACCCCCTCCCCCATATGAAAGAGCACTCCATTGAGGTACAGCTTCCGTTTTTACATTACAGGCTGCGAAACCGTTATGCCATAGTCCCCATTATCCTTGGCACCTCCGATTCCGAGACATGCCATCGTCTTGCCCAGGCGTTGAAGCCTTTTCTAACAAAAGGCAATTTGTTTGTTGTCAGCACCGACTTTTCGCATTACCCCGATTACCACAGCGCCACGTCGGTCGATGCGGCCACAGAGCAAGCCATCCTGCAGAACGATCCCCAAAAACTTCTCGACACGTTGTCCGAAAACAAGCAGAAGCAGATCGGCAACCTGCTCACCAGCTTGTGTGGGTGGACGTCGGTGCTCACGCTGTTATACATGACCGGCAACGACCCCCGGTATGCATACCACGGGGTGGAATACCGCAATTCGGGCGACGAGAAGATGTATGGCGACCATCACCAGGTGGTAGGCTATTGGTCCATTGCGCTGACGGAGAACATCGCTTCCGCAAAGAAAGAGTTTTCTCTCACGGAGTGCGATAAAGCCACGCTGCTTGGAGAAGCGCGCAGCACCCTTGAAAAGCTTTTCACGGGGAAGGAATCTTCTTCACCCGGCACAAGCGGTTGTTCCGATGCGGTGAATGCACCTTGCGGCGCTTTTGTCACCCTCCACAACCGGGGAAAGCTCCGCGGATGCATAGGCATGGTATCGGCTCACGATCCGTTGGTGAAGACAGTGCACGACATGGCCATCTCGGCGGCGAAAAGCGACTACCGGTTTTCCCCCGTGACGGCCGAAGAGTTGGATCAAATTGACATTGAGATCTCCGTTCTGTCGCCCCTGAAAAAGATCAAAGACGTGTCGGAAATAGAACTGGGGAAGCACGGCATCTACATTGTGCAAGGCCGCTCCAGCGGTATTTTTCTACCCCAGGTAGCCGAAGAAACAGGCTGGGATCTGGAAAACTACCTCGGCCACTGCGCCCGCGACAAAGCCGGCATTGGGTGGGACGGCTGGAAGCAAGCCACCGTATATACCTTCACCGCGACCGTTTTTGGGGAAAAAGAACATCGTCCCGACAGCACAAGACATCGCTAACTTATCCCCAGACACCCGCAATTGTTTCGCCACACACGCAGCATTTCCCTTCTGCCAGCCGGTTTGTTGTCACGTCGAACCCTTGCCGTTCCACCAGCAAGGTGTGGCACTGAGGGCAAAACGTATTTTCACCCCGAAGATGCGGCAAGTTACCGATATACACATACCTTATCCCCGCACGTTCAGCAATTTCCTTTGCCTGCAGCAGCAACTTTTCGGAAGTTGCCGGCCGGTCGGTCAGCCTGTATGTAGGAAAGAACCGGCTAAAGTGCAGCGGCGTATCAGAGAATCCGTTCTCCATCAGCCACCCGCACATTTTCCCGATCATTTCCGGGCTATCGTTGTAACCGGGAATCAACAAGCTCGTGAGTTCGAGCCAGATACCTTTCTCCCTCAGCATTTTCAGAGTCTCCAGCACCGGGTGCAGGCCACCCGATGTCAACTGTTTATACGCCTCGTTATCGAAACATTTTACATCGATGTTAGCAGCGTCGAGATAAGGACAAAGGTCGAGCAACGGCTTCCGGTTAATGTACCCGTTTGACACCATGACCGTCTTCATTTTGTTTTCGTGTGCCAGCACCGCAATGTCGTACATATATTCGTAGAACACCGTCGGCTCCGTGTAGGTGAAAGCGATGAGTCCCGTGTTGTACGCGAGCGCTTTGTCAATTATTTCCTGCGGGTTAAACCGGAAATGAGGCAACTCATCCGGCGAAGCCTGCGATATTTGCCAGTTTTGGCAATTGGCACACCGAAAGTTACATCCTGCGGTAGCCAGCGACAGGATATTTTCGCCCGGGTAGAAGTGGAAAAGCGGTTTTTTTTCAATCGGGTCCATGCTCACCGAGCACGGATTACCGTAGGCCAGGGTATACAGCGTTCCGTTCACGTTTTTTCTCGCGTGGCACAATCCCGTTTCGTTTTCCTGCAACAAGCACACATGCGGACAAAGAAGGCAACGGACAGTCCCCCCGCCTTTTTGCTCCTGATAACACGCTGTCTTGTACATATCTGCAGAATCAGTTCTTTTCATTGCTTCCATTTTTTGCACCCATCGGCGGCCTCCGTTATGGATTCCAAATTTAAGTAGTTTTTTTCAGAATACCCTCATCCTATTCCATATCCTCCATAAAAAAATCAGGAGTGTAGTGTTTAGTTACATTCCTGAAAAAAGTCTGCACAAGCCTGATCTTATCGCGCCCTTTCGGCAAAAAACTTTTCCCAAATATAGGTTCTATTTCATTAAGAACAAAATGTTTAACAAAAACATGCAGACACGGAATAACTGTTGTGAATTGCTTAGTGAATTTAGTACCTTTGGCATCAACAACAATGGAAAAAGTGGGTAATAAGGATTAATTTGTAAATTTATCGCATAAGTAAAATGAAAAAGAACGGTAATATAACGATTGACAGAGGGCATGAGGTTTATTCTCCTTATTGCTCAAAATGCGCTGAATGTCACCATTTCAACATGAACGAGTACACCTGTGAGGCGTACCCAGATATAATCCCAGACAGGTTTTTATCAGGAGATAAAGTTCACTTGTCGGTTCAAGAGGATCAGGAAGGAACGACTGTGTTTACTCCCTCGTCTTAGCCTTCAAATACTCAATTCCGTATTTTGAGCAAAAGCATTTCAGATCTTATAATTACCTTTTCAAAATGAACGCTATTCACTTTGCTGATAACCTTCGTTGTGAATTGCTTTCAGAATTTAGTACCTTTGGTATCAGCAACAAC
>ENA-UOOH01003646-UOOH01003646.1-fermentation-metagenome-genome-assembly--contig:-NODE-3646-length-11476-cov-2.958935_pt1 | contig 11476 bp, 9 predicted proteins | sample MGYA00245778_ERZ724025 | MGnify/ENA primary metagenome ERZ724025 (study PRJEB28704, sample SAMN03018313) | fermentation metagenome | biome: anthropogenic terrestrial biome; feature: soil; material... | reverse complement strand
TTTTGCCCATCTTTCCGCTGTATCACCACCTGCAGGTCTTTGAAGCAGCTGCCAACGTTGAGCACAACAAAGCCGAAGCCCTTCATGTCGCGGACGGAGCGGACCCATCCTGCCACCGTGATGGACTTGTCAGCGAAGTCCTTCCCGTCAGCAAACAGCTGAGCAATTCTCGTACGGTTCACACATGCCTCCCCTTGTGCAGAAATTTCACGCTCATAACATGTTTCATAGTTCATTGGCCTTAGCGTATCGCAAAGATGCTGTCAGCGCGCCCAGCGTATAACTTTTGTTGTACCAAAGATCTTCTTGTAACCGCCGCGCTTCTGCTGTCTGTGTAAAGCGTCCCATTGCTGCCGTAAGATTGTTTTCGCCAATGCGAAAAGAGGCAGGAGGGCACCATGGTGACTTGGGAAGCAAAGGAGTTCTCGCTTGAGGCGATTGCCGCAAGCGGCCAGGTGTTTACGTGGCAGTCGCAAAGCGGCATACGCTCGCAGTGGCGCATCACATCCGGGAAAAGGGTTTGCATGGCATCGCAAGCGGAAGACAAGCTCTGTCTCAGATGGCCCGATAAAAAGCAGCCTAGCGAGGAAGAGCTCAGATACTGGCGGCATTATTTTGCGCTCGACGACAACTATGCGGCGATGTTGGCAGAGCTTGAGGCGAGCGGCCTGCTTCCAAGCGAGCTGCGCAGCACGTCGCGGGGCATCCGCGTCCTACATCAGCAGTGGCTTGATGTCGCTGTCAGCTTCATCATAAGCCAGAATTCCAACATCTCCCGCATACAGCGAACAATGGATGTCTTGATAGCTCATGGAGACCCACCGGGCAGCATGCCGTCTGTCTCACGCCTTATTGAAATTATCAACAATCCTGCCATATGCAATGATTTGCGCCTTGGCTACCGGCGGCCCTATCTTCTCGAGTTGGCACAGCGCGCCGCGGCAGGTTGGCGCCCCCTTGCACTCAGCCACCCCTTTGCCCCGCTAGAGACACAGATGGCAGAGCTAGAGAGGCTCCCCGGCATAGGCCCGAAGGTTGCAAGCTGCATCTGCCTCTACGGCCTTGGCTATGATGAGGCCGTCCCGCGCGATGTTTGGATCAAGCGAGCTGAGCACGACTTCGACATACAATGGCACCCACGTCTCGGCGGCATCCAGCAGCAGCTTGTCTTCACGTGGATACGCGACAAATACAAGCGCGGCAGGAAGCAGCCTTCATGCAGCAAGCCAAAAAAGCCATGAGCTTAGCGTTTGGCCTCTTCGACAGCAAGCCCGATGCTGCTACGATCCGCGAGACGCGAGAAATCAGGACCGAGCCAGAGCTGCGACTCCCCCGAGCCAAGCACCAGCGGCATGCGCGTGTGCACTGCAGAGACAGCCTCATTGGGCTCGGTCGTGACCAAAGAGAAGTGATCCCCTCGCACGACGCCGCCAAGCAAGAAGACCTGCCTGCCGGGCACGCGAAAGCGATACTGTGCAAAGACCGGCTTGCCAGTCCGCGCACTAATCGTACGATGGCTACGGCTCGTCTCATAAAACCAACGCACAGGCACAAGACAGCGACCGAAGCGTATAGCCTCATGCCACATACCATAGCCTTTTTGCATCTGATCAAGAGCCGTATCGAGACGTGTATTAAAAACGAGTCCAGAAATTGGGGAAGTACCACGTGATTGAGGCTTGAGACCCCAGGTAAGACTTGCTACCTGAAGTGCACCGGTCTTATCAGGCAAAAGCAAAGGCACGCGCATCCCCGGGTAAGCCTCTACTGCTTCTTGTCCGCTAAACTGTACTGTTGCATGGCCTGTCTGTTTTTGGCGCTCCATAGCTTGGACTAACGTATCCATCCGAAGCGGCATTATACGGTGACACATGGTTGCCCTTCATCTCTGAGCCCTGCTTAAAGTGTAGCGCTTCTCGTCAATGCGACGCTACCGAAGCTTAAGGTCAGCGCACAGCCACTCCCCTCGCCAAGTAAACGTGAGGAGAGTGGCTACATTCGGTCAGTACAGCTATGAACTTATGCGGAGTGGCGGGCCCCAACGAGAGTTCCGTGCACCACCGATCGAGCTGTGCGGTAGGTTACAAAAAAGTACCCACCATAAACAACCAGAAAGATTGATACCGCCATAAGCGAGCTCGACAAGATGTTAATTTGCCCGAAAACCTTAATAACATCAATTACACATTTAAGCGCCACGACAGAGTGAGCAAGAGCCACTATGAGAGGGAAAAGGAAACTCAAGAGCGTCTGAAACAAGAGAGACCGATAGATAAGACGATCAGGGCAGCCCAGCTCAGATAGTGTCCTATACCGCAAGGCAGAGTCACTTGCACCAGAGAGCTGCTGAATTGCAAGTATGGCGGCACACGATACCACCAGCACGAAACCTATGTAGATTGCCAAATAGCTAACCATGCCGGTTGTGCTCTCAGAGGCCTTCGCAACTCCCTCACGCGTTGCAAGGCTCATATATGCAAGGCTCTTATACGTTGTCGAATCTGCCTCTAGAGCGGCAGCGGCAGCCTCCATGAGATTATCGCCTTCTTCTGTCGTCGTACCTTCCGCATACATAACCTCAAGATTCGTTTCGCTGTAGGACTTCTCTCCACGTGCTGCACTAGCAATAGCATCTGGCACAATGAGCGTTCCTGAATTCGAACCTATATTACTATTCACAAATGTCGCACTTGTATCTGTTATCGTTTCAGTTTGCTGGGGACTCAATAGTTGGCCGCCTATGGTAATAGCGTATCCAGAGTCGAGAGCTTTGTTATAAAAACTAACAATTTCATCGTTATCCCTGCTGCAGGTAATAAGATAGTGCTCACCGTCCAGCTCAATTGCGCTCATGCCTAAGATGGAACGCAGCGCATTGTAATCACTTTCACTCATCACATAAAGTCCCGTGCTAGAGGCATCAGAGCTATCCATGCCTAGGGGCAATGTGGCACCGGTTTCTTGTGCCATCTCAGACAGGGTAATCCCTGCCACGCCCGATTCAGATCCTAGATTGTAGTAAACCGTACTCTGAGCTAGTTGCCCAAGCGCATCCGTATCGACGCCCGCATTCTTTAAAAGAGCTATGAGATCAACTTCTTGGTTTGCTTCATCAGTAGACGAATATTGTGTAAGCGTAGCATCGTAGGGTGTGTTTTTCTCTATCTCCTCATTGAGGGCATTACAGATACCCATACCTGCCGTGACTGATGTTATGGCTAAAAAGAGCACAAGTGAGATTACGGCAAGGGAAACGCCGGTGGTGTTGATGCGAGCGGCAAGTTCACGCGTTGTAAACATATTCAGATCTCGCCAATAAGATTGCCGGCGTGAGGCAATGGCCAAAAAGAGACCCCCGAGCCCAAAAAACAAGATAAGTGTGCCTAGCACAACAAGAGCGGTAGTCACATAAAAGGCTGGCATAGCACCACTAGATACAGGCAGCCCGTCATGCAGTAGGCGGACATAGGCCACGATAATCAACGCAAGTCCACCAACAAACAACACAGTGGACAGACCCATGCCTCGAACACGTACTTTCTCATTTTCATGACGTGCGCCCATTAACTCAACAAGGCGCAGCTTACGCAACGAGCGCATGTTGAAAAACAACATGACAAAAAATATGACACCAAAGCAAACAAGCGTCGTTAAAAGTGCATCAAAGGAAAAAAAGAAATGGAAGTTCGACACTGTCGCCTCAAAGAGGTGCGCTGTCACAAAGACTAGGATTTGTGAGAGCAACACACCGCAAGCGATGCCAATAGCAAATGAAAGAGCCGAAGCGAAAAGCAACTCAAGAGTTAAAACCAGTGAAACCTGCCGACGACGCATGCCAAGTACCTGGTAGAGTCCCAACTCTTGTTTACGACGACGCATAAGAAAGTTATTGGCATAAACCATCAAAAAGCCCATGACCACAGCCAAGAAATACGTAAGGCCATGCAACAGCAATCCTACTGTTTGCATAACTTCGCGGGTATCGCCTTCAAAGAAATCAGCTTGGTTTGCCATTGTATTGAAGGCGTAAAAGACGGCAACGCCCAAGACTAATGTCACAAAATAGATCGCGTAGTCTCGCGCGGACTTGCGAACATTTCCCAGCGCAAGCCTAGCGAACATCATCTACACCTCCCATCATTGATACAACCTGCATAATTTCATCAAAAAACTTCCGGCGTGAGTCACTTCCACGGACGATCTCGGTAAAGAGTTTGCCGTCACGAATAAAAAGCACACGACGGCAAAAGCTCGCTGCAAAGGAGTTGTGGGTTACCATGAGCACCGTTGTACCCAGACGGCGATTGAGAGCCTCAAGACTTTCAAGCAGAAGCTGCGAATTCTTTGAGTCAAGAGCTCCTGTCGGCTCATCGGCAAGAACTAGGCGTGGATCTCCCACAAGTGCACGAGCAGCAGCTACACGTTGTCTTTGCCCACCAGACATTTGGTAGGGATACTTATCGAGTACCTCAGCTACCCCAAGAGCCTCAGCAATGCGACTGACACGGCCACGTATCTCACCGGCTGCTACGCGGCCAATCGTAAGAGGCAACGCAATATTTTCCCGGGCAGTAAGAGTATCGAGCAGATTAGCATCTTGAAAAATGAAGCCGAGCTTAGTCCGGCGAAAATCGGCAAGTGCTGAGTGCTTAAGACGAGAAGTGTCTTGGCCGCCAATTATGATAGAGCCGGAGGTAGGTATATCAATCGTGGCAATACAGTTGAGCAGCGTCGACTTACCTGATCCAGAAGGTCCCATTATAGCAACGAGCTCGCCGGCATCTACACCAAAGCTCACGCCAGCAAGCGCCCGTGTACTACCTCCACGAACGCCATAGACCTTCTCGAGATTTCTTACATCAAGGACACGAGCATGGAAAGCTGAACCAGCCATGTGAGCACTACTGTGCTCTGGAGCTGCTGCAGTGATATCTACAGGCATACTAAAACCTTTCTCTTCTCTGCCATCGGTACAAAGACAAGAATGGATGAGAGCAACTTTGTGAGCCATCGATTTTGCTTACCGCAAACTTACATTTTTGTAAGGTCTAGGTAGCTAAGAAACTGGTTTTCGCGTTTTAGGGTTTTAGCCGAGGAAAGGTAATGGAGACACAGGTCCAAGAGCCATATATACTTTCGATAGCCACGCTAAGACCCATCTTTTCACAAAGAACATGAGCGAGATACAGGCCAAGACCTGTCGACTTTTTACGACTGCGGCCATTTTCCCCTTTTCAAAAACACGGCCAATATCAGCTGAGGGGATACCACAGCCGTTGTCCCGTATCTGAAGGACAACGCATTCGTTGGCTGTCTTTAGATCTAATGCATGCGCTGAAAATGAAATGGACGCACTACGCTCTTGATCTATATAGCGATAACGAACTGCATTATCAATGAGTTGCCCAATCACGAAGACAACCCACTTAGGATCGCAAGGTACACTCGGACTCGGTTGTCCTAAACCAGATAGTTCAACTGAGATATTGGCTGCTATAAGTTCTGAAGCACGAGATTTAACAGCTTCTTTGACCATAGAGTCAACAGATACGTCCCGAATAAGATAGTCATTTTCAACCGAGCCACTTCGTGCATAGAACAAAGCTTGCTCCACATAGGAACCTATACGATCAAGCTCTGCACAAAGAGGCCGCAAGCGAGGATCCAAATAGTTCTCAATCATAAGATTGGCTGCAGCAAGAGGCGTTTTGATCTCATGGACCCAGCTTTCAATGAACTCACGATAGTCATTTTGTCCTGCATTTAAGCTACCAACCATAGCATTTGCCGCATGGGTGGTGTTATCCAGAGCCCTTTTGACTATGATTCCTTCTGCAAACTCAGGCTCTACGACATTTGATGCAAGGGAAAGCACTTCGTTGGCAGGAGCATCAGCAATCTCAACAAGCCCCTCCCAAAAACGGCGCCCAGAAAACCAGTTGAAAAGACCTGCAACAATAAGGAAAAGTGCCTGCATAAGAGCTATCAGCAATGCGGCATTCCCTGCAGCATCCAATACTCTCACCAAGAAATATGTTGCGATAATGGACAGGACACACAGAAGTAAAGAGACGATATGCGAGCGAAGATAGGTTTCTATGCTCATAGCGAATAGCCTTGTCCTCGATGTGTCACGACACAATGAGTAATTCCTATTTTAGTAAGAGCTTGCCTCAGCCGGTTCATATTAACGGTCAACGTATTGTCATCCACGAAGGCATCAGAGTTCCAAAGTGCTTCCATAATTTCTTCTCGCGAGACAATTTGTCCACTGCGAGAAAGAAGAAGCTCAAGTATTCGAGATTCATTTTTTGTGAGTTCAACGCTCGATCCCTGATAGCTTGCTGTTGAGCGTGCCACATCCATAACAAGGCCATCTTTTTCTAGAATACGCCCAGCTGCACTCAAACCTTTCATGCGGCGTAAAACAGCATCAATGTGGGCGAGAAGCAGCTGTCCACTTTTAGGTTTTGCAATGAAGTCGTCCGCTCCTAATGAGATACTCATAAGCTCATCAAGATCACCTGCACGACTTGTAAGAACGATAATAGGTACGTCGCTGCTTTGCCGCAGTTCTTTAATGATATATTGCCCATCTGTTCCCGGTAGTCCCAAATCAAGTAGAACAAGATCAGGATCCGCGGCAAATACCTGTTGCGCTACATCCTCAAATGACTCAGCATATATAGCCTCATAGCCTCCACGACGAAGCAGAACACAGAGCTGCCCCCGTACGTCTTCATCATCTTCTATTACATAGATACGTGCCATCAGCGCTCGCCTATTCTTGTCTCGATAGAGCTGATGTACTGCTGAAATACAGCTAGCCGTCATCTTACGAAAAGCATGGCTCACATGGACTATCAAATGACCTTTTGGCTACGCACGGCTCCACCAGTTGCAATAACTACACGGCAAAGGTCCTGATTGACTTCCTCAATCCTTGTAGTGCCATACTCACCTACAAGCCACGCGCGATATGTGCCAAGAATACCACTCGCTAAATACTCAGATACAAGCACATCAAATCTTGCTTCATCTTCCGTCTTGCCCTCTATAAGACGCTCACGTACCCTTCCGCGAAACATCTTTGTTAAAGAGTTAATAAACATCTCCGCACTAGTGGAGCTCACAAGTTTGTGGTAGAGCTTACGATCGTTATCGAGGTAGTTACCTATTTGCTTGAGAACAGGTAAAGGATTTTCAAGAAAGTCGCCATCAAGCGTCTGGTCGAGCAGATGCGAAACCTTTGTCGTAATATCCTCCATAACACAGCGAAAGAGGTCATCGATGTTGTCAAAGTGGGCATAAAACGTACCTCGGTTAAGATCGGCACGACGGGTGACATCCGAGACAGAGATGCTTTCATAGGGCTTTTCAGCCAGCAGCTGGACAAAAGCATCTTTCAACATTCTGATGGAACGATGCGCATTTCGATTCATCGGCTTGTTCATGGCGCTCACTCGCTTCATTTCAAACAACCAAAGAAATATCTGTCTAATTATATACGTTTGTATGCTTAATTGGGGATTGATTGCTTCTCATCTCTAACAATAATTGAATACGGGTAGAAAACGACAGCTGTTTGAGTTTAAACGGCTGTAATTTTTTGTAAACGGAAGGAGATCTACTACCCCATGCAAAAAATGTTTAGAGGTGTTTTAAAACATCGCAAGATAGTGATTGCTATCTTTATACTTTTGACGATCATCTGTGCGGCCTGCATCCCCCATGTTAAGGTCAATGCAGACATGAGTGACTATCTCCCTCCCAGTGCAAAGTCCTCCCAAGACCTCAGCGCCATGAAGGAAACCTATGGCAACGACATCACAAACGCACGGGTGTATGTGATGTCGTTGCCATAGGTTTCCTTCATGGACGAGGTTGACCTTGACGAGCCCCTCGAGGTTCAGGACCAGGACACCGTCTCTGACTGGTATGACGGCCAAGGCTATCTCTTCCAAATGGTGCTTTCTGACACCGTCGACCAGCAGGAGATCGATCATATACGCGAGCTCGGCTATGACCTGCCAGGAACCCAGAACGTCGCAATGGATGGATCAGCCGTCTCCAACGCCTCCAGCATGTCTACCCTCGACACTGACATGGCCCACATCATGGCAATCGCCGTCATCACGGTTTTTGTCATCGTCATGCTTTCAACGACGAGCTATTTGCACCCTGTGGTTATGCTTCTCACGATTGGCATAGCAATCATTCTCAACATGGGCACGAACATCTTCCGCGGCACCATCTCCTCCATAACTCAGCTGGTGGCCAGCGTCCTGCAGCTCGCCGTGTCAATGGATTACTCCATTGTGCTGCTCACCAACTTCGGGAAGTACCGTGAAAAATACGATGACCAGTTCGACGCCATGGTCGCAGCTATGACCAAGTCGTTCCCTGTCATCTTGTCATCCGCAGCCGTCACTTTCTTCGGCTTCCTGTCACTTTCCGCGATGCAGTTCCTCATTGGACAAGATATGGGCATTGCCCTGGCCAAGGGCATCGTCTGCTCATTCTTCACCATCACCTTGCTCATGCCGTGCATCTTGTACAACATGCGCAAAGCCGTGGAGAAGACGACGCACAAGCCCTTCATCAAAAGTTTCAAGGGCATGGCACGCTTCTGCCACAAAGGTGCAATACCTGCGCTTATCATCGTGCTCGTCATAGCCGTGCCAGCCCTGCTTGGCTCGCAGGGCGTGAGCTTCACCTATGGGGAGGCGTCAAACCTGGCGCCCACCTCACAGGTCAAGCTGGACAACGACACTATCAACGAGGCCTTCGGCGAGTCACAGACATGGGCGATCATGGTGCCGGAGGGGCAGTGGAGCGAGGAAGATACGCTTGTCAACGAGCTCAAAGCTTTGCCCACGACGAAATCAGTGCTGTCTTATACCACTGTCGCCGGCGATGGCCTGCCAGATGAGCTTGCCGACGCAGACGAGGTAAGCCAGCTAATCAACGGTGGCTACAGCCGCATCATTCTCACATCGAACATACCTGATGAGGGGACAGTCGCCTTCAATCTCGTGGAGACAGTCCGCAACCTCTGCGAGGAGCACTACGGCGATGGCTACCATCTCGTCGGCAACGCCGTGAGCTACTACGATATACGCTCAGTGACCTCAGGGGACAACACCACCGTCAAGCTCGCTTCGATCATCTCTATCGGCGTTGTTTTGTTGATCATGTTCAAGTCGATCTCGATCCCCATAACCCTGCTTCTGGCTATCGAGGTGTCCATTTGGATCAATGAGGCCGTTCCGTACTTCATGGGGACATTCGTGAACTTCGTGGCCTTCTTAGTCATCGACGCTGTGCAGCTTGGCGCATCGGTTGACTACGCGATCATCTACACGGAGGATTACCTCACGAGACGCAAGCGCATGGGCAAAAGGCGCGCCTCCATCGAGGCGATCGAGCATGCTGCGCAGCCCATCATCACCTCAAGCTCCATTCTTATCGTGGCCTGCCTCGGCATCTATGTTGTGGCTTCCAGCCCGCTGATCCAAGATGTCGGGCTTCTCATCGCCCGAGGCGCCTTCATCTCAGTCATCCTGATCTTCTTTGTACTGCCACAACTATTCGTGATATTCGATGGCTTCATTCGCCATAGTTCTCTGAAGCTCGGCTTCTTCAATGAGAAATCAGCCGCATCACAGCATAGTGAGGAGTAATTAGTATGAAAAAAAGCATTTCCAGTCCACATAGCTCCACCAGAACAGTTTCAGCGGCACCTGTCCTCGGAAAGAAGCTGCTCGCCTGTGCGATGAGCACCTTGCTCGTGACAACATCGGTCATGCCAAGCGTCGCTTACGCCGACCAGAGCAGCGACTCGACTTCCTCTGACACTGAGACATCGCCTTCCATAGACGCCTCCTCCACGTCCAAGAAGGAAACTGTCTACTCCAAGGCAGATGCGAGCGGAAAGACCTCAGGCATCTATGTCGTGAATTATTTCAACACGACAGCTGCCACTGATGTGAGCGACCCGGGTTCTTATACCAAGCTCACTAACATGTCAAGCTCTGAGGATTTGACGGATACCGACGGCAAGGTCAACCTTACAACTTTGGCCGGCGAGCCCTTCTATTACCAGGGAGATCTCGACAGCTCGACGCAGCTGCCATGGGATGTCGAGATTACCTACACCCTTGACGGAAAGCAGGTCAGTCCTGACGAGCTCGCCGGCCAAGACGGTGACCTTGACATAGAGCTCAAGATTACCGGGCTTTCCGATGACTCTGCGACGGCAGACTTCGCGAAAAGCTTCGTGCTACAAGCACAGGGAACGTTTCCCAACGCTAACTTCAACGTCTCGGACAGCGACGGTGCCACGACGGCAATTTCCGGGGACAACACCTTACTCACGTACCTGCTGCTTCCTGACAGCGACGGAGACTATCATATCAAGGGCAGCGCCAAGGACTTCAGCTACTCAGGTTGGCAAATCAGCGCGATGCCCCTCTCGACTGCCATTAACGTCCGTGACTATGACACGTCCGACCTGTCGAATGCCTCAGATGAGCTCGACGAGGGCACATCGCAGCTTACCGATGGCGGCGCGTCACTGCAAAGCGGCCTGTCAGAGCTCGCCTCGGGCGCGAGCTCTGCCGCCTCGGGCGCGAGCACGCTCGCGTCTGGAGCCTCTGCCCTCTCTAGCGGAACGGACCAATTGAGCAGCGGCGCAGCTCTGTTGCAGTCAAAGCTTGAGGAGAACCAAGGAAGCTTCTCGACCCTCAGGGAGGGTGCCTCTGAGGTCTCCTCAGGCGTCTCCGCCCTGCGCACCACTCTTTCGGAGACCATGCCGGGAGCACTCCTGACAGCCAATGAGAACGTAAGCGACCTTAAGTCCCAACTATCATCCATCGAGCAAGAGCTTGGCCAGATCAAGTCTCAGGCAAGTGGCCTCACGGACCTGCAGACCAGCCTCACAACCGACGGCCAAAATGTGGCAAATGATCTCAAGGCGCTACAGTCGAGCATGACTGAGCTCTCCAGCGTAAGCGATGACCTGTCGAGCGCCGGCACGGACATCACAGCAGCGGCAACAGACGCAGGAACGGCAGCGCAAAGCACTGCAGGGGCAAGCTCATCGCTGAAGCACATGGACACCACGGGCCTCAGCGATGCGCAGAAGGCAACACTTGAAAATGTAGAGAGAACGCTCGACTCATCTGCAACAGCCAGCTCAAACGCTTGTGCGAGCGCCCAGTCAGCCGGTAAGAGCATACAGAGCGCCGCAAGCACGCTCACAAACGCCTCAGACAATGCAGGACAGCTCGAGCAAGAGATCAGCAAAAATGCAACTGAGCTTGCCAATGACCTCAAAGAGGTTCAAATAGACGCAGGCACGCTCATGTCCGCCTCCCGTGACGTCTTGAGCAAGTCTGAGACAGCCACCTCGACGGCACAAGATGATCTCAGCACCATGAGCACAACCGTATCCCAGATGAGCAACGGCCTCTCG
>ENA-UOOH01003643-UOOH01003643.1-fermentation-metagenome-genome-assembly--contig:-NODE-3643-length-11482-cov-3.133281_pt1 | contig 11482 bp, 4 predicted proteins | sample MGYA00245778_ERZ724025 | MGnify/ENA primary metagenome ERZ724025 (study PRJEB28704, sample SAMN03018313) | fermentation metagenome | biome: anthropogenic terrestrial biome; feature: soil; material... | reverse complement strand
CGATGGGGGGCGGGCGCGCGCCCATCACCTCGAAAGATCGGCGATCGGGAGACGGTCGGCGGTCGATGCGCGGGCCGCACGCCTCGGCTGCGAAAGTGTCGAGCAGCACGGCGTTCGGCACGGCCCGCTCGACGAGCTCGAGGGCTGCCTCGGCCGCCTCGCCTCGGGCGGGGCGGCCATCGCTGGGGCAGTCGAACGTTCCCGCGCACAGCGCGGCTTTGAACCCGAGCGGGGTGCCTTTCGGCAGCGAGAGCCGCAGCTCCTGGACGGTCTCACGCATCGCGAGCGCGGCGCGGGCGGCGCGGTCGGCGACGAGCGGGGGCTCGCGCGCGTCGAACAGGAAGAGCGCCGCCCCGTCGTCGAGATGGTCGAGGATGGCGCCGTAGTCGTCGCCGAGGCAGACGAGCGCCGCGACACAGCGGTCGGCGAGCCGGGCCGCCTCGAGCGGATCGCCGGAGGCCGAGGGGAGCTGCCCGAGACCGGTCAGGCCGATTGCGAGCGCGACCCCCTGACCGAAGCCGGCGAGGGGCTCTCGAGCATGGAGGATGGCGTCTTGGCGGCCCTCGGGCAGCGCGGCCGAGAGTCGCGACAGCGCGCCGAGCAGCGCCGCCGACGCCTGACGTCTATGCGCAGCCTCGAGCGGGACCAACGCCTCTGTCGGCAGCGCGCCGAGCTCTCCGCGCGCCTCGGGGCGGAGCGCCGCGCCGCACTTCGGGCAGAAGGTGGCGCCCGGTCTTGCTGGCGAGCCGCAGCCAGGGCAGCGGAGCGCCGCGCCGCAGCTTGCGCAGAACGCGGACTGAGGCTCGAGGTCCGCGCCGCATGAAGGGCAGGAGTCTTGGCCTTGGACCGCCGCCGGACCGCGGCCCTGCAGCGCGTCGGTGAGCGCGCGGGCGAAGGCGTTGGCGTCCGGGAAGCGTTGCTCCTTCTCCTTGCGAAGTGCCTTGAGTACCACCGCGCACAGCTCGGGCTTCGCGGCGAGGGGAGGATGCACCTTCGCGGGCGAGGGCGGGGGCTGCGTCACGTGCATCGAGATCAGCTTCGGCAGGCTCTCCGAGAAGAAGGGCAGCTTGCCGGTGAGGAGCTCGAAGGCGACCACCCCGAGCGAATAGAGATCGGAGCGCAGATCGAGCGTGCCCGCGAGCGCCTGCTCCGGAGAGAGGTATTCGGGCGTGCCGAGGACGATGCCGGCGCGGGTCATCCCCGAGCCGCCGACGGTCTGGGAGTCGGCGGCGCGCGCGATGCCGAAGTCGAGGATTTTGGCGAAGTCACCGCCGTCCGGGCGGCGCGCGACCATGATGTTGGGCGGCTTGAGATCGCGGTGGATGATGCCGCGCGCGTGCGCGGCGGCGAGGCCGGCGCAGACCTGGACGAGCAGCGCCACCGCGCGCTCGGGCGGCAGCGCGCCTTGGTCGCAGACGAGCTGATCGAGCGAAGCGCCCTCGACCAGCTCCATCGTCAGGAAGAGCAGGCCGGAGCTGGTGATGCCGAAGTCGAAGACGCGCACGATGTGCGGGCTGTCGATCTGACTGACGATCTCCGCCTCGCGGCGGAAGCGCGCCGAGGCCGAGGGGTCATCGGCGAGGGCGCGGTTGAGCAGCTTGAGCGCGACCCTGCGCCGCATGAACACGTGCTTCGCGATGAAGACGTGGCTCATGCCGCCGGAGGCGAGGTGACGCTCGATCTCGAAGCGGCCGTCGATGACCTCGCCCGGTTTCAGCTCGCTTGCGTCGAGGCCGCGACTGCCGGTGGCCGGCGTGAGGAGAAGGGGCGCGGGTTGTGCCGGCTCGACCGTTGGTGGGCGCAGATGATGGAAGAGCGCGCGGGCGCCCGCGAGAGTCTGCGGCGCGGGATCGACGAGGAACACGGCGCCTGGGCCGCCGGCTCGTCGCTCCTGTCGCGCGATGGTGCCGGCGACCGAGGCCTTGCCGACGCCCGGCACCCGCAGGGTCAACAGCACCCGGGAGCCCGCGGGCGGCGGCTGCGCACAGGGGACGAAGACCGTGCCGCTCGACAGCTCGGACTCGAAGGCTCGACAGAACCCGGCCGCGTCGGGGAAGTCCCAGGACAGTGCTATCGAAGGAGAAGGTGGTTGGCCCACGCTGCGAGCTCTTTTCCTGCGGTCGGTGGTGTCGGCAGTATCGCAATTCGCCGGCCCAGGACAATTCTGCTCGGGCAAGGGCGATGGACGAGAGTCTCGAAGGGCGTCCCTTGCCGCCCGCGCATGGTGCTCCTGCTCGTCGGCCGGGGGCGCGGCCCCGGTCTCTTGTTCGCCGACAGACCGGCCTCGCGATCGCCTGACAATGCAAGCCCGCGAAATCAGGGCTTTGGCTTTCCTTCTGACTGCGACAGTGACATTGCAACCCCGCGAAATCAGGGCAAATCAAACCTCGATTTTCCAGAAACCGGTCATCAAACCCGCCTTCGGCGGACAGGGGCCTGCGGCAGGGCGCCTCTATGGGCGGGGGAGAGGCGCCCTCGCGACACCGGGCCATTCGTGGGGACGCCAGGGCCGATACGAAGGTGGGGCGCTCCTGGCAGGCACCGCCGAGGCGCCGCGGGCCTTGTGCTCCGCAGCGAAAGCGTAGATCGGAAGAGCGTCGTGTAGGGAAAGAGTGTAGATCTCGGCGGCTGGGGGCCTGGGGATCGGCGGCTGATTGTAGTATACGCCGCCGCCGGATTTCATCGGTATTTACGCTCACTTGGACGGCTTGCGGGCAGCCGGCAGGTAAAGTCACGCTAGGGTCCTGCGGGAAGGGGGGTGTTTTCGGCTTCCCGATCGACGCGTCCCCGCGCATGGGATGGACCTCGCAACCCTGCGTGAAGACTCCGATTCCCCGGTCGCCGAGCCCGCGAAGCCGACCCCGGAGCCTTCGATCTCGATTGCCAGGCTTGCGCGCCGACCGCCAAGCTCCAGGAGGACTGCCAAGCCTTCCGCTCGATCGCCTTGAGATGCCGGAGGAGTGCGCGGTGCGCCCGGCGCCCGAGGGAGGTCCCGGAGCGGGAGGGGAAACAGGAAGAAGCGTCGGGAAGAGAGCAAACCTCGTCAGAGGGCCCTGGATGCCCTCAGGAGCGAGGAGGGCGGGCAGGCTTGCTAAAATACGGCAAAGGCAGGCGGCAGGCTCTACGGCCACTTGCAGGCCTCAGGACGGGCAAGGGCCTCTAAATAAGGCCAGAACCAGACCGCGGGCTCCAGGCTCCAGGTCAAACCCTCCAGCGCCCGGATGAGGTTGTTTGGGCGTCCTGCAGGGCTGAGCGGCTTCTTGCCGATTCGGCAAAGGCAGCCGGCCGACGGCACCGCGGCAGTTGGCGATTTCTTAGCCTGATACGAAAAACGATGGCGCCGCGGCACTTCCGATACCGCAAGCTGGATGGCGACCGATGGGGCTGTGGCACTGCGCGATTTGCGCAGGCTGGACGCCGACTGGCAGGACAGTGGACTCGATTCCGGGCACACGCGGTATCGGGACCACACGCGCACGCTCGCCGTGCGAAGGAGTCGGGCCGCGGGCCTCGCAGCAAGCGGCTACAGCGTCATGTTCTTGGGCACCACGACGATGTAGTCGTTGGTCCCCGGGATGGTGTGGGTCTTCAGGCCGCGACGATCGTCGAGCGCGCGGTCGTGACCGATGACCGTGCCCGAGGCGAGCCGTACGTCGCGGTCGATGATGGCGTTGCGCACCAAGCAGCCACGCCCGATGGAGCATTCCTGGATGGAGCTGCCCTTGATCGAGCCGCCCATGATCACCGAGCTCTCGATGAGCGCGTAGCTGTGGACGTGCGTTCCGGGGCCGAGCACCGAGCGGCGTACCTTGGAGCCGCTGATGATGACCCCGTCGCTGACGATGGAGCTGATGGCCATGCCGGTGCGGTCCGGCAGCTCGTGGACGAACTTGGCGGGCGGGAAGTGCAGCGGGCAGTTGAAGAACGGCCAACGCTCACCGTAGAGGTTGAACTTCGGCGCCGGCGCGGTCAGCTCGAGGTTGGCGGCCCAGTAGGCGTCGAGCGTGCCGACGTCGCGCCAGTAGTCCGAGTCGCTGGCGCGCTCGACCCGTGCCTTGGTGCGGTGGCCGTCGTGCTCGACCCACTCGTACTCCTCGATGCGGTTATGAGTGGAGAAGTCGAAGGCGTAGACCGGCTCGCCCGACGAGACCATCTCGGGGATGACGTGCCTGCCGAAGTCGTCGACCTCTAGGGTCATCCGGCGGCGCAGCGCGTCGCGGCCGAACAGGTAGATACCCATCGACGCAAGGCACAGGTTGGTGCCCGGGAGGGTCTTCGGATGTGTGGGCTTCTCCTGGAAGCCCACGATGCGCCACTGCTCGTCGACCTCGAGGATCCCGTAGTGGGCGGCCTGCTCGCAGGGGACGCGGATGACCGAGACGGTCAGCCCCGCGTTGCGCTCCTCGTGGAACCGGCGCATCAGGCGGTAGTCCATCTTGTAGATGTGATCGGCCGAGAGGATGAGCACCAGCGTCGCCGACGAGCGTGCGACGAGGCTCATATTCTGGCGGATAGCGTCGGCGGTGCCCTTGTACCAGCGGTCGCCAAGCTGCATCTGGGCCGGGATCTCGTCGATGAACTGGTCGAGCCGCCGCGACAAGAAGTCCCAGCCGGCGCGCAGGTGGTTGCTCAGCGAGTGCGACTTGTACTGCGTGAGCACGTAGACTTGGCGCAGCCCCGAGTTGATGCAGTTGCTCAGCGTGAAGTCGATGATGCGATAGCTGCCACCGAAGGGGACCGCGGGCTTGGCGCGCACGTCGGTCAGGGGCTTGAGGCGTTCGCCCATGCCGCCGGCCATCAACATCACCAGGACATCGTCGGCCATGCCCGGCTCCCCATCTGACGTCGCGCCCTGCATTGAGCGTGCGCCTCGATTATAGAGGAAGCTTGCGTCCTCAGGGCTTCGAGAGCCGCTCCTCGAGCGCGATGGGCAGCCAGATCGAGAACGCGACCGGCGTGCCGTCGTCGAGCTGTACCCGGCCGCGCAGCTCCTCGACGATGCGGCGCACCACCGCCAGCCCGAGCCCGGTGCCGGTCGCCCGCGCGGTGACGAAGGGCTCGAACAGCCGCGTGGCTATCTCCGGGCGCACCGGCGGACCGTCGTTGGCGATGCGCAGCCGCAGCCAGCCCTCGGTCGCCAAGCGCGCCTCGACCCGGACCTCTCCGCCGACCGGGACGTGCTGGAAGGCGTTGACCAGCACGTTGACGACCGCGCGCCGCAGGAGCACCGCGTCGGTGAGCGCCTCGGGCAACGAGCCGGGCACCTCCACGAGCAGCTTTGGCCGGCGCTCGGCGAAGCTGGGGTCTTGGCGGGCCGCGTCGAGCGCGTCGTCGCCGACGCGGGCGAGGGGGACGGGATAGAGCTGCGGGTCGTGAGGGCGGGCGAAGTCGAGCAGGTCGCTGACCAGCCGCTGCAGGCGCTCGGCCTCCTCGCCGACGATGTCGAGGAGCGCTTGGGTGTCTTCCCCGGCGCCGGTCACCACGCGGCGCAGCCCGCCGACGGCGTTGAAGATGACGCCCAGGGGATTGCGCACCTCGTGGGCGAGCACGGCCGACATCTCGCCGACGGCGGCGAGCCGCGTATTGCGCACCAGCTCGGCGCGCAGCTCGCCGAGCTGACTTGCCGCCGAGAGCTGCGCGGCGAAGAGCTGGATGGCGACGAAGTCGTGCCGGGTCAAGCCGGCGCCGATGACCGAGAGCACGTGGTCGACGCGGCTGCCTCGCCAGACCGGGGCCCAGGCGCTGCGGGTGAGGCGGGCTCGAGCCATGTTCTCGGAGAGCACGGCGGCGTCCCTCACGGGCCCGAAGAGCTCGGCCGGTACGTTGTCGAGAAACAGCGGCTCGCCCGAGCGTGCGACGTGGGCGACCAGGGGGAAACGCTCTAGCGGCACCTCGCGCCCCAGCAGGTGTTTGCCGTAGTTGCCGACTGCGTCTTCGGAGGCCGCGACCAGCCGCTGGACGATCGATCGGTCCCCGCGCACCTCGACCAGGCCGACCTGCCAGCCCAGCGCGACGAAGATGGGCTCACTCGCCTGCAGCAGGTCGTCGCGGTCCATCAGCGTGCTCGCGCGCGCGCTCAGGTCCGCCAGCTTGGACGTCAGCAGCTCGGCGCGCCGGGTCTCGGTCACGTCGCGCGCGCTGAGCAAGAGCTGCCGGCCCTCGGCGCTGTCGCGCCAGCCGAAGCGGACGTCGGCGTGGATCTCGACGCCGGCCGCGTGCAGGAAGCGGAGCCGGAAGGTGGCCGGCAGCTCCCAGCCTTCGCGAAGCTGGCGCCCGGTCAGGCTGAGCCGCGCAGGCTCTCCCGGGGCGAGCAGCGCCTCCAGACGCTCGCCCACCAGCTCGCTGCTCTCCCTGCCGAGCATGCGAGCCGCCGCTTGGTTGGCCAACGTGACCCGTTCCTCGCCAATGGCGAGCAGGGCGTCGGGGAGGGCATCAAGGAGCTGGGCGACCATCGTCGGCGTGGCGTGGGGAGGGCTTGTTCTAGCTGAGAACCGGCAGCTTCGCCCGTTTTCGACCGCCGGTTGCCGAGCGCGCGGGCGGCGCAACGACCGCCCCCCGAAGAGACGGCGCGAAGCCTCTCCCGGCTTTCGGCCGCGCCGCCGATGGGCTCAGCGACTCGGCGGCGCCCTCGCGGGCCTGCCGCGCACCCCCCCGGGGCGAACGAAGGCCACGACACGCGAGTGATTGCCCGCGCCGAGCGGCTGCGTATTCTTTGACGCTGTTTTCAGGCGGACAGTCGGTCGCAAGAGAGGCGAGGCGCGTGGAGGGCAAGCTCGTACGTGTGGCGGTAGGCCGGCCCCTGCACCGGACCTTTACCTACAGGATGCCCCCGGCGCTCACCGAGTGCGTGCAGCCGGGCCGACGCCTGGTGGTGCCCTTTGGCGCCGCGCGCGCCATCGGCTTCTGTCTGGGCGCCGAGCCGGGGCCTGCGCCCACCGGCCTTCGGGACGTCATCTCCGCCCTGGACGACGGTCCGATCTTCAGCGAGGAGCAGCTTCGCTTCCTCGGCTGGGTCGCGCAGTACTACCGCCACCCTCTCGGCGAGGTCTTGCGCTCGGCGCTGCCGCCCGGGCTCACCTCGCCGCGCGAGGCCCCGGCCTCCCGCGGCCCTGTGCGCGAGCTCGTCTCGCTGACCCCCGCGGGGAGGCTCGCGCCCGCGCCGCGCGGCGAGGTGATGAAGGCGCTCGTCGACTACCTCGCCGCCGCCGCGGGCGAGGTCGACTTCGAGGAGCTCAACGCCGCGGTCCCCGGGGCCCGTCCTCGGCTCAAGAAGCTCGTCGAGCGCGGGCTGTGCGTCGTGCGCGAGGAGGGGCTCGAAGCCCAAAGGCCCGAGCTCGCGCTCGCCGCGGCGCCGGTGCCGGTGCCGACCGAAGAGCAGGCGGCGGCGCTGCGCGAGCTCGAAGTCGCCGTCGAGGCGCGCGCCTTCGCCCCGTACCTGCTGCACGGGGTGACCGGGTCGGGCAAGACCGAGGTCTATCTACGCGCCATCGCCCGGGCGCTCGAGCGGGGCGGCGGGGCGCTCGTGCTGGTCCCGGAGATCGCGCTCACCCCGCAGCTCGTGGGCCGGTTCCGGGCCCGCTTCGGCGACAAGGTGGCCGCGCTGCACTCGGGACTGCGCGACGCGGAGCGGCTCGCCGAGTGGCGCCGGCTCTGGCGCGGCGAGACGCGGCTGGCGGTCGGGGTGCGCTCGGCCATCTTCGCCCCCGTCGAACGGCTCGCGCTGGTGGTCGTCGACGAGGAGCACGACGGCTCGTTCAAACAGGACGAGAAGCTGCGCTACAACGCCCGGGACCTCGCGGTGGTGCGCGCCCAGCACGCGGGCTGCCCGGTGGTGCTCGGCTCGGCGACCCCCTCGCTCGAGACGCTGCACAACGCGCAGACCGGCCGCTACCGCCTGCTCGAGCTGCGGCGGCGGGTCGACGATCGGCCGATGCCCGGCGTCGAGCTGGTCGACATGCGCCTGTGCGGCCGCGGCCACGTGAGCGCGGCCTTCCCGCAGCTTGCCGGCCGGGCGAAGCTGCGCGCGGCCGAGGCGCGCCGAGCCGCCGAGTCGCAGCCGAGCTACGGGGGCAGCCCCGTGGAGCCGGCTGCCGGTGTGGCTGCGGCCGACGAAGCGCTCGACGAGCTGCGCGGGCCGCCCCTCGTCTCCGAGCAGCTCGCCGAGGCGCTCGCCGAGGTCTTGGAGAAGGGCCGCCAGGCGATCCTCTTCCTGAACCGGCGGGGCGTCTCGATCTATCACTTGTGCCTTGGCTGCGGCGCGTCGATCACCTGCGACGCCTGCGCGGTGAGCCTGACCCTGCACGGCAAGCGCGGCAGCCTGATGTGCCACTACTGCGGCCGGCAGATCGCGCTGCCCGAGGCCTGCCCGAGCTGCGGCGGGCCCATCGAGGCGCTCGGCATGGGCACCGAGCGGGCCGAGCAGGAGATAGCCAAGCTTTTCCCCACCGCGCGCCTCTGCCGGCTCGATCGCGACTCGGCGACGCAGGCCGAGGAGGTGACCGCGCTGCTCGCCTCGTTTGCCCGCGGCGAGAAGGACATCCTCATCGGCACGCAGATGGTCGCCAAGGGACACGACTTCCCCGGGGTGACGCTGGTCGGGGTGTTGCTCGCCGACACCGCGCTCAACCTGCCGGACTTCCGGGCCGCGGAGCGCACCTTCCAGCTCCTGACGCAGGTCGCCGGTCGCGCCGGCCGTGGCCGGGAGCCGGGGCGGGTCATCGTCCAATCGTTCAACCCGGAGGCGCCGGCGGTGGCCTTGGTCGTCGGGCACGACTTTCGCTCCTTCGCCGCCCGCGAGCTCAACCTGCGCCGCTCCTTCGGCTACCCGCCATTCAGCCGACGGCGCCGATCCGCGCGCGACCGCGCGCGCGGCCCACGATCTCGCCAAAGCCGCCTCGGGGATAGTCATCGGCTCGCGCGGCGCGCTGCGGCTGCTCGGGCCCGCCCCCGCGCCCCTGTCGCGCCTCAAGGGGCGCTCGAGGTGGCAGATGCTCTTCAAGGGGCCGAACGCCCGCTCGCTGACGCCGGTCGCCGAGGCGATTGAGCAAGCCGCGCGCAAGCTGCCGGCGAGCGTGCGGGCCACGCTCGACGTCGACCCGCTCTCCCTGCTTTGAGCGTCGCCGGACACGATTGCCTGGCAGACAAATGGACCGCGTGCCCCGGTCGGCTAGAATCCGGGCGATGGCCGGCCCCGTCCTTCTCATTCACGACGACATCTCGGTCATCGCTCCGGCCAAGCGGGTCCTCCAGCGCCACGGGATTGACACCCTGCTGGTGACGAACGCGGCCGATGCGGTGATCACCTTTGGTGACCTTGCCCCCTCGGTCGTCGTCCTCGCCGCGGAGGTCGACGGGGGGCGCGGCGGCGCGATCTACCAGGAGATCCGCAGCCATCCGCGCGGCGCTTCGGTCTCCTTCGTCCTGCTCGGCGATGCCCTCGCCGAGGCGCCCGAGGCCGCGGTCATTCCCCTGCCACTCGACGGCAAGGCTCTGCTCGAGGCGGTCGAACGTGCCTTCGACGGAGATGACGTGAGCGCGGCGTGGCGGCTCGAGCCGCCCGCCGACGTCGAGGAGACCGATGCGGTCGGGCTGGCGCAGGCACTCTTTGGCGACGCTCCCGAGCCGGACGCCGAGCCGCAGGCGTCGGAGGCTTCAGCGACCGCGGGGGCACGTCTTGGCGAGCAGCTCTTCGACGATTTGCCTTCCGAGCCGGAGGACGAGCAATCGCCAGGCTCCGTGGAGCGCGGAGCGGCTGGCGCACCCGGGGGCTCGCTGGCCGACGACCTCTTCGGCGATCTCTCCGATGTCGCGGATGCTTCTCCTGTCGGGGATGCGAGCGGCCCGCTTGCCGAAGGTCCGCAACCCGCCGCGGCTGACGAAGAGCCGCTCGACGATCTGGCGCCCGATCGCGAGCGAGAGCCGGCGGCCGCAGCCGACGCGGGGACGAGCCTTGGCGACGCGCTGTTTGGCGATCTCGACGAACCCGACGCAGGGACGCCCGAGGCCTCGGACGACGAGGCAGGTCGCGCTGATTCGGAGTCCTCCTTGCCAGGCGAGGGGCGTGTCGTCGATGCCCTCGAGGGACCTGCCGCAGAGCCGCCGGAGGATCCGCCTGCCGCCAGCGAGGCTGCCGACACCGCGGCGATGGGCGAAGAGCTGTTCGACGACCGCGAAGAGACCAACGCTCAACCGGGGGACGCTGCTGCGCCAGGCGTCGATGTCGAGGCCGCGGATCTCGAGACGGCTGCGGTTGACGAGGCGCGCTCTGACGCCTTCGAGCCCGACGACGAGGTGAGCGGCGCGGAACCCGAACCGTCGCTGATCGCAGAGGGACAATCGCGGGCCGACGAAAGGTCGGACCAGGGCGCCGCGGCGGCCGAGGCCTTGGCGCCGGCCGGCGGCGAAGTCGAGGGGCCGGTCTCCGAACCCGATCCTGGCCCGATGGAAGAAGCGGCAGTCAGCATCGGCCGGCCGGCCGGAAGCGTGGAGAGCGAGCGCGCCGAGGCCGAGGATTCCGAGCCAGAGAAGGCTTCCGACGTCGGCGAGGCGAGCGAGCCAGCCCCTGCAGCGGCCGCCGAGGACAGTCTCGAAGCCGCCGGAGAGCCGCGATCGGAGCCTTTGGCCGGGCCGGGGCCGCAGGGGCTCGGTGCCGCTCTCGATGACCAAGCCGCCGAGCCGGAATCGAACGAGGCGGGCTTCAGCCCCGCGTCGGTCACCGTGCCGTCGGAAGAGGTGTGGCGGGTCTCGAGCCGGATAGCGCCGGGCGAAGAGGCGCGGCGCAGCGAAGAGGACTCACGCGACCAGGAGCTGGCAGCCCTCGTCGAGCGCCGCGCCGGTCTCGGCGAAGAGGCTGCAAAGAGGGCGGGCGAGGTTCAGGCGCTGCGCGCGGAGGTCGAAGCCTCGCAGCTCGAGCTTTTCGGCCTTGGCGAGGCCTCGGAGGAGTTGTCTCGACGAGCGGACGAGGTCCGAGAGGCGCTCGGGCTCGCCCGCCAGCAGCTCGAGGAGAGGCGACGCGCCGCCGAGGCGAGCGAGCGCGAGCTCGAGGAGGTCTCGACTCGTTTCGCCCAAGAGAAGGGCCGGCGCGAAGAGCTGCAGGCGGCGCTCGAGGCGGAGACCGTGATGCTGCAGGCGCTGGCGGACGAGGCAGAATCGCTGGGCCAGCAGCGCGAGCTGTCACGCGAGGGGCTTGACGAAACCCGGCGCGCGGCCGAGGCGGCTGAGCACGATCTCGAGGAGCTCTTCGCCGACACCGAGCGCGAGAAGAGCCGGCTCGAGGAGCTGCAGGCCGCTCTCGAAGCGGAGACCGCGGCGCTGCAGGCGCTCGCGCAGAAGTCTTCCGAGATCGAGGAGCGGCGCGAGGCGGCCCGCGAGCGGTTCGAGGACGAGCGGGGCCGGCACGAGGCGCTCGCGGCGCAGCTTGCGGCCGAGGAGTCTGCACGCGCCGAAGAGCTCGCCGCGCGAGCGGGCGATGCGGGCGCACGGC
>ENA-UOOH01003642-UOOH01003642.1-fermentation-metagenome-genome-assembly--contig:-NODE-3642-length-11483-cov-4.184197_pt1 | contig 11483 bp, 10 predicted proteins | sample MGYA00245778_ERZ724025 | MGnify/ENA primary metagenome ERZ724025 (study PRJEB28704, sample SAMN03018313) | fermentation metagenome | biome: anthropogenic terrestrial biome; feature: soil; material... | reverse complement strand
CGATCCGACCGATCCGACCGATCCGACCGATCCGACCGATCCGACCGATCCGACCTCCGACCTCGCCTGAGGCTCTGGCCTCAGGCTTCCGGCCGCAAGGCCGGACCTCCAGCAGGCCGTGCGGCCGTGAACATCTCAAAAAAGTGCCGCAGCTTGGCCTCGTTCTCCTGCCATTCCCGCTGCGGTTCCGAGCCGGCAACGATCCCGTTGCCGGCAAACAGGTCCAGTGTGTTGCCGCGGATCAGGCCGGAGCGTATGCCGACCGCGAACTCGGCCGCGTCACGGGTCAGCCACCCGATCGGACCCGCATACCACCCCCGGGCGAACGCCTCTAGTTCGCGAATCGCGGCCATCGCCAATTGCCGCGGAGAGCCGCCGACCGCGGGCGTCGGATGCAAACGCTCGAGTAGGACCCGATCCCGCACGCCCTCAAGCAGCTCGCCTTGGATCCGGGTGTACAGGTGCTGCACATGCGCCAGCTTCATCAGCTCCTCCTGTGCCACGACCTCGCATCCCGTGCAGAGCCCCGCCAGGACCGCCTGCAAAAACTCCACCACCTGCCGGTGCTCGACCAGCTCCTTCTGGTTCGATTGCAGGAGATCGCCGTAATAGGAATCGACCTGCTGCGAATCCCCCCGGGGACGCGTGCCGGCCAGTGCCTCGGTCCAAATGCGCCGACCCTCCCGGCGATAGAGCCGTTCCGGTGTCGCGCCGAAGAAGGCGGAACCGGGCTCGAACATAAAGGCAAAATGATACAGCCCCCGCGTCGCCACCATCGACCGCGCGGGCAACAGCGCTGGGTGCATACCACCCGCCATCGCAATCCGCGCCTTACGTGCAAGCACCACCTTGGTCAGGCCATCCGGGCTGAATCGTTTCAGCGCCGCCGCAACCATCGCCTCCCAGACCTCACGGTTCGGCTGATCGGTTCGCATGACCAGCTGGGGCAACTCCGGCGGCATCAAGGCCACATCCCCCAACCGCAACCGTTTCAGCGCACTTTCAATCCCCTGCATCAATTCCTGCTCGCCCCCCGCAACGGGGTGCAGAAAATGGACCGATAGGACCGAGCCGACGGTATCGGTCGAAAGCTCGAATTGCGGGAGGATGAAGCGCAGGGAACCGAAGGCCGCCCAATCAAGGTCGGCTGGACTCCGTGGATCAAAGGCAAGCCCACCGAAGAGCCTGGGACCGTTCGGGGCGGATTCGATCAGGCGCAGCAACGCATCCAGCTCGGCATCCGTTCTGGCCTCGGCTACCGCCCCGATCGCAGCGATCACATGCTGCGCATCCCGGCTCGACCAAAGGACCTGCGGCAATGTAGCTTCCTGGAGCAGGAGGCGGACCGGATCCGTGCGCGGAACCGCAAGACTCAGCCGCAACGGAGTGCCGGGCCGGGTGTCACCCCGGGCAAGGCGCTCCTCAATGAGCCGAGGCAATGTCTGAGCTGGTTGCACGTAGAAAGGTCCTGTTGTAGAGGCGGCATCCGGCCGCTTTCCTCTTATTCCTGCCGCTTGGCTTGACTCATCAAAGAGAAGGTGGTCTTCAGATCGTGTGTGCACACACAATAAGAGTGCTCTATATACGACATGTATTCGGCCAGCCGCAAACCACCCGCCGTCGTCGTTTCTCATGCCCTTCACCGCAAACGCGGGAACCATCTGTTCACCGGCGCGACCATAAGACGAGCTGAAAATGGACCACCAGGAAGCACAAGCGATTTGGGCGGAGTGCATCGTCGAGGAGCTGACCCGATGCGGCGTTCGCCACTTTGTGATCGCGCCCGGCTCACGCAGCACACCGCTCACCGCCGCGATCGCGCGGACCCACCAGCCGATTGAGCGCACGCTCTGTCATGACGAACGGGCAGCCGGCTTCCTCGCGCTCGGCAGCGCGCGCAGCACCGGCACGCCCGCTGCCGTGGTCTGTACCTCGGGCACCGCCGTCGCCAACTTAGCTCCGGCAACCATTGAGGCCGACCAAGATCGTGTTTCGATGCTGCTCCTGACGGCCGACCGCCCCCCTGAGCTGCGCGACACCCGCGCCAACCAGACCATCACCCAACCAGGGATCTTCGGCGCCGCCGCACGCTGGGCGGTGGACGTGCCCGCTCCGGATCCCGCCATCGATCCCGCATACCTCCTCACCACGATCGATCAGGCCGTCTTCCGCAGCCGTTACCCGGATCCCGGCCCGGTGCACCTCAATTGCATGCTCCGGGAACCGCTCGCCCCGCCCCAAACACGCAGCTCACGCCCGGCAGGCCTCGAATCGTGGTCCGCCTGCGGCGCCCCATGGACCACATACCACCTGCCGCAATCGCTCCCCTGCGCGCCCGATCCAGGTCCGATGAGGGCTGCACTGGAAGGGACCGAAGAACTGCTGGTCTTGCTCGGGCGCAGTCCCCGCCGCCTGTCTCCGACCGAGCGCCAAGCCATTGAAGATTTCTGCACCAACGGCCCATACCCGGTCTGGGCTGACATCAACGCGGGCGTCGCCCCCCCAGGCGCGGTGCAGCATTTCGACTTACTGCTGCGCGAACCAGGGGTCCGCGAACGCCTCCGGAAGGTCGGCCTACTCCACCTCGGCGGCCCGATGCTGTCCAAGCAATTGCTCGATTTCCTCCAGCACGAGCACTCCGGGCCGTATATCCAGGTCGATACCCACGCATGGCGGCAGGACCCTGCACACCGTGTGACCCATCGCTTCATCGGCGAGCCTGTCGCCCTGCTCCAGGCCATGACCGACCGCGCCTGGCCGGGTCCGCGGTCGATGGCGTTACAGGCGGAGCTGCGCGGCCTTGCAGATCGGGTCGAGGGCAAGCTGCACGCATGCCTGATGGACAACCTGAGCGAGCCTGCCCTGGCCCGCGTCCTGACCGAAGTCATCCCCCCCGGACATCTCCTGTTCTCCGGCAACAGCATGCCGATTCGTGACCTCGATCACTTCGCCGCCGGGCGGCCTGACATGCCGCCCGTCCTTGCCAACCGTGGGGCCAGCGGGATCGACGGCAACCTCGCGACCGCACTGGGGATCGCGCTCGGCGGCGGGGTTTCCACCACCGCACTGCTTGGGGATCTCGCGCTCCTGCACGACATCGGTTCGCTGGCCACATGCGCCGCACAACAGCACACACTCGAGCAACGGGGACTCGCCTTCGTCCTGATCGTGGTCAACAACCACGGCGGCGGGATCTTTTCCTTCCTGCCCATTGCCGGGCAGGCCGATCTGCTGACCCCCTACTTCGACACGCCGCACACACACGAGTTCCGGCATGCTGCGCCCCTTTTCGGACTGCATTGCAGCACACCCAGCACCCTCGAGCAGTTCAGGGCCGACTACCTGGCCGCTTGCCGTATCCCAGGGGCACACATCATCGAGGTCCAAACCGATCGCGCCGAGAACCTCCGCATTCACCAGGACATCTACGCGGCAGTGGAGACGGTCCTGAGCACATAGACCGACCAGCCCAGCGCATGCCGGATCGGCCGGCTCAACGCTTCAACCCTTGAGCCTCTATCAGTTGCAGCGCAAGCAAGCGGAAGGAATGGCGGTCGAGCTTACCACCCCGCATCGGCGGCTCATCCGGCCAGGGCAGGCAGTAGTCCGGCACCTTGAACCGGGCGATCCTTTCCTTCAGCCGTGCACATAAGGCCGGCAGATCGATCGGGATTCCATGGTAAAACCGGACGAATACCGCGGGACGATGCCCGAATTCCTCGTCCGGGACCGGGACCACCAGCGCCTCGATCACGCCCGGCAGCTCCATGATCGCGCTCTCCACCTCCTCGGGCGAGATGTTCTCCCCGCCGGAGATGAACATGTTGTCCTCGCGCCCGAGCAAGTGCAGGTACCCGGCCTCGTCGAGAATGCCGAGATCACCGGTCCGATACCACTCGGGTGCGGGCTGATCGATCACCCCGCGATCCAGGCTCAGGATGCGGCTGAAGAGAGTATCGCCTCCGACCCAGATGCAGCCGGCATCATCGATCTTCAACCGTCGATGCCGCAGCAGCCGACCTCCGGTATACCAGTGTTCCGCACTGTCATGCAGCGCGGTGGTCGTGATCTGTGAGCCCATCTCCGAGGAGCCGTAGGTCGTATAGAGCGGGAGGTCCAGGGCGATGCACTCGCCGATGAGCGATGTGGGCGAAGGCGCACCACCCAGCAAAATCGCCTTCAAGCACTTGAGACGCGCGACCAGCTCCGGCTCCAAGCACCAACGCATCAGCTGCGTCGGCACGACCGAAATGTGCGTCAAATCCGTGCACTTTCGAATCGCAGGCTCGGGCCGGTCACAGAGGCGGAGCGCACCCCCTCCGAGCAGCGCGCGAAACAGGATGGCGAGTCCGCCCACATGGAAGAACGCGAGCGAGGCGAGCCAAGTATCGCCCGGACCAAACGGGAGATTCTCGTTCGAGCCCGCTGCGTTCAGGAAATGGCTCTCCAACCGGTGCTCAACCGCCTTGGGTACCCCCGTCGAACCGGTCGTGAACAGAATTGTCGCAGGTCGGTCCATGTCCGGCAGGGGAAACGGTTCCAACTCCGCGACCGCCTGCCCGACCAGCTGTCCGTGTACCACCGGCGGCATCGGGCGTACCGGTATTCCGCGGATGACGGGGCCCCAATCGGCCGCGCATTCGGTGAAGACGGCCTGACATTCGAGCAATCCAAGCAGCTCCGAAGCCTGCGCGGTGGGCCAGCGCCGATTGATGAGCACCGCCACGAACCCGCGCGCCCAGAGCGCCCAGAGCAGAAAGAGATAAGCGAGCGAGTTCCGTGCGTACACCCCCACCCGTGCACCGGGATCCAGCGCAAGCCGATCCACCTCCTGCGCGGCCCGCGCGGCCTGGGCGAAAAAACTCCGGCAGTCCACCCGCCAGCCATCGCCCCTGACCAATACTTGGTCCGCCGGCAGCCTTTGAAGTATGTCTTGGAATTCGCTCATGGCGTACCCGCTTTCCGCTGATCGCCCGTTTCATCCACCCCCATGGCCCATCACCGCATCCGGAGGCAGCCAACCTCCCGGGGGTGGCATACGCACCGCCGCTTCAAAACTCTTGCCCAGATCCATCCATCAATGACCAGACCGGGCGCTTCTAAGATGTCGTCCGAGAAGTAATCAGAGGTGCCGAGGCCCATGGCGCGCGAGCCCGAACCGTGCAGCCAGCAGGCACGCGCCAGGTTGCGCAGGCCGACCCCCGATTCGAAACAACTGGTGACAATCCACTGCACACCCGCTCGGTCAGCCCATCGGATGCTGCGCTCCAGCGCCGGCATTCCATTTAAAAGGGCCGGCTTGAGGATGATCGCGCGCAACCCGCGCGGCGGGACCGCTTCCATCACCGGCGCACGCGCACGCGCACGCAGGGTCTCGTCCCAGGCATACCCCAGCCCGGTCCCCTCATAAAAACGCTCCAGCTCCGAAGGCGCCTGCAGTGGCTCCTCGATGTACTCAATCCCCAGCCCTTCAACGGCGCGGCCGAACTGGATCGCCTCAGACAGGCTCCATGCGCGATTGGCATCCAGCCTCAGCCGTACCCCATCCCCGACCTCAGATCGAAGCGCTTTCAACGCAGCCACCTCCGTCTGCCATGTCATCCCGGCAGCCCGCCCGCCCACTTTCACCTTCAACGTACCACATCCACTCCGAATTTTATCGAATGCTACTTTGGGGTCAGCCCCCAGGGTGAATAGGCCGTTGATACTGACCCTGGCATCACGCCACGCCGCAGTGGATTCACCGGCCAGGCGCCAGTCGTCCAAGGCGGTGTCGAGACCCCAACGGACCGATGGGGCCAACGACGAAAGACATGACACCAGCCGTTGGGCATCGGTTCCATGGGCCCGCATCCATTCGGCGGCCTGCATGATCTGCCCCCAGGCGTGGTCCAGGGATTCCGCATGCAGCCCCGGCAGCGGCGCAACATCTCCCCAACCGATACGGCCGTCAGGCGACGCAATGCGGACCAGAAACCCTCTGCGCTGGTTGATCAGCAGGTGGCGACCGACCGGGAGCGGCACGCGACAGGGCAATGCGTATTCCCACGCGGCGAGGCGCAGGTGGGGAAGCACGGGGAGTACCTCCCCCCAGGGACTGGGCAGATGCTGGAGCATCGATCACCTCATGCGCTTGCGAACAAGCGGGATCGTGTGGATACGCCCATGCTGCGGGCTCAGCCGGGGGTCGGCCGGCCGGTACAAATGGTGCGGATCGCCTCCGGCAACGGAATCTTTCTACCGGCGCCGTCGATCGCCACCTGAACGACCCGCGCCTTGGCCAGCAGCGCGTCGTCGCGCAGTCCACGCAGCTCGTACTCGAAGGTCACGCTCGAATTCCCCGGCCGTGCATCGATCAAGTCAATCCGGATCGGGGTTCCAGTGCGCATGGGGAGGAAGTAATCCGCCTCGACATGCACGATCGGCAGAAGGAACTCGCGCGTGTCGAGAATGCGCCCGATGTCCACGCCGAAGGCCTCACAGAACGCCTCCCAGGCCTCGTGCACCAGCTCGAAGAGCCGGCCGTAAAAGATGATTCCGGCGGCATCCGTGTGGTAGAGACGCACCATGGTCTCATGGCTGAACAGGGGTGGTTTGCGATTCATCAGTCCGTCTCGATTCAATTCAGGGCCTAAGGCTGCCGCGGGAACTTCGAAAAATCGGGCGACCGCTTCTCGAGCCACGCGTTGCGGCCCTCCTGGGCCTCCTCTGTCTGGTAGAAGAGCATCGTCGCACAGCCGGCCAGCGCCTGCAGCCCGGCCTGGCCGTCACAATCCGCATTGAGTGCGGCCTTCAGGCAGCGGATCGCGGTCGGTGAATTCTGTAGGATCTCGCGACACCAGCGCACCGTCTCGGGCTCCAGCTCGCCGAGCGGGACAACCGCGTTGACCAGGCCCATCCGCAAGGCCTCACGCGCGCTGTATTGGCGGCAGAGAAACCAGATCTCACGCGCGATCTTCTGGCCGACGATGCGGGACATGTAACTGGCGCCGAACCCGCCGTCGAAGGAGCCGACCCGAGGACCGGTCTGCCCGAATACGGCGTTGTCCGCGGCAATGGTGAGGTCGCAAACCAGATGGAGCACATGCCCACCGCCGATGGCATAGCCGGCGACCATCGCGATCACCGGCTTCGGGCAGTTGCGGATCTGCAGCTGAAGGTCCAGCACGTTCAGACGGTGCACGCCGTCGTTGTCTTTGTATCCGGAATCGCCGCGGACCTTCTGGTCGCCGCCGGAACAGAACGCGCGCTCGCCCTCGCCGGTCAGGATGATCACGCCGATCTCGGGATCCTCGTGCGCGTCTTTCAATGCGTCCGACATCTCGCGGACCGTCAGTGGTCGAAACGCATTCCTGACATGAGGCCGATTGATCGTGATCTTCGCGATCCCCTCACCTTTGTCATACAGAATGTCGGTGAATTCCCCCGCCGGTTGCCAGTTAATCATCGGATCCCTCCACTTCCTGCAAGAACTCCAGAACGATTCGGGCCAAGGCGGCCGGTCGCTGGATATGCACACTGTGACCGCATTGAGAGACCGGTTCAAACCGGATCGTAGGATTCAGCTCAGATAGCCTGCGGCCGATCGCACAATATTTCTCGTCCTCCGCTCCGGCCACGAAAAGCGTGGGCGGGCGGGTGATATCGGTCAGCTGCGACCAGAGCCAGGGCGTGCGGCCGGGCGAGAGTCGGCGCAGGATCTCACCCAGCGCATGCGGATCGTTTCGCAGCCGCATCTGCAACAGCCGCGGCAACGCGGGATCCCGTTGTAACGAGCCGAAGATCGGCAACCGGTACCAGTACTCCAGAAACCGGGCGAGCCCTTCCGTCTCTAAACGCAGTGCCAGCGCGTCGTCCGCGTCGGCACGCTCCCGTCGCGCTTCTGCCTCGGCGATCCCGGGGCTGGCCGATTCCAAAACCACAGCCGCAAACCGCTCCGGCTGAGCCGTCAAAAGGTTCATCGCGACCCGCCCGCCGAGCGAATAGCCCCAGAGATGCCCCGCTGAAACCCCGACTCGATCCAGGACGTCGATTACGAGTCCGCACGTGGTTCCCATCGCGCACGCACCCCATTCCTCCGGCAACCTGCTGGCACCATGCCCCGGCAGATCGATCACCAGGCAGCGAAACCGCGACTCCAGCCGGGAGAGCAGCGGCGCCCACTCCGCTCCGCTGCCCATAAACCCGTGCAGCAATACCAGCCACGGCCGCTCCGCCGCACCGGAGATGCGGAAGTTGAGCAGCAATGCACGCTGGGAATGATCGCCGAAGGTGCTCATGAACCACCGGCAGCACGAAAACGTTGAACCAACGGTGTCAGCTCCAGCGGCGCAAACGGCAGATCGTACGCCTCGCGCGGGCCATGCGCATAGGCCACCCAGAGCCGAAAGGCCGTCGCGTCATACACCACGTTCATCACGTTGGACCCGCGCGTGGCGATCTGCCGTGCGGTCGCCATCAGCGCCTCCGCATCCAACCGCCCGTGCCGCGCCTGCAGCCCAGGGAACGCACCCCTGCCCTCGTCGTTATAAACGACACACTCCAACACCCGCGGGGCGAACTCGTCCTCGGAATCGTTGTCCCGCCAGACAATCACCCGCTCCCCCTCGGCAGCCGCCGCATCGGTCCGCAGCTTGATCGCACGTGCTGGAGGCGTGCCGGCGCCGAAGACATAGTGGTAACGCTTGGTCGCCGGCAGCGCGTGAAACGCGGTCAGCAGCGCATCCAGATCACGCATGTCGTACAAGAAGCTCCGGAAGAAGGTCGTAAAATGCGGGGCATGCAGGTTGTACGGCATCTCACGCGCCGGTGAATCGCCCATCTCAGAGAGGACGATCCCCGCCTCGTTCATGCCGGTGTGTGCACCGCAAAAGCCGGCAAAGGCCGGGTTCACATGCGCCACCCCACGGTCCGGAACGTACACAACCACCACAGGGAAATCGTGCGCCCCGATCTCCAGCTGCCAGTCCAGGTCACGCGTCTGATAGAGATGCCCGTCGGCCGTCGCATCGCCCCAGGCAGCCACACTACTGCACGAATAGGGCGCCAGCAGCGGTACCACATGGACCTGTTGCAGCAGCGTCACCGGCACACCGGCACCCGCCGCGAGTCCCAGCAGCTCCTGCTCAACCCGGTCGTCCGTGTAGGCCGATGTGATCCGCCAAACCGCGTCCAGCTCCTCCGATGACACGTCCATCGCCTGCTTGAATCGCTCGAGAACGAGCGGGACGAACGCTTCGATCTCCTCACGCATCAGGCGCCCGTATTGATACCCCATCTCATACGGCGTGCCGCCGACCACGACAACCGGGATTGCGCGCGCGCCCTGGGCAAGACTGAAGCGATGCCCCCGCCCGCCCGTTGAATCGAACGGCGTCGTGCGAATGCGCGGATCCGTCGCCGACGCGAATCCACCGGCTGCGAGCGCCTCCGGTTTCTCCAGCGCAACCGCTGATTCCGCATGCGCCACGCCCACGTGGAGTCCGCTGGTACAGACCAGCACGGACCCCATCCAGCAGACCCCAAGGAGCCCAGACCACCATGATTCCCTTCGCATGCCCACCCTTCCCCTCTCCCCGCCCCAGCCACCCTTCTAATCTCGCTCCGCCACCCAGCGGAACCCGGTCGCCTCAAAATGCTCGGCATCCCGCTCGATCGCCTCCATGAGCCGCTGCATCAGGTGCTGATGCTCCGTACCAACGCCGACCGCATACGGCTGCCGCGCCACGGCATCCTCGAGTCCCAGGGAAAGGACCTCGGCCTTGCCCTCGATCTGGCTCGTGTTCGCCTGGTAGACAATCACCGCGTCCAGGGAGCCGGTCCGCAACTGGTTCACCAACATATCCGCCGTCGGCGTCTGCGACCGGACGTTCTCCATGATCGCTGCATAAAGTCCGTGCTTCTCCAACAGCGCCTTGGTCAACGCACCGAGGGCGCTCTGCTCGGCATTCGTCACGCCGAGTCGCAGCCCCGGACGCGTCAGATCGTGAGCCGAGCGGATCCCCAGCGGATTCGCCTTCGCCACCACAAGGACCATATCGGTCTCCGAGAGATCGACTGAATCGAGAAAGAGATCCGCCACCTGGGTCATGAATGAAACATCGCAAGAGAAATAGGCATCCGGCCGCTGACCCGCCTTCATCTGGGCGACCAGGATCCCGCAGCCGTTGTAGACGCGATTGATCGTGCAGCCCTCGCGCTGCTCAAACGCGATAATCGTCGGCTCCACCGCCACGCGATTCACGCCGCCGCTGAATAACGTCGCCTCGGGCACGTCCGCCCATAGATCACCCGCAACCGGGGTATAACCATGGCGCGCAAACAGCGGCAGCCCGCGGTCGCGCGCGGCCAGGTAGCGCGCGAAGTGCAGCGCGCGCGTCGGCTGCTCACTCGACTCGAGGACACCCACCCCAATTTGTTGCTCGCCCGCCGCCTCCCAGTCGGTGACCCGGATCCCCTCCAGCTCCGGGTACTGCGCGACCGTGGCGTCCCAGAGCACCGCGGCATCGATCGTGCCCAGCTTAAGATCGTTCGCGATCTCCGTCACGGTCGGTTTCGTGACCACCGCCTTGGCCTCAAGCTCTGCCCAGTGCCCCGAGCGCATTAGCATTGCCTGCACCAGAGTGCCGATCGCAGTCGCGTCCGGGTTGGCCAATGCAACCGCAAGCTCCGGCTCAAGCAGGTCCGCCACGCCGGTCACCCCCTTAGGATTGCCTTTACCGACCGCGATCACCGGGAGCATTCGAGCCAGCGGCAGGATCTCCCGGACCAGTCCGCGCCCCCGCGCACGCTCCAGATAACTCCGGTCGCCGGCGAGATAGAGGTCACCGCGACGCGCAACCTGCAGATTGCTCAGGAGCGTGCCCGAGCCGCCATACTGAATCTGAACGGGGATCCCGTACTCGGCGGTATACGCCTTCGCCGCCTCCTCGACCGGCGGTTGAATCCCAGCCGCACAGTAGAGCACCAAGCCCGCACGATCACCGGCACCCGAGGTCCCCGGCCGCTGCTGCAACTGAAGCATCCAGGCGAAGCCGAGGATGACGAGAAGAGAAAGTACCGCTGTCGTTTTAGCCCAGTTCATAGAAAACCCATATCGCAGGTTGAGTCCAAGATCCGATTATTTTCCACCTTTGACCCGCAGATGTGGAAAATCGAAATCGAAATCGAAATCGAAATCGAAATCGAAATCGGGATCGAAATCGAAATCGAAATCGGGATCGAAATCGAAATCGGGATCGGGATCGGGGGAAATCGATAGGATCGAGGGAATCGAGGAAATCGAGGGAATCGAGGGAATCGGAATGGCAAACCCGATTCGGCATGGTTCGTTCGGGATCAAAACGTCCGCACCCCGCCACCCCACCAATGGCCTTCGGCTAGTACACCGCCAAACCCCACCCACAACGGACCTCCATCGCGCAGCCCGACTTCGCGTGCTGCGGCGCGTGGGGCTGAGGCCCCCGCGCGAGGGCAGAGGTCGG
>ENA-UOOH01003640-UOOH01003640.1-fermentation-metagenome-genome-assembly--contig:-NODE-3640-length-11488-cov-2.696493_pt1 | contig 11488 bp, 11 predicted proteins | sample MGYA00245778_ERZ724025 | MGnify/ENA primary metagenome ERZ724025 (study PRJEB28704, sample SAMN03018313) | fermentation metagenome | biome: anthropogenic terrestrial biome; feature: soil; material... | reverse complement strand
TGAGGTCGTCGAGAAAGATGGGGGTGGTGTAGGTGTAGGCGTCACAAAAGACCATGCGCATGCCGGGCAGGGCTTGCAGCTCCAGCGCGAAGGCGGTGAGTGCCTCGGGGGTGAAGACCGAGTAACGGTGTTCTTTGCCATCCATGAGCGCGATGCCGCCATTGGCGCCGATGATGAAGTCTGGGTTGAGGTCAAAGCGGGCGAGGTCGGCGCGCATGTAATCCAAGGCGCGTCCGGTGGCGATGCCGAAGGTGTGGCCTGCGGCGCGGAAACGGGCGATGGCTTGCAGGTCTTGCTGGGAGATGGCGCCTTTTTGGATGGAACCGTGGCTGAGCGTGCCGTCGTAGTCGGAGATGAAGATCACGGGGGGTATTATACCTGCCGATGAGGCGGGCGAGGGTATTCTTTGCCGTTCCTGTGGCTTAAACCCCGAGATTCACCTCCCTGGCTGGAGCTTGCCAAACTTTGTTATCGAAAGCTAGTGGAGGAATAAAAACACTCCCGCCATCTGGCGGGAGTGTGACTTAATAGGGGGGTGGGTTAAGCGAGATGGTGGCCGGCTTCGATCGCCGCGGCCACGATACGGTCATGCGTTTCTTCGTTGAAGGGGGTCATGAAGAGCTCATAGCCCTCGGTATGCAGTCCTTCGTTGCTGACGAGGTAGCCGACGTAGTCATTCGCGTAGCCACAAACGAAGGTGTTATCACCGTAGTGGGCTTTGATGTCGCGCCCGATCTCGGCAAAGGGCTCACCGGGGATGGTGACGAAATTGAAATCGCCCAGGCGGATGATCTGAACTTCAGTGGTCCATTCGGGAACGTCGATGAATTGCTTCATGCGGTAGTTGCGCGTGGCGCCCTGCAAGGTGACGTACTGCTTGCGAATCAGCTTGGGGTCGGCGTGGGTGTCTTCCAGGCGTTTCTTCTCGTTGGTGACGTCCTCGATGCCTTGGAGGAGCTCCTCGTCGGAGGGGAAGTCGCGCACTTTGAGCACCAGGTCGGTCAGCGCGGCTTGGATTGGCCACTCCACATCCTGGCAGGCGATTTGGCAAACGCTCTTGATGGTCTCTCCGCCCAGCATGTAACCAAAGCGCTCGGCTTCGGCGTAACCGTTCTTCTGGCGGGTGAAGCGGGTGCTCGCGCCGCCGGAAGCGCCTTGCAGGAAGACCAAGGTGCTGCCGGGGAAGACTTCTTCCACCAGGCGGCGGGTGTAACCGGGATAATCCGCGGAGACGAGGTAGTTCTGCCAGGGCAGGACGGTGGGGTGGCAGCCAAAGTTGACCAGGGTGCCGGCAAGGGTGCCGTCGGTGCGCTCGAATTTGAGCACATTCACCGAGTGGTCATCGTAACCTTGCGGGTCGTTGCGGTTGGAGCCCAAGCCCTCGAGGGTAGTCCTGCCGTAGCCGGCTTTGACCGGCTCGAGGCTCTCGTAAGCCCAGACGATCGCGCCGACGAGCTTGGCCTTGTAGAGTTCGTAATAGGCCGCGTCGGTCTCGCCCATGCGGGGCTCGTGGAGCATGTCAATAATGAAACCCTCAGCCCCGTAGCGGATGGCTTGGTAGCTGGCGTGGGTGTGGGTGGCAGAAAAGAGAATGTTCTGCGGTTTGATAGGCGTCTGTTCGCTGACTTTCTGGCGAATGTCCTTGCAGCCGGGCAGGTCGATCCCGACGGCATCGATGGCGACGATGACCATGTACTCCTCGCCAGACTCGATGACCGCGATGTTCGCCTCTACCGGGTCGTGAATGCCTTCGTTACCATGGTCCCGCTCGGTGTAGCCGCTGAGGCGCAGACCAATGGAACCAGTGATGTCCACCGTTTTGAAACTCGCGCGCATATTATGCCTCCAGTATTTGTTTTATGCCAGATCCCGATAGAGCCTAACCGCTGTGTCCACGATGCGTTCGTGGGTGGTGGCGTCGAACGGGGTCATGAATTTTTCATAGCCCTCAGTCAGAAGGCCTTCATTACTAACCAAATAGCCGATGTAATCGTTGGTGTACCCCAGGACGAAGGTCTTCTCGCCCATGACGGCTTTGATATCCCGGCCGATCTCGGCAAAGGGTTCACCTGGGATGGTGATGAAGTTGAGCTCGCCCAGTTTAACCAGCTGCATTTGGGTCTCGGCCTGCTCGTCTCTGATGAATTGCTTCATCTGATAGGTGCGCTCAGCGCCAAGCAGCGTTACGTATTGCTTTCGTGTCTCGCGCTCATCGGCATTGGTCTCTTCCAGGAACTTCAAGCGGCTTTTTACCGAGTCGATCTGGTTCAGCAGGAATTCATCAGAGGGGAAGCTCTTCACCTTCAGGACCAAATTTTCGAGTTTGGCAGAGATGGGCAGCTCTTCGGCGTGGGTTTCAATATGGCAGAGGAGCTTGAGCGCCTCCGCGCCGAGCAGGTAGCCGAAGCGTTGGGCTTCTTCAAAGGTGTTGCCACGGCGCGTGAAGCGGGTGCTGGCGCCGCCAGATGTGCCTTGCAGGAACATGCAGGTGCTGCCTGGGAATGTTTGCTGCACCAAGTCGCGGGTGTAGCCGGGGTAGTCTGCCGAGATGAGGTAGTTTTGCCAGGGAAGCACGGTCGGGTGGCAGCCGTAATTCACCAAGGCCCCGAGCAGGGCGCCATCCGGGCGTTCCACGCGCAAGACGTTGACGGTGTTGTCGTCGTAGCCATGTGGGTCATTGCGGTTGGTGCCCAGCCCTTCCAGGGTGGAGTGGGCATAGCCGACGCGCACTTCTTCAAGGGTTTCATAGGCCCAAATGATGCCGCCGATGATCTTGGCTTTGAAGGTTTCGTAGTAGGCGCGGTCTTGCTCACCCATTTTGGGCTCGTATAGCATGCGGGTGCGGAAACCGGTCGCGCCATAGGTGACGGCTTGGTAGCTGGCATGGGTGTGCGTGGCAGCGATGAGGATGTTTTCCGGTCTGATGGGTGTGCGTTCACTGACGATCCGGCGGATCTCGCTGACGCCGTTCAGATCCACGCCGATGCAATCACAGGCAGCCATGGCCAGATAGCTCCCGGCGGACTCGATGACCGCGATCTTGACGAGAACCGGGTCATGAACACCCACGTTGCCGTGCTCGCGTTCCGCGAACCCACTCATGCGCATGCCGATTGAACCGGTGATATCGATCGTCTTGAAACTCGCGCGCATATTACGCCTCCGAAAATGTTGTTAGTTTTGATCCTGATAAAGCTTGACGGCGGTCTCCACGATGCGGTCATGGGTGGACGCGTCGAAAGCGGTCATGAATTTCTCGTAGCCATCGGTGAGGAGGCCTTCTTTGCTCACGAGGTAGCCGAGGGTGTCGTTGGCGTAGCCGGCGATGAAGGTTTTCTCGCCCAGCTGGGCTTTGATATCCCGCGCGATCTCGGCAAAAGGCTCCCCTGGAATGGCGACGAAGTTAATATCACCGAAGCGGATCACCTGCGTTTCCGAGGTGGCGTGGTCGGCTTGAATGTTTTTCTTCATTTGATAGGTGCGTTCCGCGCCCTGCAAGGTGACGTACTGCTTGCGGATCAGTTTGGGGTCGGCCTGGTCGGCTTCGAGTTGTCTGAGGTGATTGGTTTCATCCTCGATTTGCTTAAGGAGGAATTCGTCTGTGCCGAAGTCTTTCACCTGGAGCACGAGGTCACCGGTCTGGGCATGGATGGGTTGGTCAGCACTCACGGCGAGACTGTTGCAGACATTCTTGATGGTCTCAGCGCCGAGGAGGTACCCCAGCCGTTCGGCTTCCGCGAAGCCGCCGCTCCCGCGGCGGGTAAAACGCGTGCTGGCCCCGCCGGAAGACCCCTGCAAGAAGATGCAGGTGCTGCCAGGGAAGGCTTGCTGTACCAACTTGCGGGCATAGCCCGGATAGTCTGAGGAGATGAGGTAGTTCTGCCAGCCTAAAACGGTGGGGTGGCAGCTGTAATTGACCAGGACGCCGATCAGGGACCCGTCCGGGCGTTCAGCTTTCAGGATGTTGACGGATTGGTCGTGGTAGCCGTTTGGATCATTGCGGTTGGTGCCCAAGCCTTCCAGGAAGGAGCGGTCATAACCGATGTGGGCTTCTTCCAAAGTCTCATAGGCCCAGATGATGGCACCAGCGACCTTGGCTTTGAACAGCTCGTAATAAACCCGGTCGATCTCGCGTTTCTCGGTGCTGTCTGCCATGAAATCCGTGGCGCCGTAACGCGTGGCTTGGTAGCTGGAGTGGGTGTGTGTGGCGCTGATGAGAATGTTCTCGGGCTGGATGCCGGTAGCATCGCTGACCACCTGGCGGATCTCCTTCACGCTGCCCAGCTGTACACCGATGCAATCGCAGGAGGCGAGCGCGAAGGCTTCGCCCGCGGATTCGATCACCATCGCGTCGACTTGGACGGGATCGTGGATGCCTTCATTGCCGTGATCGCGCTCGTTGAAGCCGCTCATCAACATCCCAACTGTGCCGGCAATATCGATCGTTTTAAAGCTCGCGCGCATTGTTCTCTCCATTCATTTTGAAACACATATCGATCATTTCCCTGACAGACCCAACGACATAGCGGGCGGTCTCGATCACCACCGGGTTGCCGCTGGCCATGGCGAAGCTGTATTTGAAGGCTTGCAGCATGGTGAGGTCATTGTCTTCGTCGCCGTTGACCTCCAAGAAGGTGCGGCCGCTGCTGGTGATGGTCAGCTCGGTGGCGAACTCTGCATTGAGCAGGTCCCAATAAGCGGGTTTATCTTGCATGTTGCGCACATTGACTGAGATCTTGTAAGCCCCGGGCTTTTCGTCCAGGGCGATGTACTCTTTGGTGGTATAGCTGCCATTGGGGCTATGCTTGACGCGGGCGTTATAGAAGGAACCGGGATCGTCGTCACACAGTTTTTGCAGGCCCTCCAAGTTTGCGAGGTAGTCGACCTTGGACGGCAGGCTGTGCAGCCGCTGGAGGAATTTGACGACCACGTCACCGGGGATAGGGCGCTTATGGATGACCTGTTCATCGATGTAGATGGCACCGCCGTTGCTGGCGACAAAGTCCGCGATGATGCCGTGGTCATGCTCGAGAGGCTCGGCAAAGCCATAATCGCGGCCGGTGGCAACGGCGAACAGGCCGCCGCTATCTTCCCATCGCTTTACTGCGGCGACGTCCTCCGGATGGATGGCCATGCCACCCATCTGGTTATTTTTGGACAGCAGGGTACCATCCAAATCACTGATGATGCATTTGATCATTGCCAGCCGTACCGGTCCGTGCTCCAGGAGCGGTATTCCTGTTCCTGCTTTACCCTCACCAAAGTGCCATGCGGCACGTCATTTTCGATGATCGCGCCAGGACCGAGGCTGCAATTCGCGCCAACCCGCACGCCCGGATGGAAGAAATTCATGATGCCCATGCGGGTGTAATCACCGACACAGACGGCATTGGCATACTTGCCGCGGAAGGTTTTGCCGTTGACGCGCGGAAGATGCTCGGAATCGTCGAAGCGCATGAAACCGACCGTGCAGCCCGCGGCGATATCGACGCTCTTGCCCATGATGCCGTAGATCTCCAGGCTGTGAATGGCGCTGACGTCGTCAAAATACAAGCCGCCCAGTTCCGCGTTGAAGCCCACCCGGCAGCGGTTGCCAAGCACCGTGCCTTTGACCAGTTTGGCATAATCTTTGACGAAACTGTTGGAACCGATGATGTTGTCGCCTTCAAGGATGGCGCCGGATTCAATGGTGACGTTGTCTCCGAGGACGACCGGGCCGCGGATAATGACGTTATCGCGGATCAGACAGTTCTTGCCGGTCTTGATAGGGGCATATTTGAGGATGTTTTCGGCAACAGTGGTGCCTTCGCCCAGGTCATCTTCTTTGATCGCGCCGCAGATCTTCTGGGCTGCTTTCTGATTAGCCAGGAAGAGATTCCACGGGAAGCGTAAATTGATCGCGGAGGGGTCAACGACGTACTCGAAGGGCTCCCCAAGCTCAAGCGCTTTCTGGATCATGGCTTCCACATAGAAAGTCAAGGGGGGCATGCCGCCGGAAGGGACGTACTCGAGCCCAAGATCGGTTGAATCTTGCAGGCTGAGGACCTTCGGGTCCAGCAAGTAAATACCGTTGGCGAGGTAATCGATGTAATGATCGCGCGCGTGACCAAACATTTTCGCCACGCGGTCATCTGCCAGCTTGATACCAAACCCATCAATCGAGCGGTTGTACTCGTCCTTGGGGCGGACGCTCAGGACAGATGAACCCGACTCGAGGTGTTTCTCGACCAACCCGGAAAGGAGACTTGGATCAGAGTAAACTGCGCCGTCGATCACCAGCAAGGGTTTCGCCAGGAGCTCAGGGGGAAGGCGGTCTCCCTGGTGGTAAACGACCTCATCGAAGCCGGAGAGGAGCGCTTTGACCTGTTCCTGGCGATAGCCGATCACAACGTGCACCGTCTTAAAACCGAGACCCTTTAATGAGGAAACGATCGCGACGATATTGTTCTGATTGGCAACTGGCAGGCACGCGGCCTGCCAATAGAGATCGAACGGGAAGAGCGAATCGTATTTTTTTGAGGCGAATACGATCGCTTCCAGCTTATTTCCAATATCCATAGTATTTGTCGAAAAGGGCATCGTTGTAGGCATCGGCACCATCCACATTTGAACTTTTGAAAACAGGCACGTCCATCCCTGACTTTACCAGTTTTTCGATAACTGTGACGATCAGGGTTTGTGCAATCGCGATGCCGATAAAGTCTGAGGTGGGGCCGACCGGGGTGTCGAGACCGTCAATCCAGAAGCCGGCATCGCCGCGCGGGGCGTGATTGTCGATGGCAACATCAGCGATGTCCGCGATCTTCTTGCCGCTCGGGTGCCTGGAGGTGATATCTTGCGAGTTCTTGTTGGAGCTTAGGCTGATGACCTTGGCGCCTTTATTCTTGGCTTCAAGGCACATTTCCACCACGACGTTGTTACGGCCGGAATTGGAGATGACCATGAGCGTATCTTTGTCATCGACCTTGTAAAGGTTGATGAGGGCTTTGGCGTAGCCTTCAAGGCGCTCCAGATAGGTGCTCTTGTTGGGCATTTGGTGCAGCATGAGTTCCGGGGGCAGGATGCCTTTCACCAGCCCGAGCACGCCGGCGCGGATATAGATCTCTTCCGCGACCATGTGGGAGTGGCCGGAGCCAAAGACATAAAAACGGCCGCCCTGTTTGCAGCTTTCAGCCACGAGGTCCGCAGCTTTGATGATGTTCTCTTTTTCTTCTGCCATGGTTTCGTCGAAGATATCTCTGAGGAAATCGGCATATTTCTGGGTGATGTTATCCATATGTTTTCTCCCTTTCATACGGGGAAAGTGATGGGGCGGGGAGCCCCATCACTTCCTGTAACTTTTGATAGTGATGGCCTTGCGGCAAACTTTAGAAGAAGCCGATTCCAGCCAGAACGATACAGATGGCAATGATGCCGAGCAGGATCCAGGTGGCTGAAGTGCCCTTACGCATCATTTTAGCCGCGCCCAAGGTTAGGAGCAAGGGGAGGATCTTGGGCATGATCCCATCCAGGATCTGTTGAACGGTCATGGCTGAGGTGCCGGCGCCGATCTTGAAATCCAGTGGAATGTTGATCATGGTGGCGACCATCACACCCAGAACCATCAAGCCGACGACCGTCATGGCTTCTGAAAGGCGCTGGAGGGCGTTGGTGTGCGCCAACTGCTCGAAGACCTTGGTACCCTGGCGATACCCTTCCATCAGACCGTAGTACTTGGTGAGCAGATGGGGGATATTGAACAGGATCAAGAAGGCGATGACACCCAGGAGGTTGCCACCCGCCGCGAGGGCGATACCGATACCGAGGGTGATCGGGGCGATGGTGAACCAGAAGATGGAGTCACCAATGCCAGCCAGAGGACCCATCAGGGAGACTTTCAAGGAGCTGATGGAGCTATCCTCGAAGGCTTTGGTCTCGGCGTATTTTTCTTCCATGGCCAGGGCGGTGCCGATCACGGGCAGGGCCAGGTATGGTTGAACGTTGAAGAACTCAAGGTTGCGCGCGACGGCTCTCTGCAAGCCTTCCGGATCGTCCTTGTAGTATTTCTTGAGCGCCGGGAGAATGATCCAGGTGTAGCCCAAGGACTGCATACGCTCAAAGTTCCATGAGGCTTGCAGCAAATGACCGCGCCAGAAGATGTTGACCAGCTCTTTCTTGGTCAGCTTTCCGGCCTCTTCGTTTACGGTAACGTTAGAAGTAGTCATTTATGCCTCCTCAACTTCCATCAACCGGTCGAGATCATCCATGCTGTCTGCGGCCGATGCGGAACTTTTGCTCTTAATTTGTTGCATGATGAAGTCGTAAAGCAGCGCGATACAAACCGCGACCACTGTGGCACCCACAATGCTGAAACCTGCGAATGTCGCCATTGCGAACCCAATAAAGAAGAAGGGGAGCAAGTGGCGGACATTGAACATGTTGAAAAGCATCGCGAAGCCGACCAGAGGCAGCAAACCGCCGGAAACTTCCATGCCCCTCAGAACCCACGGGGGAATGACGGCGATCAGTCTCTGGACTGCTTCCACACCGAAGGCAACGGCGGGGAACATGACAATGATGACGCGGAAAGCCACGGTCAACAGTGCCCAAAGGTGGACGTTGAGGCCGCCGATCTTATTTTCTGCAACCTGTTTGTCAGCGATGTGCAGGAAAGAGGTGTTCAGGGTGCGGCCGAAGATATCGATGGCCTGGGAAGCGACAGCCACTGGCACAGCCAGGGAGAGCGCGAATTCAGGGCCTTGATTGGACAAAATGGCGAATGCCGTCGCAAGAATTGAACCGATGACTTCATCCGGGGGAACCGCGGCACCGACGCCAGCGACACCGATGAAGATCAATTGGATCGAGACACCGATTTCGATGCCTCTGCGCAGATCTCCCAAGAGAAGGCCGGTGATCGCGCAAGCGACCAAGGGGCGGGCAAAACCAAACTGCCCGTTCAGCCTTTCCATCGAAAGAATGACTGCTAAAATAGTAAGAATAACTGCAGTTCCGATCATTATTATTTTTCTCCTTCGCGTAGGACTTTCTCAAAGTTAACGCTTTGATCGGTAACCAGTTGGCGTAGATCAAGTGCCACTCCATGGCTAGCGATCTTCAACAACAAATCCTTCTCATCTTCAGATAATGAAACTGCTTTTGTATACTTCCTCCTTCCTTCTCTGAATCGGACGCCTCCCAAATTGAGGGAGGTTAGTTTTAGACCACCTTCGACGAGGCGATTGATGGTTTCAACGTTATTAAAGATCAGCATGGTGTTATAGGGATCGAACGTGCCGTCATGGTATTTTTGCAGGAAATTCTTTTCGTCCAGCACGTAGAGCCTGGTGCCAGCGGGCGCGGCCATTTTCAGAACCGGCAGCTGAACCTTGTCTGTTACGACTTTGTCGTCAACAACAATGATGAGTTGGATACTAAACGCGCGAGTCCAACTGGTTGATACCTGTCCGTGGATAAGTCGGTCATCAAGCCTGGCAACTTTAATCATGTGGGCTCCTGTGGAATAGATTGAAGGTAATCGGATTTTAAACTTGACATGCTATCTTGTCAATACATGTTTAAGATTATTAACATTCGAATTTTATTTCTTGGTAGAATTGTGTCTGTCAATTTATCGAGGGAATTAATGAAAAAATACGAGATCGTGCGTGAATATATCTTAGAGTCGATCAAAAAAAATATTTACCTGCCAGGCATGGTGATCGAATCAGAAAACGAGCTTTCCAGCCGATTGAATGTGTCCCGTGTGACAGTACGGAAGGCTTTGGATGATCTTTGCGCCGACAACACGCTGTTCAAGATCAAGGGCAAGGGCACCTTCGTCGCGGAAAAGCCGAAATATTTTGATTTCCAATGCGGGGTGGGGTTCAGCTCTGAGATCCGCAAACGCAATCGCGTTCCTTCGACCAATTACGCCAAGATCAGGCACATCAAGGCCGACGCGTTGGTTGCGGCTGAGCTGCAGATCCCGCTCGAGTCGGAAGTTTGGGAAGTGATCCGGGTGCGCTGCGCAGATGGCATCCCGATCGCGCACGAGCACGAGTTCTTCCCATATCTGCTCATGCCAGACCTCACTGAAGAGATCGCGTTCAGCTCCATCTACGACTGGCTGGAAACCAAGGGGATCTATTTAGGGTATGTGGATCAAAAGATCAGCGCGGTTTTGGCGGAAAAATCGATCGCCTCAAAAATGAATGTGGCGGTGGGCTCACCATTGGTTAAGATGGTTATCACTACTTACACCCGGACGGGTACGCCATTCAATTTTGGTGAAACCCTGTACCAGACTGAGCATTTCCAGATCTTGCAGAGCCTTTATCTCAACAAGAAATAATTTGTACTTCCTAATTAAATGAAGAAAGTTTGTCCCTGAACCGCTCGGCGATGAGCATCGGGTTGGTGATGGCCGTGCCGACGGTGGCGATATCCGCGCCGGCTTCGAATACGGCCAGCAGATCCTCCGGAGTCCAGATGCGGCCTTCAGCGTTGATGACCGCGCCGGGGTGCGCCTGCCGGATCTGCCGGATGAGGTCCAGGTCCACGCCGCCCGCGGCGTGCTTGGTGTAGGCGGTGTAGCCGGAAAGGGTGGTCGAGACGATGTCCGCGCCGGCTTCCAGGCAAAGGGTGGCCTCCTCCAGCGTGGAGAGGTCGGCCATGATCAGCTGCTGGGGGAATTTGGATCTCACTTTGGCGATGTTCTCCGGCCCGGTGATGCCATCCCGGTTTGGGCGCACAGTGCCATCCACCGCGACCACCTCACAGCCCAGTTCGACTAATCGGGCGGCTTCCCGCACGGTGGGGGTGATGAAGACGTCATTCCCGGGGGTGACCACCTTCCAGATGCCGATAATCGGGATGGTGGGGAAGACCTGCTTGATGGCGCGGATGTGCTGGGGGCTGTTGACGCGCAAGCCTTTGGCGCCGCCCTTGATCACTGCCCGGGCCATCTTGAGCATGTCCGCGGCGGTGTGAAAGGGGTTGCCTAAAGAAGCGTGCCCCTGGCAGGAAACGATCAGCTGCCGTGAAAGTGATTTCAGCAATTCATCTTTGGTCATGTCGCGCCTCCAACGAGACTTAATTCTACATGTAAATACAAGCACTGGCAACGGAAATGAGCGGACGATGGGTAATGCGCCGCGAACGTGCCCTTATGGGTGGGCGGGGAACTTGCACCAGTTGGGAGAGGCCGCACGGAGGCGGTGTACTTTGCCTGGCAGGATGAGATGAGATGAAAACAGGGTTTCGCATTTGGTGTGTCGGATTGGCGCTTTTCATGCTGCTGGGCGGCGCGTTGCCGGCGTTCGGGCAGGCTGAGGCGACTGAAATGGACTGGGAACTGCGCCTGCCTTTGGAAGCCTATACCGCGCTTGGCGGCGGGACCCAAGATTGGATGCAGGATGCGGCCATCAGCACCGGACCGGGAGGCTTGCTATCCGGCTCTACCGACCTGGCGGGTCTGCGCAGCTTGCTTTTTGACCAGGCAGAGGGT
>ENA-UOOH01003639-UOOH01003639.1-fermentation-metagenome-genome-assembly--contig:-NODE-3639-length-11489-cov-5.021602_pt1 | contig 11489 bp, 25 predicted proteins | sample MGYA00245778_ERZ724025 | MGnify/ENA primary metagenome ERZ724025 (study PRJEB28704, sample SAMN03018313) | fermentation metagenome | biome: anthropogenic terrestrial biome; feature: soil; material... | reverse complement strand
GCAACACCAGAAGCCGAAATGCCCCCAAAGGAACAGCCAGTGATGACACAAGACGACGGCTCCGAGATATTACCACCAAAACCAAAAAACAAAGTCAGAACAAAGAAGGCGAAACAAGAACCAACACTCACGGCTGAAACTGTTGAGAAAATCTTCAAGAAATGCCCAAAATTGGAAGAAGCCTTCAAGGACGTTGCGGACTATGAGAACACAATACCAAAAATAACGATGCTACGCAAGGCTGATGCGTTGTTGCAGGATAAAGAGATTACGCAAGAGAATTTCAACAGTATTAAGAAACTGATTTAACTTTTTTATTTTGCTTAAGCTTTTCAGAAAAGCTTATTTTAACTTATTTTTTTGTTTTAGCGAACGCTTTGAAGGTGAATTTATGAAACAACCTGTTTATGGGAAGAAAATCAATCAAAAGAAAGATTACATTCATTTTCTTGATTGGTACTTCAAGCACGTCAAAAGAATGGACTCTTTGAACAATATTATATTGTACATTGAAGAGAACAAGCTAAGAACACAAAGGATGCGGTCTAAAAAGATAACTTATAAGGTCTTAGGGGGAATAATTGCACATTACGCCCCAATACATCATTTCAAGTCAGCAAATATTTATGTTTACAAAAAGCAGGTCACAATGTGGATGTTGAGAAAGGAGTACGATAGAATGATGAATCAGAAGCAATATGTACGTGAAAAAGCATCAGAAATCCTCAGAGAACATGGAGATTGGATGGATCGTTTTGAATTAATCAATAGAATCGAACCAGATTTGCAGGGCAAGTTCTCACTCTCCCCTCACCGTTTAGACGGCCTTTTGAGGAGTAACACCGAAATTGAACACTGGCATGGGTATCGTGCTGGTGGGTATCGAAGTGAATACAGGCTGAAAACAGAAATGGGGGCAAAATAGTATGAAACAAAAACAGATTGTCCGTGAAAAAGCAAGAGAAATCCTTGAACAAGAGGGAACATGGGTTTCACGTGACGCCTTGATTGAACAAATAAAACCAGTTCTTAGGAAGGATTATTCAATATATCCTGCACGATTTGAAGGTCTTTTAAGAGGCACAGGGATTACGCATCGATCAGAGTATAAAAATGGAAAGTGGCGTAGTGATTTCAGGGTAATGGGGGCGAAATAGTGGAGTTTGATGAAACGTGGATGGAAGATGCAGTTTTGAGGATACACGAGGCACAGGTGAGAGAAGATGACATCATTATTCTTGGACAACAGAGAACCTTTAAGCATTCAACGCACCGGTAAGAAGTTCTTTCCTGATTTGAAAGGGGTGTATGGATATGTTTACAAGATTCAAAACAAAGAAAATGGGAAAGTCTATATAGGGCAAACCACATCTTCACCTGAGAAAAGAAAATATCAACACAAATATGAACTAAAAAATAGAAAACACGGTAATGCATATCTTCAACATGCATTTAATAAGCATGGAGAATCTTCATTTAAATTTCAAGTGATTTCGTGGTTTAACTCTCAAAAAGAACTGAATAAAGCAGAGATTTATTATATAAAAAAATATGATGCATTAAACCATGAAAAGGGGTATAACATTAGGGAAGGAGGGAATAGTGGGAAACTCTCATTAGAAACACGTAAGAAGATAAGTGTATCCGCTAAGGGGAAAAAACGTTCTATTACTCATTGTAAAAACCTTAGCAAAGCAAATAAAGGAAAAAAACATTCGGCTGAAACTCGTAAAAAAATAAGTGAATCAAATAAAGGTAAGGTATTTTCGGCAGAGAGAAAGAAGAATATAAGCAATTCACTAAAAGGAAAAAAATTGTCTTTAAAACACCGTAAAAAACTCAGTGAAGGACATAAGGGGCAAATGCTTTCAGCAAACCAACGCAAAAGAATAAGGGAAAGTTTGTCTGGAAGGTCTTTGTTTGGTTTCACAGGTGCAACGTACCATCATAAAAAGGCGAATCCTTGGACAAAAGTTTGGTGTTCCTTAATAAGTTATAAAAAACATCGTACCCCTCTCGGATATTTCAATGATCCCCTTTCTGCAAATTTAGTTTATAATTTAGTCAAGGAGGAATTAAATGCCTGAAATTTTTGTAGACAATAGAGAGTCATCTAAGTTCTATAGGTTAGGATATAAATTGTATCCCAAATACAGCTATCATTATGTTAAATTAAACACTTTTGATGTCATAATTGGAAATGAAGGACAAATAGGCATTGAAATCAAACGAAAAGGGGATTTGCCTTCATCATTAGTAGATAAAAGATATAAAAATCAGCTTAAAAAGATGGCCGAATTTAGAGAACAACATGGAACGCATTGTTACTATATGATACAAGGCACGTATTTGGATTTAATCAAAACAGAACGTTATCCTTGGCTTACTAAAAAAATTTATTATGGGATACTTGCAAGTATTTCAGAGAATGCAGACATGAAAATAATCCCTGTCGATAATGATGAGATGATCTGGACAGCTATTGACCGTTTAATCTATAAATACAATAACAAAACTCCTTTGAAGCATGTCGATGTCATCCCAAACGGCTCAACAATACAGGAGAAGATGCTCAAATGCATACCTGGAATCTCAGATGTTCACGCAAAAGCGATACTGGAAGTGTTCACATTGAATGATCTGATCGAAATAGATGAAAAGGAGTTGCTTGAGGTAGGGGGAATAGGCCCGAAACGGGCAAGTTCAATCATTTCAGCATTTCAAGGAAGTGAATGTTTTGATTAAACTTTTACAAAAGTTTACAGGGGGGATTTGATCATTGAAACAACAGACGAAATGGACTTTCAAGAAGAAGAAAAAAAGATCGAAGACTTTGAACTGTTTGGGGGAACACGTGTTGAGATAATCCCTGGCAAGAAGAAACTCATATACCTTTTCAAAGACGAAATGGGAAATGAAATATTTCAACGAAAAGGGGATATTCCTGCTGCAGTAACTGAAACAAGCGAAGTTGGAAAGGAAATTAAACGGTTATTAGACCCTGATGGCCGTTTAACCTCGAAAGCATTGAAGAGTGATTATTTAATTGCGATGCAAGCAATGCAAGAATATTATAAATCGAAAAAGAATGAGTATTCTAATCTTGCGAAATTAGGCACTAAAGAAAAAGAATTTCAGATTAAAGAGAGTGTTCAGGCAGGATATGACCAATTAAACAATATTAAATCACCTCTTTTATGGATTGCGAGCCTTACAGATTGGTATGCTGCAGGGGAACGGATGAATATTCTTTATGCGTGGATCGCTTATTGTAGTCAAGTAATCCTTCATGAGCCGATTTCAGTCATAGCTGAAGGTGAAGGCGGAACGGGTAAAACCCACATCATAGAAACGGCCTTATCCATGATTCCCAGCGAATTTATAGAAGTTGTGAAAACAACAACAGAGGCTGCTTTATATGGGTATTGTGATGAAGATCCAAACTATTTTGATGGAAAGATCGTGAACATTGGAGACATGGGTGGAAAAACAGATCATGAAGAAGCTGAAAACTTCAAAAATGCGATGAAAGAACTTCAATCAGATGGATACATGGCACGAATAAAACAGGTTCCAAAAGCGGAAGGGGGCTATGAAAATCATAAGTATGAACTCTTTGGAAAGCCCTGTATAACCTACACCAATGTTCCTGGACACCAATACGATGACCAAGAACTTTCAAGAAGTATATTACTGAGACCACGAAATGACCACAAAAAAGCATTCATGGTGTTTAAACGATTAAATAAACAAAAAGGAACAGATTCTGCAAATTTAATCATCATGCACCACGAAAAAATCAACGTAATCAGAAACATGGTCCGAGCATTACGTGAAAGGATGGAAACTGTCACAATATATAATCCCTACTGGAGTTTCACTGAGAAATACTTGGACAAATCCAAATACATCTTTCGAGACACGGATAAATACGACGGCATATTGCGAGTTATAACTGCTATAAATGGATATAACCGTAGGATTTATGATATTAACGGCCAGCCTACGATTTTTACAACACGGGAAGATATTTCTTTTTTTCTGGAGTTACTTGCACAATATCACAACTCTATTGTTTCAAATTTAAGCCCTGGTGCCATGGACGTTTTAACAAATCTTCAAAGAAATGCGGAAGAATGGTTCGATGAAAGAAGCGTAGTTCCGGGCTTAACGATTGCGAAATACATTGAAGAATCAAGGACAACAGTTAGTAAACGTTCAATTCAGAAATACTTCAAAGAATTAGAGGAAATGGGATATTTGCTTGAAGTTGGGGGGAATAAAAGGGAGAATTTCTATCAATTAGGTCGTGATTCTTCTGTTATTGACGTAGGTGAAATCAGATTATCTGAACTAGATCAAAAGATCATGGAATACAACTATGGTTCTGAAGCGACTTTCACCTTTGAGGAAGAAGAAGGTTATGGTGTTTCATTGCAGGACATGCACCCTGATGTAGAAGCACCACTTTGGAATAAGTACCTCCCAAAGGTGAAAGTGTCGTGAGGGTGTAACCCTCTTTCTGGAAAAATTTTTTCGCGGTCGATCTAGGATAGCTGAGATATTCCATTTGACTAACAAAGCTCAAGTAATACGCCGTTCGCAAAGCGGCGTGATTAAAAATACTTTTCTTTAAATCCAATTTAAGGCTTTTTTACGAGTTATTTTTTAAAAACAGTTGGTTTAATCACGCCGGACGCGATGGGTGGGGTGTAAAATGGATAAAAAAGAATTTTATGAGAAACAGAAAAGGAAATATAAAAACCTTAAATTCAAAACACTCTATGATACAATCCCTTTTTTAAAAGATTTGGACAAACAAGAACGTTTCAAACAAATAAAGAAATATAAACTCATAACGGCATGGGAACAGAACGGAGGTGAACACTACGATAATTATGGTTGGTTTAGGTTAGGGGTAATTGAACAGGAACTTGAAAAGAACGAGGTGGACTGGCAGCATATCAAACTGGAAGATATTAAGTTTCCAGATGTGGTTGTTTGTGATTTTTCGGATGAAGAAGGCTGTCAGGACTGCAAAAATAGGTTTAAGTGTGAAATGGGGTGTTGAACATGGAAATAATCAAGTTTGCAAAGGATTTTAAAAAGTTAGATAATGACAATTTCAGCACGATACGAGTACATGATAGATACAATGAAGGAGAAATTTATTTGGTTAAAACGCCGACAAAGACGTTTAAAGCCCGTTTAATGGCAAAAGACTATTCCAAACTTAAAGATATACCAAATAGGTTTTTAATGGAAGATACGGACACAACTACATATTATAAGGCAATGGCACAACTTAAAGAGTTTTATCCTGACATCAATCCGAGTACGGAGGTTGTAAATCTGTTTTTTACTAAAAAAATTCATCAAAGAAGGTGTTGAACATGTCTGAACTCACTGTTGAAGATGTGAAAAAACATTTCAAAGACAAGCTTGCAGATCCTGACAACATAAGAGCAAGCAGGGATTTGTATGTTATACATGAAATTGAGCTTTTAGAAAAAAAACTTTTAGGAAAAGTTTCATCAAAAATGGAGGATGAATAAAATGGTAGAAGATAATACGAAGATACAAAACGGGACATTGAATTGCACTGGGACAAATGATACAAGTTTGGAGTTTGATGCAAGAACGGTAGGTGGGATATATAAGGAGTTTGACACGCTGGTTAAGACAATAAACAAATATATCAACTCTTCGGGCATATTGGGCTATGCTTACGGTGATAAAAGCGAGAAATACAAATATGCAACAATCATAATCATGTTGCACGACGTGAATGATATTGAAACTTTGAAAAAACCTGTTAGGAATCTGATTAAAGCTGTGAGATCATTGATTACAGCTCATGATGTTGAATTGAACTTGAAATTTGAGACTCCTTTAACGTGTACGGACTGGGTTAAGGACGGCGAAACGGTTGAATGGGACGTGTAAATGAGCTTTTTCTAAAAGCTCAAGCAAAAGGAGGGATTGTGATGGATGAAACATATATCAAAATGTGTAAGGAAGCTGGAGAGATTCAGGAACTGTGGAAACCTAAAGAAGGAGATCCTTTTGAATGTACAATTGGGGATAGAGTTTCGTTAAAAATCCATGATGGAATTTATGATTACACACATCAAGTGTGGCTTCCAAGGCAGGAGGATCTTCAAGAAATTTTCCAAGAAGCTCACGGGAACGGAATACACGTTTCAACAGTTGTAAACTCATTTTACAGATGGTTCTGGGATGAATATAACAATAAACAGAAAGATTGTTGCGAACAGTACGATTGGAATGTTCTATGGCTCTGTTTTGTTATGGATCGGCTGTATGGTAAAATTTGGAACTCAAAAACAGAGAGTTGGGAGGTCATAGAGCCATGATTAGCAAAAATAAAATTATAAAGAACACTTGTCCACATTGTGGTGAAACCAAGAGTGTTTTTACTCTTGTTAATGCTGCTGACCTTAAAGAAGAGTTTTGTTTGTGTGGCAGTTGTGGACATTTGTTTTTTCCTCAAAAAGAGGTTATAACATGAGTAAATTAATCCATGTCGGCTGTGGTGGAACTATCATCACAAAGCACGGCACACACAAATGTAAAAAGTGTAAACGGACTTTCAAGGGAGATTTAGCGAAATGGCTCTTCCGTGGCGTGTTGGAAATACCAATCCCTGCAGGGGAGTGTGATATGAGATTGGAGATGGAGAGTTGAGTTTCCTTCTTTTTTTTAATTTCAATCGAAACATTTATATACTTGTTCGAACAGAGAGTAAGAGTGCAAGAGTACAACAAGAACAAAACAAAAAACGAGCTTCTTGTTGATATAGATTGCAGAACTTGAAAAAACGGGGATGATTTAAAATGAAAGCAAAAGAAGCATACAAAAAAGTTTTAAGCGGTGAAATGACTGAAAAAGAATTTAACGCAGTGATTGATGAAAAAGAAGAGAAAAAACACGCAGAAAGCGTGAAATGGTTCAAAGAATCAGAGAAAAGGGCAATGAAAAGAAGTGCAATGAATGAATAAATTTTATTAAAAATCTTTCGGGGTGAGAACATGAGCGTGAAAAGCAGATGGTATGACTCTGTGAAGTGGGGAATGAGTGAGAAAATAACTGAGAAAGTGGAAAAACTTGTTGAAACAGAAGGAAAATATGTTTCAAACATTGAAAATGATTTGAGGAACATGGGTGAGCATGAGCTTGCAAATGACTTTCTAAGTGAAATTGAAGAAAGTCTGGGTATTGTTGATGAAAACCAGGTTGATGAGGTTTTTAAGAAACGTGTCAGGAGTCAGGGCAATAGTGGAGCGATATTTGTGCCTTTACGGTTGAGAGGGCGAACTGTGAAAGTTTTAGTGTTGAATGAAAAGGAATAATAGAAAACTATATATACTTGTTCGAACAGAGAGTAAGAGTGCAAGAGTGAAGTGAAAACGAAAAGTTTTCGAAGCTCTTACAAAAATTGAATTGAAAAAAAACGGAGAAAGGTGAGAAACATGGTTGATGTGAAAAAAATGGTCGAAAACGCAGAAAAAGTTGAAGAAATCGCAGGAAGAACAGTTGTACTGACAAAAAAAGAAGTGTACATACTTCAAAATGAAGAAGATAAAAAGTTCAGCAAAACAAACGAGCATGGACAACTCGTTTACGGTGCAAAAAGGATGATGGAAGAGAGAGAAGAAAGATGCAGAGAAGTTACAGGCACGGAAGAGTTCAAAAACTTCAAAGGCGACTTAAAACTCAAAGTTTCACAATTTCAAGATGATGAAGAGTTCTCAAGATTCTTAGAAGTCTACGAGGTGATCTAAATGCAAGAGATGAAAATTTCAGAAGTAAAAATCAAATACAACGACAAAAAATTTCAAAACGAACCTGTTGAAGTAGGGAACACATGCTGGGTACGTGTAAACGACCCCGAAACAGGAGAACTGCACGAGTTCCCTGTATTGGTTGTTGAGGATTGAATTAAGGAGGTTGAACATCTTGAAATCAGACACAACAATAAAGGTGAGCCACGAAAGCCGTGACAGGTGGGCACGGCTGAAAAAGCCTCGTGAGACTTATGAGGCGATGATTAATAGGATAATTGAGGAAAACAGGATTTTAAGGGCAAAGATTAGGATTGAATAAACAGGAGAAGGTGGTTGAAAATGGTTGAATACGTGAAAAAAATAGCAGAAAAATGTGGATTCAAAAACCCTGTGCAAATGGCAGTTGAATATGATATTTTCGAGAAAAGCGGACTCAAAAGCACAATAGTTGTAGACGTGCTAGAAGAGTCAAGAAAAGCTGTGAAAGTGAAAGATCAGGAAGGAAACACAGCATGGCTTCCAAAATCACAAATCAAAATCATGGAGGTCTGAGAGGATGGATATGAAAAAATGGAATTTTCTGGAAAGGGCAGCAAGCATAAAGAACAGAGCATTGTACATTGAAAACAAGGAGTACACAGAGGACGTTGATCAGAAGTGGGTATCTATTGAGTACAACGTGGAAGATACAGACAGTGAAACAATTGATGCAAGCTATCGTGAAGGGGTGACAAGCGAAGAAGAGCTTGAAGAGCAGATAAAAGAGATGAAGAAGGAATTTAGAGACTGTGAGATTATTGAGAATTACTAATTTTACTTCTTTTTTATTAAACCTAAGTAATACTTTTGCTGAAGCTTTTCTTAAAAATAGGTTCCTTTCAGGAGCAAACCTCATTTGTCCGCCAACATCAGTTTAGCCCTTTACAAGGAAGGAGCAATCGTAAGATACCGACAAGTTTGTACATATTATTATTGTTGTTACTACCTTATAAACCTTTACTCAAAACCATTCAACGATGTTTTAAGTATGTTGTTCCAATCTTAAATAACTATCGACACATTTATATGTCTTAAAAACAGATATTATTCACATTGAAACATGGGGTTTGTCTGGATCAAATGTAAAAGGTTGGTGGAATCACGGAGTCTGTGAAAAAGGTTGAACAGGAACTTGAAATCAGGAAGAGGAAAATAGCTTGGAAAAAGAAATATGATGAACTCTACCTGGGAATGTTGATGCCAAATGAGCGACATAAACAGCGTGTAAAGTCAAAGAAGCTCAAGGAAGATGTCTATAAGTGTGACAATGCGTGGCATACAGAACCACACTTGGAGAGCTTAAACGGCAGGGATGACTGGCTCGTTGAACAGATAGAGTATGGGGAATGTTCTATTTGTGGTCATGAGTTGCTCGTTGAGGATTATGAGCGTGGGGAGTTGATATGTGAAGGTTGTGGAACAGTTCAAGGGACACAAGTCTATGAACGAAACAGGCAACACGCAACCCTGGAAGCACTGCCAAACAATGACCAGATCCGCAAGGAAGAGTGGCAGGTAATCTTCCTTGAACGTAGAAGGAAGGCACGGCTTGAAAGCACAAAGGAAAAGCAGGTTCACGCAAAGAAGCCACGGCATCGAACCGATATGAAGACATACCGACGCAACCAGTACCTTCTAGCCCTGAACAGCATCAGTTCACAGTTGCACATGACCCAACACCAAACCGATGCAGTGAAAAATATAATCCTCGATGACAGATACAAACTGAAAGATTTCCACAGCAAAGCGAAAAATAGAACAGTAATAGCGGGTTTATGTCGCTTTGTTATCAAAACAGCAGGACGTAGCGATGGTGATTTAAGGTACAGCCTCCCAGCGTTTCGTGATAATAATCTTGATAAGGATAAGTATAAAATAATAGCAATGAATATTGTTGAACGTAGAATAATGAGTTTGATGAGATGAGCTTTTAAAAAAGCTCAAGCAAAAGGTGATCTAATGTGGTGTCATTTCTGTGAAGGAACTGGTGTAAATGCTGATGGAAAAGAATGTGAAGTCTGCCTTGGAAGTGGCTATGAACCCCGGCCTTGGTTCAGATGTGATGGAAAACTTCAATACCCTGAAGGAAAAAAGGCTTATGAGGCATATAATCATAGGGCTTCGAGGTATCTTTTCAAAAAATTACAGGGAAATGAATTTATTGAAAACTTTTGATTAATCTTTTTTTAAAATATTCTCAGATGAATATATCTTATTTAACCTTTTTAACTCTTTTTAACTTCTTATTTTAGATTTAAAGACTTTTTTTAAAAATTTGTACGTTGCACTATTATAGTGAGGGAACAAAGAAACGAGAAGCTTTTGTAAAAGCTTCATCAAAACCCTCAAGAGTTCTTCAAACTTTGTTTTCAAATTCGATTTCAGTTCAACCAAAATCACCTCCGAGGGGTGCAACTCCCCTCATTCCAACCTTTAAACCTTTAAAAAAGGTTTAATCGAAAAATAATTAATTTTAAGTGTGATAACATGAAACGCATGAGATTTGGTGGTGAAGACTTCAAAGGGTTTGAAGGTGATCTTGGACAAGTGCCCTGGACTGAAGATGTAGAAGAACCGTGCTGTCTTTGTTTACGTTTAGACAAGCGTGGAAGATGTGATGGTACTTTTAAATGTCCATACGTTGAGGATTTGAAGAAAGGAAAAATAACAGGATGTGTGGTCTATTAATTCTTATAACTTATAACTTAAACGGAAAAAGGAGATGGAATAATGGATGTAACAACTAAAGAAATAACCCTGGCGGGAGTTGTGGTTGCTGGTGCATTTGGAATAATTGCACTCGTACTCAAAAACAATGAGATGGCAATACTCGGTTTGACAATTGTAGGTACCGCAATAGGTGTACCTGTAGCATCAAACAAACTCGCATCAACCACTGTCGATGCAGGAACAACAAGTGCTGATGCAGCAAAGGACACAACACAGGCAACAAGTGATGAACAGGCAACACCCGTAACAACCGATGACCTTGCAGCACAGGCAGTAGATACAACAACAAGTACAACTGATACCACCCAACCAATAGTTGCCACACCTGCAACCGATGTCCAGCCGGTCCGGCAGGTTACGTTGTCACAGGAAAGCGTTAACGCAATAGCAGCAGCAATGAACCAGCAAAACCAGACAGGACAAACGAACGATGCAAGTGCGGCCGTAGCAGCCGACGTACAGCCAGTTAATCAACAGTAAAACCCCATTTATTTTTTTGGAGGATACAACAATGGCAAAGCTCGACGAAAACCCACAACATGTCTGCATTCATGAAGACAAGTGGAAAGACCACGATAGGCGACTCAACACGCTTGAAACAGACCTTAAAGAGGATATGAGAGACTTAAAAAATGACGTGAAAGATACAAAGAATGAAATATCAAACCTACGAAACGATTTAAACTTAAACAAACAGCAAAACGGTTATCAAGACAAAAAGATTAACACGATAGAGCAAGCAGAACAGGAACGACAGAAAGCACATGATGAAATGATTTCAGACGTTTTAAGATTGATTGGTGGGTTTGCATTAGGTATTGTAAGTTCAGTACTGATTTATTTCTTAATACATTAATTACAACTTTATTTTTGATTAAACTTTTTAGAAAAAGTTTAGAGGTTAAAGTAAAT
>ENA-UOOH01003637-UOOH01003637.1-fermentation-metagenome-genome-assembly--contig:-NODE-3637-length-11499-cov-13.967581_pt1 | contig 11499 bp, 10 predicted proteins | sample MGYA00245778_ERZ724025 | MGnify/ENA primary metagenome ERZ724025 (study PRJEB28704, sample SAMN03018313) | fermentation metagenome | biome: anthropogenic terrestrial biome; feature: soil... | reverse complement strand
TAAGCGGAATAATTGACTAAAAACTGTTTACCTTGCATGAATTATGTTATATAATAGAAATAGTAAATTTTTAGGGGGTTAAGCTCATGTTTACAATTGAAAAGATTAAAGAAGCACAAAAACGCATTGCACCATATGTGTATAAGACTCCTCTTCTTCGCTTAAATAACTTGGAAGAATATCTAGGCTGTCAAGTATACACTAAAATGGAATCATTGCAAAAGACCAATTCGTTTAAAGTTCGTGGTGCGGTTAATAAATTAATGACCTTGTCGGAAGAGGAACTTAATAAAGGAATTATTACGGTTTCATCCGGAAATCATGGCAAGGCTGTAGCTTATGCAGCTACTTTGCAAGGAAAAACAGCTCGAGTAGTGATTCCGGATAATGCCCCGAAGATAAAGGTTGAAGGTATACGCTCATATGGAGCAGAAATCATCTTCAGTACAGTATCAGAGCGATATAATGTAGCAAGGCAGCTAAGTGAAGAAAATGGCTGGACCTTGATACCGCCTTTTGATGATTATGAAATTATAGCCGGTCAAGGTACTGCAGGTTTAGAAATACTTGAACAGCTTCCTGATGCAGATTATATTGTTGCTCCCATCGGCGGCGGCGGTTTAATCGGCGGGATTTCTACAGCAGTCAAAGAAACTAATCCAAAAGTGAAAGTTATCGGTGTGGAGCCTGCATTAGTTCCCCGTTACAGTAAAAGCCTTGCAGCAGGTCATCCTGTTTCTTTGGATCCAAACTCAAAGTCAGTTGCTGATGCTTTACAAACATTAAGACCCGGAGAACGTAATTACCCGATAATAGAAAAATATGTTGATAAAATTGTTACGGTTGAGGAAGAAAATATCCTTAAGGCAACTAAATTTTTATTAACTAAAGGAAAATTATTGGCTGAAATTTCTTCTTGTATTACAATAGGTGCTGTCTTGCAAAAAGCCATCGAGTTTAAACCTGAAAATAAAGTAGTATTTTTGATTTCAAGCGGAAATATCGGAATGGATCAATTTAATAAATTTGAAGAAATAAGCTTGTAAGAAAATTAATAACTTTTGGGACATTCCTCTTTCTTCAAAGACTATCCCCATAGCAGAGGTGTGTCTCCATACCTTTAATAAATGGGGTTCGCAGGTAAATTCACTAATTTATTTGCTCCTAATCGTCGCATAAATTAGGAATTTTATGCGTTTGACCTACCATCAATTTCTTTCTCCTTTCAGTCGAAGAAATTGGGTTAGGTCATAAAGGGCATCTTTATCTGAATATATCTTTTGAAAAAGTAATTTTGCTTCTGGTTTGTATAAACTTATCTGCCATAATACATTGCACAATCAATACAACTCCCAATGCGGCTATGATATCACCTATACTTACCACGAACCAGTTTCCTATAGGAATTATACTGCCTAAAAAGCTTAGTGTCGCCGTTTCTGATGACGTATAAAACAATAGTTTGCCTGTATTTAAAAGTTCGGCTGCTTCTGCACCGTAAATTTGTGCTGCAGCATCAGGAGACAGCGGGAATTTAAATTTGTTAGCTAAAAATGACAACAAATTCAAAGCAAGTCCTGTCAATGGAATAAACATATATTTTATGCTTGTATTTGCTATTAAAAATAATCCGGTTAAAACCATAGAGCCAATAAGAAATGTAGAATATAGAAATGATTCATAGTCATAAAGACCTAAATTTATAACTATAATGCCCAAGTAAAACAAAGCTGAAATGTAAATCAGGAATCTGAAACTAAAATTAACATATGATAATCTGCTTATCTTTCCCCTTCTTATATAGCCAATAACTATTCCTAATATTAAAGCTTCAAAAAACATATTTACCTCCATTACCCTAGAGTTATATTAATTTTACAATATATATTAAATTATAGCAACTTTTTTTTGACAAAAAATGCTACTATATTTATAAAAAATTAATAATACTGATTTTATTATATTCTTCTTGTATTCATTTTATAAGGTTTGCATTAATAAATGAATATTGACGGGGTAAAATATCTATGTTATTATTCTTGTAATTATTCAACTTACCCTAGGAGGAATCTATATTGTTTGAAGAAGGCTCGTTATGGGGTCCATTGGTTTTGCAATTTATTTTATTATTTGTTAACGCTATCTTTGCATCTGCTGAGATTGCGGTTATATCAATGAATGACAACAGAATAGCAAAAATGATGTTAGAGGGCGATAAGCGTGCTATAAGGCTTTCGAAACTTACAGAACAACCGTCACAATTTCTTTCTATAATTCAAATCGCCATTACTTTGGCAGCCCTTTTAGGAGGTGCCTTTGCTGCAGAAAACTTTGCAAGCAGGCTTACCAACCTATTAATAAATATAGGTGTAAACATACCCTTTTCGGTTTTAAATTCTGTTTCTGTAGTATTGATAACATTATTACTGTCTTATGTAACACTCGTATTGGGTGAGCTTGTTCCAAAGAGAGTTGCAATGAAAAATGCAGAAAGATTGGCACTGTCCTTGTCGGGGCTTTTATATTTTATATCAAAAATATTTGCTCCCTTGGTTTGGCTTTTGACTGCATCTACCAATGGTGTATTGAGATTATTGAGGATTGATCCCAATGCCGCAGATGATGAAGTAACCGAAGAAGATATCCGCATGATGGTTGATGTAGGAAGCGAAAAAGGCTCCATAAATGAAAGTGAAAAAGAAATGATCCAAAATGTTTTTGAATTTGACAATAAAACCGCCGAAGAAGTAATGACTCACAGGACAGAAGCAGTAATTCTGTGGCTTGATGAAACAGAAGAAGAATGGGATAATAAAATATCCGAAAGCAGACACTCAAGATATCCTGTATGCGACGGAAGCGCAGATAATGTCATCGGAGTTTTGCATGTTAAGGAATATTATACAATTGAAGATAAAAGCAGAGAAAATATTATGAAAAACGCTGTAAAGCCGGCTTACTATGTTCCTGAAACAGTGAGGACAGATGTTTTGTTCCAAAATATGAAAAAGAGCAGAAATCATTTTGCCGTTGTTTTTGACGAGTACGGCGGAATGAGCGGCATTATTACGATGAATGATTTACTGGAGCAAATAGTAGGCGATATAGACGATGATTACTTAACTCCTGAAGAGGAGGAAATTAAACAAATAGGTGATAACACCTGGAAGATTAAAGGTTCAGCATATTTGGACGATGTGTCCAAGGAATTAGGAGTTAGTCTGCCTGATGAAGATTTCGATACATTCGGAGGATTGGTTTTCGGTATATTGGGAATTATTCCTGAAGACGGAAGCACCTTGGAATTAGAGGAATATGGTCTTAAAATTGTTGTAACGGAAATTAAGGGCAGAAGACTTGAAACAGCAACAGTATACAAGGAATTGGACAAAGATGCAGAATAGAGTAAAATACTTGTAATACTGACAAGGAGGGACTATGAACTATAACATACAAGATATATTAGAAATAATGCCGGGCTTTTTGTTGGGAATTTCCATACACGAATTTTCGCATGGCTTAGCAGCAGATAGATTGGGCGACAGCACCCCGCGATTACAGGGACGCTTAACTATAAATCCGATAAAGCATATAGACCCTTTGGGGTTTTTATGTTTGATTGTGTTTGGTTTCGGATGGGCAAAGCCTGTAATGATTAATCCGAGGAATTTTAAGAATCCTAAACGGGATGATGCAATTGTGTCATTGGCGGGTCCTTTATCTAATTTTTTAGTTGCATTTTTATTTATGGGCTTAATCAGGCTTACTATTTACACTTCACTTAACCGAACCGCAATTGATATTTTCAATGGAACCATAGTAATAAATCTTATGTTAATGGTATTTAATCTGATTCCCATACCTCCTTTGGACGGGCATCATATATTGGGTAGTATAGGAGGAGCAAAGGTTTGGAATTTTTATTACAAATATCGTGAGCACCTGAGATTTGCACTGCTTCTGTTGATTATATTCAGGGTAGTAGGAAGAATAATCTTTCCTGTTATAAGTGTATTGTATGGATTTTTATGGTCTATATTTTTTTAGGAGAATAAAATGGAAAGTAAAAACGAGTTAAGAAAAAGAATACTCAAGATAAGAAATAACATGTCTAAAGAGGATGTGGAGAAAAACAGCAGAGCAATAACGGATAGAATTACAAGCCTTGATATTTATAAACAAAGCAAGGTTGTTTTCATATACATGGATTTCAAGAATGAAGTGATGACGTCAAATCTTATAAGACATATGCTGTCTGAGAAAAAGCGTGTTGTCATACCATACACCGATACAATAAATACTGTTTTGATTCCTTCTGAAATAACCAGGGAAGCGGACTTAAAACTAAATCCCTTCGGATATTATGAACCAAAAAGTATTTCGCCTGTTAATATTGAAGAAATTGAGCTGGTTATAGTTCCCGGAGTTGTATTCGATAAGAATTTAAACAGAATCGGATTTGGCAAGGGGTATTATGACAAGATATTAAATAAGCTAAAGCCGTCAGCAAAGAAGTTGGCTGTAGCTCACGAATTCCAAGTGCTTGAAATAATACCTGCAGAAGAGCACGATGTGAAAATGGATATGATAATAACGGAGAAAAACATCTATGGCTAGTGTCATCGCCATGAATAATCCATTTTAATTGTCATTCTGGGGGCTTTAGCCCGAAGAATCTTATGGGATCTTTAGTTACATTCATAATGACAAATATTTTCACCTAGCGATTGTAATTACATAAACTTTTGAAACACCGAAATCAAGAAGCGTTTTAGAACATTCATCGGCAGTGGAGCCTGTTGTGTAGACATCATCTACCAACAGTACACTGCTGGTTTTTATGTTTTCATTTTTAAGAGGAGACTTTATGGCAAATGCACCCTTTAAGTTTTTTCTCCTTTCATCCTTGCTTTGCAAGCTTTGTTTGGTGGTTTTTTTAGTCCTTTTAAGAACATAGGCATAAGGAATGGATAATCCGTCACTGAGGCTCTTAGCCAACAATTCAGACTGATTGTAGCCCCGTGTGCGCATTTTAGACTTATGAAGGGGTACCGATGTTATGTAATCAAAATTGGTGTAATCAATTTCATTCATATACCTTAAAAGGCAGTAACTGAAAAATTTATAAAAATAAGGCTTGTTGTAATATTTAAAGCTGTAGATGCTTTCTTTAATAATACCTTCATATGAGAAGGGAGACTTGGCAGTTTCAAAGCTTTTGTCGTATACACTGCAGTCGGGACAAAGACAATCAGATACATAGTCAATGGGTTTGGAACATTTAACGCAAAAAGGAGGCATAATTTTTACAAGTTTCTTTTCACAGTCACTACAAATATATTTGTCATTGATGGAGCTATCATAAACATTACATATGAAGCAAGTATTTTTTTCAGGATATAAAAGTTCTAAAAACGATTCAACATACTCTTTCATATCGCCCCCCACTGTCCCACGGATTTCAGCCTGTAATCAAGTGCCGAGAAACGCTTATCTATTTTATTGTTTTCAATCATTTCTTCCATGTATTTTTCTTGACCTACAAGAACTACCAATTGTTTTGCTCTTGTTATGGCAGTATAGAATAAATTTCGCGTAAGAAGCATGGGAGGTCCCCATACCATGGGCATGATAATAACGGGAAATTCGCTTCCTTGACTTTTATGTACCGTAGTGGCATAGGCAAGTATTAATTCATCCAACTGGTTGAAAGAATATACCACTTCCTTTTCATCATCAAAAAGAACATGCATTTCCTGCTCTGTTTCATCAATAAATAATATATTTCCAATATCTCCGTTATATATTCCTTCTCCTGTAACAAGGTTATTACCTGCTAATTTCCATTCTGTCTGGTAGTTGTTTTTTACCTGCATTACCTTATCACCTGTACGGAATGTATACCTGCCGAATACTTTTTCTTTTTTTAACTTGGAAGGAGGATTAACTGCATATTGAATTTTTTTATTTAATTCTATAACACCGGCATCACCTTTTTTCATAGGAGAAAGAACCTGAATATCTTTTATAGGATTCAAACCGTACTTGGAAGGCAGGCGGTCTTTATACAGCTCAACTATAAGCTCCACAATGCTGTCTGTATTGTTTTCCCTCATAAAATAAAAATCCGAATCTTTTTTATTTAATAAAGGCATTATTCCCTTATTTACAGCATGTGCATTCTGAACTATCATGCTTCCTGCAGACTGTCTGAAAATCATATCAAGCCTGATTGTTTTTATTGTATTGCTTTTAATTATGTCAGATAAAACATTGCCTGCTCCCACAGACGGCAATTGGTCTACGTCCCCCACCATTATCAGCTTTGTGCCTCTCTTTAACGCTTTGAGCAAATTGTTCATCAGCAATATGTCAACCATGGACATTTCATCAACAATAATTGCATGGCAGTCCAAGGGAGAATTTTCATTTTTATTAAAGGTCAAATTGCTGTCATCTTCGCCGTAAGCATACTCTAATAAGCGGTGAATTGTTTTTGCCTCTCTCCCCGTGGATTCGGTTATACGTTTGGCTGCTCTTCCGGTTGGAGCGCATAGAAGTACTTTTTTATGCATTGCTTCAAATATTTTAATGATTGATAATATAATTGTTGTTTTTCCGGTACCGGGTCCTCCTGTTATAACCGTAACACCGTTTAATATGGATTGCACTACAGCTTCCCTCTGCATTTCAGTGAGATAAATTGAATCATTTTCATCAGCTTCCAAATGCTTAAGCACATCTTCTTCTGAAATGCCGAGCTCAAAGCCGGCTAAATTTATTAAATTTTTGCATACATTTACTTCAGCAGTATGATAGGGTAGATAATATACTACGGATTCCGAGTTAATTGTTTCTATATGTATTTTATCCGTAAAAGCCATGTTCCTAATTTCATCTTCCGTATTTTCAATTGAGGTTTCAATAAGATTAGCGGAGCTTTTTACTAATAAATTGTAAGGCACAAAAGTGTGACCTCGTGTAGCGTATTCTGTCAGTATATATTTCACTCCGGATGATATTCTGTAGGGTGAGTCTTTCTCAACTCCTAAGGATGCAGCTATTTTATCAGCTAACCTGAAACCTATCCCATATATATCTTCAGCTAATCTGTATGGATTATCTTTTATAACATTTATTGTGTTTTTACCATATTCCTTATAAATTTTAATGCTGTAGTTAGTGCTTATATTATGGCCTTGTAAAAACATCATAATTTCTTTTATATCTGCCTGTTCCTGAAAGCTTTTTGCAATCATGTCTGCTTTTTTCCCGCCAATTCCTTCTATTTCAACAAGTTTCTCCGGAGCATTCTGAATAATGTCAAAGGTGGCTTCTTTAAATGCTTCCACTATTTTTTTTGCAGTATATTTGCCTATACCCTTTATTAATCCTGAAGAAAGATAGTTTTCTATTTGTTCCAAGCCTGTTGGAAGTACTGCATTATATATGTCAACTTGAAATTGTTCGCCGTATTTTGGATGATTAACTCTTTTTCCAAACACTTCAATATTTTCGCCGGATACATCAGTGCCAAAAACTCCTGTTATTGTCACTAACTCATTTTTTGCTTCCAATAAGGCAACAGTGTATCCGTTCTCATTATTTCTAAAAATAGTTTCGACAATTGTACCTTTAAGACTTTCCATCAAAAACTCCTTTATAGGTATGGGGACACACCTCTATTAGTAGTTGGGGGACACACCTCTATTGTAAGATAATCTCTGTGGGATAGACAATAGAGGAATGTCCCCGTATTGAGTCTTTGCGGGCACGAGGAATGTTCCCGATTCTTGTGTCCCTCTACCGATAATTATACCACATATATCCGTATGGAATATATCATTTATTTAGAAATTCGCAAATTTTTCTTTAAAATAACAATAATCTATGATAAACTAATTGGAAATAGGTGTGGGGACACACCTTCCTGTCTTAGGGATAGTCTTTGCGGGTAGAAGGAATGTCCCCAAATTGAGTGTAAACATTCCTTTTTGGCGAGACAGTCTGTGGGATATGAGGAATGTCTTGAATAATATAGTTGTAAGAAAGGAAGAAACATGTCTAAGGAAAATTTTATTAAAGGTGCCGCAATACTAAGCGCAGCAGGATTAATTGTAAAGATATTAGGTGCAGTATACAGGATACCTCTGACAAATTTAATAGGCACGGAAGGTATAGGTCACTATCAGCCGGCTTATAACATATATAATCTTTTGCTTGTAGTATCGCTGTCAGGATTCCCCACAGCGATTGCCAAGATGGTTTCAGAAAGAAGAGCTCTTAATAATTACGAAGGAGCGTATCAGGTTTACCAAATAGCAAGGTGGGGTTTATTTTTAATAGGACTTGTTTCATCTATTTTTGTGTTTATATTTGCCCGTGAACTTGTTACATTTCTTGGGTTTCCCGGCTCATACTATTCTATGTTGGCATTAGTTCCGGCATTGTTCGCAGTACCTTTGTTATCTGCCTACAGAGGATTCTTCCAAGGAATGCAGAACATGATTCCCATTGCCTTGTCACAGCTTATTGAGCAAATTTTCAGAGTTGCCGTTGGTCTATACTTAGCATATGTATTGGCAGGTACAGGACTTGAAGAAGCTGCCGCAGGGGCTACCTTCGGTGCATCCGCAGGAGGTATTGCAGCCCTTTTATTGATTTATTTAATGTTTTTCTTTAACAGAAAAAATATAAAGGAAGAAATTTCTTTATCGAAACATAATAAAACTGAGCCGGTGCAATATGTAATTAAAAGCCTTCTATATATTGCTGTTCCCATAACCATAGGTGCCTCAATCGCACCGCTTATGGGAAACATGGATTCATTTATAGTTTCAAATCGTCTTGCAGCTATTGGGTATACTGTTGAAGAATATACAAGAATGTTTGGCGAATTAAGCGGAACAGCTCAAACCTTAATAAATTTCCCTCAGGTTTTTTCAACAGCTGTGGCTATGAGTTTAGTTCCTTCAATAACCGAAGCATTTACGAAAAAACAAGTTAAAAGGTTAAATGTAACTGCAAATGCAGGAGTAAAAATGTCATTAATCATAGGCCTTCCATGCGGTATTGGCTTATTTATGTTAGCGGAGCCAATCATCGCACTGCTTTATCCATCTATTGGCCCGGCACAGCATGCAAGTTCCGGAGCACTTTTGGAAATACTGTCAATAGGAGTAATTTTCTTAACACTGGTTCAAGCATTTACAGCCATACTTCAGTCTGTAAACAAACAGTTTCATCCTGTAAAGAACTTGGCTTTGGGCTTGGTTATAAAGGTAGGGTTATCCTATATGCTGATTGGAATACCGGGTATTAATATCAAGGGAGCAGCAATAAGTACAACTGTTTCATATTTCTTTGTAGCTCTTTTTAACTGGCGCGATATAAATAAAACAAAAATCAAAATAAATTTAATCAAGGTATCTTCAAGAGCTCTTTTATCCACTGCGGCAATGGCAGTTACCGTGTGGGTATCCTTCAGTTTTATATTAAAAGCTGCAGGAAGTCAAAACCTGGCAACATTGGGCTCCATAGCAATAGCGGGAATCGTATATGTAATTTCTTTATTTATTACGGGAGCAATTACAAAGGAAGACCTTGAATTGATACCAAAAGGAGAAAAATTAAATAAATTTGCGAGGAAATAATTTAAAACACATGATAAACTTAGTGAGGAAATAAAATGAGCACAATTCAAATAATCGGATTGGGTGCAGGCAGTGAAGATGACTTAACAATAAGAGCTCAAGAGGCACTTTCGGAAAGAATACCTGCATTTGCAAGGACAGACCGCCATCCAATAGTGAATGAATTAAGAAAGAATATTGATATTGATAGTTTTGATGATTATTTCGAGAAATATGAGACCTTTGATGAAGTTTACGAGAACATAGTCAATACTCTTATTGAGAAGTCAAAACAATACGGAAAAATTAACTACTGTACTGCAGGAAGCCCTTATTATGGTGATATAGTAACAAAAAAGCTGATTAGTGAATATAAAGACCAAATAAATACAATAATAATTGATGGAATGAGTTTTCTTGATAAATGCTTAAAACTTTCAGGATATGCTGATTATAATAATATTAAAATATTGGATTGCCTTGAAACAGATGAATTCTCATTTGATGTAAATTCTTTTAATATTATTACTCAAGTTTATGATTTGGAAACTGCATCACAGCTTAAAGTTAAACTTATGGAAATCTACCCTGAAGATGCAAATTCTCTCATTATTGACGTTTTGGAGGAAAATGTAAAAAAAATACCTCTTTTTATGCTTGATCAAGAAAAAAATTACGGATTTTCAACATATTTTTGTATTCTGCCTATTGAAATATCTAAAAATAGAGTGTATAATGTAGATAATCTGCTAAGAATTGTAAAATTGCTCAGAGGTCCTGACGGGTGTCCATGGGACAAAAAACAAACACATCATTCAATAAGACAGCATGTTATTGAAGAAGCCTATGAAGTTGTGGATGCAATTGATAATGATGATGTAGACAATTTAGTCGAGGAACTCGGAGATTTATTGTTACAGGTTGTATTTCATGCCGAACTTGGCAGTGAAGAAGGTTATTTCAACTTTAGTGATGTTGTGACCGATGTGTGCAAAAAGATGTATTTCAGACATCCCCATGTATTTGGAGATGTTAAAGCCGATGATGCTGAAGAAGCATTAACAAGCTGGGAAAACTCCAAGCTGAAAGAGAAGAATTTAACAACATATACTGATAATTTAAAGAATGTTCCCAAAGCATTATCAACCTTAAGCAGAAGTTACAAAATTCAAAAAAGAGCTGCGGAAGTCGGATTCGATTGGTCTGATGCACAGGGGGCGGTATTGAAAATTAAAGAAGAACTCTTGGAATTCATTGAGGAATACAATAATCATAACATTGAAAACATGGAAGAAGAGTTCGGAGACTTGTTGTTTGCACTTGTTAATTTTGCAAGGTTTGAAAAAATTAATCCTGATATTGCTCTAAATAAAACAATTAATAAGTTTATTGATCGTTTTGAGTATATAGAGAAGAATTCAACTAAGGATTTAAAGCAAATGACTCTGAAAGAAATGGATGAGTTGTGGGAAGAATCAAAGTTCCGATAGGAATTTAGATAAAGTAAAATAAACTACATTTTAATTAAGGAGGGTTTTTATGAATAAAGCTGAATTAATTGCTAGTGTTGCTGAAAAAACCGGTTTCACTAAGAAGGATGCAGAAAAGGCATTAAACGGATTCATGGAAACAATAAAAGAAGAACTGGTAGCAGGCGGAAAAGTACAATTAGTTGGGTTTGGGACTTTTGAAGTAAGAGACAGAAAAGAAAGACAAGGAAGAAATCCAAGAAATCCTGGCGAAACAATAGATATTCCGGCATCAAAAGCACCGGTGTTCAAAGCAGGAAAATCATTAAAAGAAGCAGTTAATAAATAGACAGAAAAATCAAGGGGATATCAAATAATGATATCCCCTTATGCATGCC
>ENA-UOOH01003636-UOOH01003636.1-fermentation-metagenome-genome-assembly--contig:-NODE-3636-length-11504-cov-3.525199_pt1 | contig 11504 bp, 9 predicted proteins | sample MGYA00245778_ERZ724025 | MGnify/ENA primary metagenome ERZ724025 (study PRJEB28704, sample SAMN03018313) | fermentation metagenome | biome: anthropogenic terrestrial biome; feature: soil; material... | reverse complement strand
CCGGAGGCTGGGCGCCGCCAACCAATGGGTGCACGACCTGGGTACTCAGCAGGAACGCAAGAAAGCATTGCTCCAGGAAGCGCATGACTTGCGCACTCAGATCGCTGACCTCAAAAGCCTTGAAAAAGCATTCGGGAAGGATGGCGTGCCTGCTTTGCTCATCGAACAGGAGCTGCCCGAGCTGGAACGCCAGGCCAACGAGATCCTCCAGCGGCTATCCAATTATGGGATGAATGTGCAGATCTCCACCCAGCGGGAGTACAAGGACAAGAAACGCCAGGACAGGATCGAGACCCTGGATATCCTGATCAGCGATGGGTCCAGCATCCGCGATTACGAAACCTATTCCGGCGGGGAGGCCTTCCGGGTCAACTTCGCGATCCGCCTGGCGCTCTCCAAGGTGTTGGCCCAACGCGCCGGCGCCCGGCTGCAGACCCTGGTGATCGATGAGGGTTTCGGCAACCAGGATGCCGACGGCCGCCAGCGGCTGATCGAGGCGATCAACATCGTCAAGGACGATTTTGCCCTGGTGCTGATCATTACCCACATCGAGGAGCTGAAAGAGCAGTTCCCGGCGCGGATCGAGGTCAGCAAAAACTCGGTGGGTTCAGTCGTGGAGTTGATTCCGGGCTAAGGCTCAGGCTGCCTAAAATCATCCAGTAAATCAGGAAGCAACTTGCGCTCGAAGGCCTGTACGGCGGAACGCAATTCTTTTACGGTGTTTATCGGCAGCTGCTCGCCGCGGCGGACCTGCTGCCAATTATCCAGAAAGGCAGGGGGCAGGTTTACCAGCGGCGGGGCAGCCTGGTAGGCCTCCGGGAGATCGCGTTTGTCGTAGATTAAGCGGCCCTCCCGTATCGCGAGGTAGAAGCGTATTAAGGCCAGGCAGTGGTTGACGAGTTTTCCTGGGCTGGCCTTCGGATAATCTGTATTCCGGATCGTTTTCCCTGAGCTGAGAAAGCGCCTCAGCTCCTGCTGGAAATCGGCGGCACTTGGCTTGTCTACGCTTAACGTGTAATCGCCGCCATCCAGCGAGCGGCTCTGCAAATGCATGCGCGCGGCCAAGTCCGGGTTGGGCAATACGCCATTTGAATCACGAACCAACTCAGCCTCAAAGCGCGGGAGGCATTCCATCTCAAAACCATCCGGTATTTGGGTGAGCGGCAGGAGCAGGGCTTTGATCTGCTTGCTTAACGCCTCGACGTGGGCGTCGTTCGGGCGTTCGCCGGCAAAAAGCGCTACCAGGTCAATATCGCTGGTGGCTGGGTCGAAGTAACCTCCAGGCAGGGAACCGATCACGTATGTGGCCCGGTAACCGGGCAAATTCGCCGCCGCTAAGGCGCTGGCGAAGGCCTTCGCGGCTGCCCAGGCTGATTCAAGCGTTCGGCTCATGCCCCAATTCCTCCGCAGCCGGCGGATTGGCGCGGCTTGGACCCCAGGGGAGGTCGATCTTACTGAGGGCCAGGGTGGAGATGAGGAAAAGGCTGGCGTAAATGACCATCAGGACGGTAAAGCCGGCCTGGTCACCGATCGGGCCGCCAATGTAGCCGCCGATCGCTCCGGCACCAGCGCCAGCCAGATTGGAAAGCCCCAGATAACGCCCGGCCTGGTCCTTGGGTACTAGGCGTGTGCCGAGTGCCCAGTTGGCAGAATAGAAGGAGCCGATTCCGAGGCCCACCACAATGCCCCCGAGCATCATAATCCTGATGCTGGGCGCCATGAGCACGATCACACCGCCAATAACCGCCAGGATGCCGCTGATGAGCAGCAGGCGTTTGGTGCCGAGCCGGTCGCTCAGCCAACCGGAAGGCAGGCTGGAGACCAGGAGGGCCAGGCCGACCATCATCATCAACTGGGAGGTAGGGCCCGCGGCAGCATCGCCCTGCAGCTCGGGGAAACGTTCCTGAATGAAGTAAAGCACGAAGCCGCTGAGGTTAACCGCCCCAACCATGAAAGCCAGGCGGTTAATCACCCACCAGGTGAATGAGGGGTGCGCTTTGGCTTCCTGCCCAAGGCCCAGTTTCACGCTGGCGGTCACCCCGCCTAGAATAGCCGCCAACATGGCTGCCAGGCCAATAAGCCCCAATAAAACCAGGCTGCCGCTGCCCTTCGTGAAGAGGGGCACCAGCAGTTTCACGCCCTGGCCCAGGGCGATGATGATGCCGGTGAAAACCAGGGTCATCAATGCAAGGCGGCCCAGTGCGCTCCAGTCCATGGGGAAGGGGGCTTCCTTCTGCTGGCGCTCGCGGACGAACATGGTGATCAGGGCGGCGGCCAGCATCACCCCAATGAGGGTGAAGATGGCGGCCATGTAATTGCCGGCGCGGATCATCGGCGCGATCAGAAACGGGGTGACGATGAGGGGCAGGGGCACCTCAAAGAGCGCCTTGATGCCGGAGTAACGCCCGCGCTGCTGTTCGGGTACCAGATCCGGGATGAGGCCCTGGGTGGCGGCGTGGGCGATATTGATGCTGATGCCGGAAAGAACCACCACAATGAAAAGCGTGTTGTAACCTTGCTGCCCGCTCATCGTGGAGCCGATGAGGCCGATGAGTAAAAGGAGGCCAACGTCCAGCAAGGTGCCGCCTAGGATGAATGGCCGGCGGCGCCCCAGGCGGGAGGTAGAGCGGTCGGAAAGCAAGCCCATCATGGCTTGAACCACCAGGGCCACCATCAGCGAATACAGGCGCAGGTTCCCGTAACTGGCGCCTTTGGCTGCCTCGCCAACAAAACGCTGAACCAAGAGCGGGAGGAGCAGCGGGGTGAGCACATTACTGCGCAGCGAGAGGGCAAACCAGTAAAAATTAATGGTGATTGGGTCGTACCAGCGCATTTTTTCGTTTTGCATTGGGCTCCTTGATGCCGATCAGGCTTGGGGCGGGGTTTCTTCCGGGATTTCCTGGGAGGGCGAGGCAGCGCCGACCTCCGCGGCTGGGGCTTCCAGTCTCAGGGCGGCCAGCAGGCCCGGGCGTCCGGCAAGCGGGTCGCTGGTTTCAAACTCCAGGAGGTCTGCGCTATACGCCGCGCTGGCGATAGCGCTTGGGATCAGGAAAAGGAGCGAAAGCAGGAAGCCCAGGCCCAGCCCCCATGCCGCGGACTGCAGCAGAACCACTTTGCTGCTGCCCTGCTGCAGCCAGACTTGCAGCGCAGCCAGTGTACCCAGGGCGCTGCCCAAAACCAGGCCGGCCCAGACCATGTTCCGGGTGATTCGGAATACGGGAACGCGGGCGGGGTCCCAGCGCAGGGGCATGCCCTGACGCAGGATCTCAATGGCGCTCTGGGCCTCTTCAAGCCTTTGTCCGCGGGCAGCGATGAACGGCAGAAGCAAGTGCAGTCCGTAATGCCAGGCGCTGAGGGGCGGAAGTGCCGGTTCAATTGGGTGGGCGGCCTCATCGGAGGGGCTGATCCAAGGGGAAGCCAGGTGATAACGGCTCACCTGCCCGGGGCGGGCGGATGGTAAAACCCCATCCTGCCCCGGCGCGGAAAGCCGGATCAGTTCCGCGCTCAGTTGGCGCGCGAGCAAACTCAGGTTCCAAAGCAGGACCCCCACAATAAGCCCTATGCCAAAAAGCGATTCGAGGCGCAAGTCCAGCTTTAGGATCAATACAGAAATCAGACCGTAAGCCAGCAAACCGCCAATGAGGGCCTGCAAGATAAAAAAGAAGACCGCGCGCCGGCCGGCAGCCTGGCCAAAGGCCTTTTGGAAGGCTAAAGCAAGGTATCGGAAGGCGGCTTGCAGGGGGGACATAGGCTAAATTATAGCAGGTTGGGTGGGTCGATCTCTACCGTCCAGCCGCGCAGGGGCAGGGTGGGAAGGAGGGCGGCAGGGTTGGGCCCGCGCAAAACCAATTGGTAGCGGTAACGCCCATACAAGCGCGGAATAAAGCAGGGGTGGGGGCCGATCACGCTGCTGGCATGCATACCGGCAGCCTGCATTTCTTCGCGGAAAATCTCGGCCAGGGTCTCCGCTTCAGCGAGGGCGCGTTTTTCATCGGTATGGCGGTATTCCAGGCGCACCAGACGGCTGAAAGGCGGGTAAGCGCTCAGGCGGCGCAGCTCCAGTTCTTTTTGGTAAAACGCGCCAAAATCGTGCCGGGCTGCGGCCTGGATGACGTAGTTATCCGGCTGGTAGGTCTGCATGATCACCCGCCCGCCGCGTTGCGAGCGCCCGGCCCGGCCGCTAACCTGGGTAAGCACCTGAAAGCTGCGTTCCGCGGCCCGGAAATCCGGCAGGTTCAGGCCCAGGTCTGCCAGGACGATGCCGACCAGGGTCACCAGGGGCAGGTCCAGGCCCTTGCTTACCATCTGAGTGCCGATGAGGAAATCGGCCCGATGGGCGGCAAAATGCGAGAGGATGAGATCGTGCCCGTCTTTGCCGGCGCTGGTTTCAGCGTCCCAGCGCAGGGTTCGGGCGGTGGGGAAGCGCTGGCGCACCAGTTCCTCCAGGCGTTCCGTTCCCAGGCCGATCTGGCGGATCTGTTTGCTGCCGCAATGCGGGCACTCTTTGGGCATTTTGCGTTCGTAACCGCAGCTGTGGCAGATCAGTTTGGCCTTGCCGGCGTGGTACACCAAAGGTTTCGCGTCCCGCGGGCAGCGCAGGGCCTCACCGCAATCGCGGCAAAACACATAAGTGGAGGAGCCCTTGCGATTCAGGAAAAGGATGGCCTGCTCATTGCGTTCCAGCACTTTTTCCAGGGCGGATTGCAATGCGCCAGAGAGCACGCTTCGATTGCCGGCGCGCAGCTCCTGACGCATATCCACGATGTTCACCGGCGGCAGGGCCAGCTGCACCAGCTTTTCCGAGTCCTGAGGGTTGCGCAGGTAGACTCTGTTGGGCAGTTCCACCAGCTGCCAGAGGCCGCGCTGGGCCTGGTAATACTGCGTGACCCGCGGCGTTGCAGTGCCCAGAATCAGGCTGGCTTGCAGTTCCCGGGCGTAGGATTCGGCGGTTTCAACGGCATGGTAGAAAGGCTCGCGCTCCTGCTCATCGTAGGATTCGTGGTCGCATTCATCCACCACGATCAAGCCCAGTTCGGTGTAAGGCAGAAAGAGGGCAGAGCGCGGCCCTACGATGAGGCGTAAATCGCCCTGGCGCAGGCGGCGCCAGGTGTCGTAACGTTCCCCCTCAGAAAGCTTCGAGTGATAGAGCCCTACCTGGTTGGGGAAGCGGGCCATGTAGCGCCGTACAGCCTGAGGGGTCATGGCGATCTCCGGTACCAGCACCAGGACTTGCTTGCCGGCTTGCAGGGCTTCGGTGATCGCACGCATGTAAAGTTCAGTCTTACCCGAGCCGGTCACGCCATGAAGGAGGATCGGCTTTTGGGGGCGGCTTTGCAGGCTGGCACTGATCTGCTGCCAGGCCTGGCTTTGCTCCACGGTCAGCTCCGGCGCATCGGCAGGTTCCGGTTTGATATTCTCAAGCGGGTCGCGCCAGACTTCGGTTTCATTGAAGTGCAGCAGGCCTTTCTCGGCCAGGTATTTCAGGTCCGCGTATTTAGTGGCTGTTTGGGCGTAAATCCAGGAAAAATCGAGGGGGTAGGGTTCCCTGGCCAATAGCTCCAGCACCTGGCGGCGGCGGTTTTGCACCCCCAGCGCGGCACCCAGGGTTTTCGGCTCCAGGCTGGGCACTGCTTCAGGGCGCAGGTTCAGGCTTGCGGTGCGAACCGTCTTTGGGCCGATTCCCGGGGGCGGAAGGACCGCCTCGCTGGCGGCAAGGCCTTTAGCCGCAAGCTGTTTGAGGGCCGGCCGCCACTCTAGCTTGGGCATGGCATGGCTGATCTGGCTGCCGCGCAAGGCGCCGCGCTTTTTGAGCAAGTTCAGCAGGCGTTTTTGCGTGGGGCTTAGCCCTTGGCCTGGGTCTGCCAGGCCTGGCTCCGTTGGCCGCACCAGGAGGTCCGCGCGCTGGGAGAGGCCGCTGGGGATCATCAGGCTGATGCAAGCTCCCAGGGGGGCGAACGTCGATTCCGCCAGCCACTGCGCCAGCCAAAGCTGGGCGGGGCTGAGGACCGTGGCGCTGTTGAGCTCCAGGATGCCCAAGATCTCGCTCAGGTCAGGCCTGGGGGTAAATTCCAGCACTACGCCCTGGACGATCTGTTTGCCGAAGGGAACGGTAACCAGGCTGCCTATCTGAATTTCAGCCTGCAACTCCTCCGGGACGCTATAGGAATAGCCACGCTCAATCTGCTTGACGTTGACCGAAACGAGGGCGTAAGCCTTCATGGCGTCACCAGGATCAGGTAATCAGCCGAGAAGGCCAGGTTTTCATCGCGCATATCCAAAGGGATGGGCAAACCTTGGAGGAAATATGCCTGCCAGGCCGCGGCAAGGTCGCTGGGCCCCAGCAGATTGCCAAAGCTGTCCATGCGGAAAAAGGGGCTGAAGCGGGCCGCGTAGGCTGAAAATTTGCGCATATTGTCCTGCATCTTGGGCAGGTCGTCCCCGCTCCAGGCTACAGGGTGGCCGGCCAGCAAAATCACGCTTTCGGGCAGGTTGGCCAGGATCAGTTCAAAATCGGTAAGGTTCACCGAGCGGAATGTGGGTTCACGGCGGGCCTGGGGCAGGGTCCAGGTTTGGTAGAGGGCGGACAGATCGATGAGCGCTGCTTTTTCGCTGCGATGCAGGCTGAGGTAAAGCGCGCCATCTGCCGGCAGCTGCGGGAGCGGGACATCCTTGCCAAAGTAACCGGTAAGGATGAGTTTGAGCTCCACTTCCTGCCCATCGAAGGCATGGCTGACGCGCAGGTAATAAAGCGTGAGGTCCTTGCCCATGACCTTGGCAGTCATGCGGTGAATGCCCCGGTCCAGGAGGCGCAGGGAGAGCATACCGGCTGCCTCGCGCAGGCTTTGATCCTCACGGCGTTCCTCCCGGGTGACCAGGCGGTAGCCCCAGTCCACGGTTTTATAACTGCTGACAAGCGGGAACAGCACCGCGCGGTAGGGCGGAATAGCCGTAGCGGTGAAGGTGGGGGTGGCGCTGGCCTGCTGGCTGGCGTATGGGGTGAAGGTGGGGGTCAGCGTTGGCGTGCTGCTGGGGCGCGGCGTTGGGGTGGGCGTTTGGGTTGGCCAGGGAGTCTCTGTGGGGATGGGGCTGGGCGTGAGCGTAGGCCGGCCCCGCGGGGCGGGCGAGCAGGCGCTGCCTGCGAGCAGGGCCAGCAGGATCGTACCGATGATGACGCGTTTGGACAGGTGTTGGCGTGCCATGCGGCCTAGCCCGGGCGGCTAAAAACCGCGGAAAGGTAACCGACCACCGAGCGAGTGTCGCCGCTGGCGGCCGCAGAGGTGCGATAATCCAGGATAGCTGCCTGGCTCGCGCCAAGGGCCGCGCAAGTCTCGATCACTGTGGCCATGGGCCCCAGGCCGCAGGCCTCGGCCTGGCCTTCGCGTTGCAGGCGATAGAGCATTTTGCTATCCATACCCTCTACCGCTGCGGCAATGCGTCCATCCAGGCGCTGGGCCTGGTCCAGGCTGTAAAAGTGCGAAAGGTCGCTGGATGCAACGAGTAAAGTTGATTTCCCTGCCTTTTCCAGGTAAGCCAGAATGGCTGTTTTGAGGGCCTGGCCAAGTTTTTCGGTCTGGGCTACCTGCATCAGGGGGATGAGTTGAAAACCGGCGGGCAGGACCATCTGCAGAAAAGGCAGTTCAATTTCGAGGGAGTGCTCCTGGTCGTTACGCACCAGGCCCAATTCGATACCTTCCGCAGCTAAAGACCCGCTGATCTGGCCGAGCGCGTCCTTGTTGATCTCGATGGGCCCGAGCGGGGTTTGGTACGCCGCATGTCCGCTGCTCAGGACCGGATGGCTGGCATGGTGATGTGAGGGGGAGATGATGAGGACCTGCTGAAATGCCTGTCCTTCAAGCACCTTGAAAGCATGCGCCGCGGTAGCTCCGGAGTAGACGTAGCCGGCATGCGGCACTACGATGCCCTGCACCTGCCCAAGGCCATCCGGAAGCCGGGCTGCATCCAGAAATCCTTGCAGCATTTTGCGCAGGCGGTGGGGGTCTGCCGGGTACCAGGTACCGGCGATAGGGGAAGGGCGCAGGTCAGTGAGGGGTTCAGGCATCGCTTTGATTTTAGCATAGCAAGCCTGGCTTCAAGCCTTCAGGGAGGCCGCTTGGATGGACTGGCAGCCAGCCAGACGCCGTTGATCAGGCGCCCAGTGGGCCGCTGTGTTTTAGGTGATGGTTTAGCGCAGGAAGTCCCAGGGGTTCACGCGGCCAAATTTATCGCTGCGCATCTCGAAATGCAGGTGCGCTCCGCTGGATGTGCCCGTATTGCCCACAGTGCCCAATTTATCGCCGCGGTATACCTCGTTGCCGCAGGCCACATCTACGGTGCTCAGGTGAGCGTAAAGGGTTTGCCAGCCTTCGCCATGGTCGATGACCACCATCTCGCCGTAGCCCCAATCGTTCCAGCCGGCGTAGACTACCACGCCGTTATCGGCTGCCATAACGGGGTCGCCTTCTTCACCGGCCATGTCCACCGCGTAGTGGTTGGCTGCGGCGTCAAAGTCGTAGCCGGAAAGCAGGTGCCTGGAAACCGGCCAGGTGAAGTTGCCGGTGCCGATCACGCCATCGTAAGTGCCGGAACAGGCCCCGGGGCCAACGTTGCGGGCGGCAGCAGGTTCCTCGCGGGTGATCCGCGGGAGGCGCCAGTCCGGAAAATCGGATTTGCCGCCAGGGATGATGAGCATGGTGCCGGTGGGGATGTTGGGGTGGCCCAGATCTCCAAGAGTCGCGCGGTTTAAGTGGTTGGGGGGGTAGTCAATAACCGCGTCCGGGCTCACGCCATAGTAACTGGAAACACCGTTCAGGCCTTCGCCCGCGCTCCACTGGTGCAGGACGCCATCAACAGGCAGGATGTTCAGGGTTTGGCCCGGGTAGATCATATGCGGGTCATCGCCGATGGTGTAGCGGTTGCCCCAAAGGATCGTCTCTGGCCGCAGGCCGAATTTTTCAGCGATCGAAAAAAGTGTATCGCCGCTTTGGATGAGGTAGGTGGTCAGCTCTGTGCGGCCGCGCGAAGGCAGAATGGTGTGCAGGTCCGCCGCCCGGGCAAAGGCCTCCGGAACGTCCTGCCCTTCGTAGATCGGAATTTTAGCGGGCAGGTCTGCATATAAGTTGGCGTTGGGGTTGACCCCGCCAATACTGGCCGCTGCGGAGCCGCGGGTGCTGGTGTAATACCGGCCCATCAGGGCGGCTACGCCCCAGAAAAGCGCCAGGCTGACAACGATGATGCCGATGCGCAGGGCCGTATCGCCCAGGCCAAATTGGAGCAGGCGCTGCCAGCTCTTCTGGAGAAAGGAGCCAACCACCTGTGAAGGCAGGGCTGGCTCGGGGTCTTCACCCAGGCCCAGGTTGCTGAGGGGTTCTTCCGGTGCGCTCATTTTGGTGATGATAACACGATTCATGACGGCTAAATTGAAGGGCCAATTAGTATAATGAAGCTATGTACGCGCTGGTGAGCTTGCTTAAACAACCACATTTTGACCGGGTTTTTAAGATCTGGCGGGACCTGGAAGCCCGGTTTGGATTACGCTACGTGCTGGACACCACGCCGCTGCCGCATCTTACCTGGCAAGTGGCGGAGGATTACAATCAGCCGGCTCTGGTGGATGGGCTGGACCGCTGGACGAAGCGCATGGAGCCCATGACGGCGCGGGTGGATGGCCTGGGGTTGTTTAGCGGCGAGGCGCCAACGGTTTATCTGAAGGTTGTGCCCAGCCCGCGCTTGGCGGCTTTGCACCGGCAGCTCTTTGACCTCACTTTGCCGATGAGCACAGAGTTGGGGCCCTATTACCAGCCTGCCAACTGGGTACCGCATATCACCCTGGCATCCATGCACGAACTGACGCCAACGGTGCTGCCGAAGGTGGTGAAATACTTGGAGCAGGGAAGTTACCACTGGCGGATCAGGATCGAAAGCGTCTCGCTGCTTTGCCTGCAAGCTAGCGGCAGGGCACACGAAACCGAACGCTTTGGTTTTGGCGAGGGGCTGATTCGCAGCAGCACCTGCGAATAGGGCTTTTTAAGCGTCAGAAATCCGGCACTCAATTCGCTTTATTTTTGGTTTCGAGCGCCTCGAGCGCGCTTTGGAGGGGCCCTAGCAGGTCCTGCGGAGCCGAAGCGCTCAGGCGGGTGCAGCTTAGACCTATCCACACCCGGTAATCGTTCAGCGCTTTGGTCAGGCCGCGCAGCAGCCCTGCAGTTGGACGCACGCCAGGTTCCAGGTGCAGTTTGACCGCTTCCAGGTAGCCTTCTTTGCGCCAGGCTTTCAGGTCCACCCTGCCAACCAGCTTATCGCCAACGAGAATGGGCAGGACGTAATATCCGTAGACCCGCTGGGCTGGCGGGGTATAGACTTCAATCGTGTAGTCAAAATCGAAGAGTTCCCGTGCGCGCTGACGGTTGTGCACCAGGGGGTCGAACATGGAAAGCAGGCTGGCATGCCGGGCCTTGAGGTTGCCGCTGGCCGCTGCCTGGGCCAAGGCAAGGTTCTCTTGGGCGATGTAAAAGCCGCCATGCAGCCCTTCAATTTCAGCCGGCAGCAGCCTGCCTTCTTCAGCCAGAGCCTTGATGGCAGCGTTGGCTGGGGTTTTATTCACGTAGAAGTAGTCCGCCAGCCAGGCAGGGCTAGCGATGCCCAGGGCCCGGGCAGCCAGAAGGATCTTGATTTGGGTGGCTGCCTCGCGGGAGGGCACCTTGCCCTCATCCCAACCAGGCAAAACGCGTTCCTGCAAATCGTAGACGCGCTGGAAACTGCGCCGCTCGCGGATCATTACCTCGCCGACATAAAAGAGGTATTCCAGGCAGTTTTTCTCCAGCTTCCAATCCCACCAGACGCCGCGCTTTTCCTTGCTTTCAAAATCGCTGGAGCGGACCGGTCCGGACTGCTGCAGATGCGCGCGCATTGCATCGATGGCCGCAGCGTTTTCTGCTGCCCAAGCCTTGAAGCGCGGGCGGATGTGGGTGCTGTCCAGCATGTCGCGCCGCCAGATGGGGTAGTCCTCGATGGGGAGGAAGCACATGGCGTGAGCGAAGTATTCAAACAGCGCGCCATCCGCCAGAGCTCGGTCCAGCAAGGCGGGGTCGAAGGCGCCGACGCGGCTGAAGAGGATGTGCAGATGCGCCCTGGCGGCCACGCTGATCGAATCGATCTGGCATTGGTGGATGCGCCGGATGGCGGCGAGCAGCTCCGGCATGCCTGCTTTGCGGCTAGGCGGAACGGCCAGGCCAAGCGTGTGCAGCATCAGTTTTCGGGCTTGGGGCTTGGTGAGGGTTAATCCGGAGGGCATGCCGGCGATTATAGCTGAAGGCTGGCCTGTTTTTCATCTGAGGGGGCGAATCATCTGCTCCGTACCAGCAGTTTTTACCTGCTGGGTCACGGTTATAAGAACTATGTTCTCAATTCGCAGTTTCTTTGAAAACAAGGGCATTTTGACAGTAAATGAGGGCAAAAACTGCGCGTAGACCCAATAAATTGGCTGTTTTGATAGTTCTTGAGAGCCT
>ENA-UOOH01003635-UOOH01003635.1-fermentation-metagenome-genome-assembly--contig:-NODE-3635-length-11506-cov-3.862719_pt1 | contig 11506 bp, 11 predicted proteins | sample MGYA00245778_ERZ724025 | MGnify/ENA primary metagenome ERZ724025 (study PRJEB28704, sample SAMN03018313) | fermentation metagenome | biome: anthropogenic terrestrial biome; feature: soil; material... | reverse complement strand
GTCCCAACTGCCTGGCCGCCCAGTCCCAAAAGCAGCACCGCCCCTGCCGCTTCCAGCCAGGGCATGCGCAGCACACCGCCAGCCATCAAGACAACAACCGCGCGGGGATTCACCTGCGTGAGCTGTCGGATCAGTTCTTCCTGAGCTTCAGGCAGCATGATGCCGTGGCGGTCGTACCCTTCGGCTTCATATGCGTCCGGCTGGCCCACAAAAAGCAGGACGTTTTCATGTTCCTGTGCAAGCTTCAGGGCAGCGTTCAGATATGCGCTGGAGTCAGCGGCGTCGTCCAGGTGATACCCGGGGGCATATTCAAAAGGTATCGCGGCTTCGCGCAGAGCATCCAGCACGTTGGTAAGTTTCTTGGGGTTGACCCGGCTGCTCCCGCTGCCCTGGTAGCGCGGTTCTTCAGCAAAACGGCCGATGACCGCCCAGGTTTCAGCTGTGCTTAGCGGCAGGACACCATTATTTTTCAGCAGGACTGCCGATTGAGCCGCTGCCTTCCTGGCCAGGGCATCGTGCGCCGCTGCATCACCAGGCTGCCCCTTGGGGTTTTCCACCGCTTTTTGCAACAGGTGAAGCACCCGCTTCACGCAGGCATCCAGGGCCTCTTCCGCGAGTTCCCCAGCCTGAACGGCGGCCACGATCCCCTGGGCGTTTTTTGGGCCGCTATAGGGCATCTCCAGGTCGATGCCGGCTGCTACAGCCTTCACGCGGTCGTTCGTCGCCCCCCAATCGGTTTCTGCCAGGCCTTTAAAACCCCATTCGTCCCGTAATACCTGGGTGAACAAGTAGGGGCTTTCAGAGGCATAGGTCCCGTTGAGCTTGTTGTATGAGGTCATCACGGTCCAGGGTTGGGCCTTTTTTACGGCGATCTCAAAAGCCTGCAAATAGATCTCCCGCAGACTGCGTTCATCCACAATGGAATCATTCAGCATCCGGGCGCGTTCCTGGTTGTTGCAGGCAAAGTGCTTGAGGCTGGTGCCAACACCCTTACTTTGGGTTCCGTTGATCATCGCCGCGGCCAGCTCCCCAGCCAGGTAGGGGTCCTCTGAAAAGTACTCAAAGTTGCGTCCGCCCAGGGGGTGGCGTTTGATGTTCACGCCTGGCCCCAGCACAACGGATACATTCTGCTCGATGGCCTCTTCGCCCAGCGCCTCGCCAACTTCCCGCAGAAGATCACGGTCGAAGGAGGCTGCCAGGGAGCAGGCGGTGGGGAAACAGGTAGCGGGATGGCTTTCGTTCAGCCCGGCTGCTTCACTATCGCCCTTGTGTACACGCAAGCCATGCGGGCCGTCCGCCAGCAAAATGGCGGGTATCCCCAAGTGCGGGATGGCCTGGGTATGCCAAAAATCAGCCCCCGCGACCAGGCTGGCTTTTTCCTCTAAGCTGAGGGCGCGCAAGAGTTCATCCGTCGATTGCATCAATAACCTCCCTGGGGGCATTTATTAAGTGCTTGCTGAGTCCGGGCATTACTGGCGCTCAGGGCTTTTTATCTTCAGAATCGATCCCAAAAGCCTTCCACTTTTTCGGGTCGGAGCGCAGGCGATGCTGATGGCCGCCGCGCTGGTGCAATTGGTCAAACCCCTCGGGTTTAATGCTCATGCGTTTGTCTTCAAGCAAACCAAGCACACCTTCCTGGGATTCCTCTGCCGTCTTGTACGGTTCCGTGAGGGCCTTGGGCGGCCGCTGGTAGCTTTGCGGTTCCTCATAACTGGCAATAAAGCCCTCAAAATTACGCAGCACCACGTTGTGGTCACTCATCGAAATCAGATAATTCGGCGCCACCGGAATCTTGCCGCCGCCGCCTGGGGCGTCCACTACAAAGGTTGGAACGGCAAAACCGCTGGTATGTCCGCGCAGGGCTTCGATGATCTCGATGCCTTTGGCCACCGGCGTGCGGAAGTGGCCGGCGCCGTGGACGAGGTCGCATTGGTAGAAATAGTAAGGGCGCACGCGGATGCGCACCAAGTCCTGAACCAGTTGGCGCATTAGGTAGGGGTCGTCGTTCACGCCAGCCAGGAGCACAGTCTGGTTCCCAAGCGGGATACCGGCGCGCGTCAGTTTATCGCAGGCGGCCTCCAGTTCGGCAGTGACCTCATGGGGATGATTGACGTGGATATTGAGCCAGAGCGGGTGAAACTGCTGCAGCATATCGCAGAGTTCAGTGGTTACACGCTGGGGCATGAAAACCGGCACCCGGGAGCCGATGCGAATCACTTCGATGTGCTCGATCTCGCGTAAGGAGCGCAGCACACGCTCCAGCACCTTTGGGGCAAGGGTCAGGGGGTCGCCGCCGCTGATCAGCACGTCGCGCACCTGGGGCGTGCGCCGCAGATATTCCAGCTGGGCCTCGAAATCCTGGCTGTTAAAGCTTTGATGCGGGTCGCCCACCAGGCGGGCCCGCGTGCAATATCGGCAATAAGAGGCGCAGGTATTGGTGATGAGCATCAGCACCCGGTCCGGGTAGCGGTGTACAAGGCCGGGCACCGGGCTATGCATGTCTTCCGCCAGGCTATCGTCCATCATGCCGGTAAAAGACTCTAGTTCAGCATCAGTAGGGATCACCTGCTTGCGAATCGGGTCGTATGGATCGTTCGGGTCGATCAGCGAAGCGAAGTAAGGCGTGATATCCACCTTAAGCAGGTCGGAGCTGCTCAGGGCTTTTTTCTCGCTCGCGGTCAGTGTAAGCAGCTGCTCAAAATCCGCGATGCTGTTCAGGCGGTTGCTGAGCTGCCAGCGCCAATCGTTCCATTTTTCAGCAGGAACATCCTGGTAGACTGGGGCCCGTTTTGAGGTAAAGATTCTCTTTGTCATCAGCATCAATCCATTCCGCTTTATCGGCTAACCAATTGTAATTGAAGATGCAAACCTGGCCGTCAGGTTCCAGTACTGCCCCAGAAAATAGACCATTTTTAGACCTTGACAACTATATCGTCTTCCGATATAGTTATATCGGCATCCGATATAACGTCTTACGATAGTTAGGATGCCGGAAAGGAAACCATGACAGAAACCTACACCGCCCTCACCGAAACCGTTTATTACATTCTGCTGGCCCTTTTGGAACCAAACCACGGTTACGGCATCATGCAGGACGTAGAGCAGCTCTCTGAAGGCCGCCTGAAACTCGCCGCGGGAACGCTTTACGGCGCCCTGACCACCCTCGTCGAGCGTGGCTGGATCAGAACTTTGCCCAACCCCATTGAAAGCCGGCGTATCAACTACCAAATCGAGCCAGATGGCCGCCAGGCCCTGAACCACGAACTGAATCGCCTGGAAGAACTGCTGGCGAATGGCAAGAAATTATTGAAGGAGCAGAAGTGAGCACGAAAAAGAATGTTTTTCAGTTTTTTGCGCTTTGGCAGCATGAAAAAGAGGAAACCTGGTTGAACCAGATGGCCGCCGAAGGTTGGAACTTGGTGAGTACGACCGGTTTAACCTATCAGTTTGAGCATTCCGATACCGAAGCATTTACTTACCGGCTGGAATACCTGAAAGAAAGCCCGCGTAACATGGTGAACAAGCCCTACTTTGACTTTCTGGCTGAATCCGGAATTGAAGTGGTGGACAGTTTTCGCAACTGGGTCTACCTGCGCAAGCCTGCTGAGCTGGGACCCTTCGACCTCTACTCAGACCTGGATAGCCGCATTGAGCATTACGAGCGCATCAAAAAGGGATATATGAGCATCCTGGGAATTGTTGGGGTGGTCCTGGCAATTAATCTCTGGGATTACCTGATCACTGGGGAGTTGCCGGTCAGCGCCTTCCTGATCGTCCTGATTGGGGTCTTGGGTTGGGGCTACCGTTCACTAAGCACCACCCTTGCGAATCTCCGCAAAAAGCGGAAGCTTAGCGAATGAGCGTAAAGGTGCTCAGTCCCTCCAATAATGCCTCAATCCCATGCGGGCCAGAGGTTATAATGCTGGCGGGGCAATGCCCCATCAAGAGGAAGAATGGCAGAAATTTTAACTTTAGAGAATGGCAGTTGCAGTTACCAGATATCCGTTGATCGTATTTTCACCGAGGACGGCTGCTGGCTGAAAGCCAAGGGCTGCATCGTGCGCATGGGCGTGGGCGATTACCTCCAGGCTCAGGCCGGCAAATTGCTACGGGCGGAATTGAAAGACTCGGGCTTTCTGGTCAAGCGTAATTTACCCCTGGGCAAACTCTATGGCGAGCTAAGCGAGATCGACCTCATCGCTCCGCTGACTGGCAAGCTGCGCCTCCTCAACCCCCTCCTGCGGGCCAACCCGGCTTTAATCAACCAGGACCCTTACGAGCAAGGCTGGATCTACGAGATGGAAACCTTCGATTGGGATGAGGACCGCGCGGAATTGCTCAGCCCCATTGCCTACCTGAACCTCATGCGGCGCAGGCTGGCCGGCGAGGAAGATTAACCCCCTTAACTGGCAGGAAAATTAAGCAAATTACCCGTGCCAACAGCACTTTAGCTGAGGGCTTAGAAGAAATGCGTGAAAAAGTTACCGGTCACGGTGACTGAGTCGTTCTCGATCATAAAAGCCTGCGGGTCATTATCCATCACACCCTTGCGCAAGCGGGGTAACTCATATTTGGAAACCACGGTGGTGATGATGAACTGCGGCCCATCCGCCCAGGCGCCCTTGCTTTCCCAATAGGTCGCCCCACGCTGCAAACTATGGGTGATGAAGGGCAGCACGTCCTTGTTGTGGGTGATGATGGTCACACCAATCTTCACGTTCTGGAAGTGGACCATGTCGATGATGAAGACGCAGATGAGGGTGAAAATCACCGAATAAACCAGGACCACCAAGGGGAATTTGAAGAGGGCATACACGTAGACCACCAGGCTGATCAGCAGCGACACTTTGCCCACGCTGAAATTAGGGTTTTTCATCGTCCAATACACGCCGATGATGTCCACGCCGCCTGCCGACCCGCCGCTGCGCAGGCTGAGCCCCGCCCCAAAGCCGGCCAACAGCCCGCCGATCACGCAGAGCGTGAGGGTATCGTTCAAGTCCGGGATGATCTGGCGCACCGGGATGATCTGCAGGGCAAAGGTTAGCGCCAGCACGGTCAGCAGGGTCTTAAAAAAGAATTTGCGGTTGATGGTGGAAAAGGAAAGAATGAAAAGCGGTACGTTCAGCCCCAAAAGCAAAATACCAGTGATGTCCTTTAGATTGGGCACAAAGATCCGGGCAACGTCCATGATGATTTGGGCCACACCGGTCATATTCCCGATGTACAGCCCCAGCGGAACCACAAAAAAGTTCACCGCGGCGGCATAGATCACCCCGCCCAATATGCACAGGGCGTAATCGCGCAGGTCTTCCCAGAGGGTGTTCCGCGGTTTAACTGCCAGCGTTTTGACCTCTGGCTGCGGCGTAGCTTGAGTGACCGGTTTAGACATCGGCGTTATCTTAGTCCCTTTCAACGCGCAGGGCAAGACCATTCCCAGGCGAAAAGTAAATACTTTTGGATGAAAGCAGGAGCCGAAAGGGCTATAATCCTGCCCAGAAATCAGAAATTTTGAAAGGCTAAATATGAGCATCAAACACTTTGACCAGATCCCGGCTACCTCCATCCCTACCGGCGAAGGCGTCAGCCGTAAAATGCTGATCGGACCAGACGAAGGACCGAATTTTGCCATGCGTGCTTTTAAGATCGAAGCCGGCGGCAGCATGCCCATGCACACCAACGATGTAGAACACCAGCAATACGTGCTTGGCGGCCGGGCAAAAGTGGTCATCGGCGGGGAAACCCACGAAGTGAGCAAAGGCGATGTGGTGTTCATCCCGGCGCTGGTCCCGCACAACTACGAGCCGATCGGGGATGAACCCTTTGAATTCATCTGCGTGGTGCCTAACTTGCCGGATGAAACCAAATTGGTGAAATAAGCTCTGTTTAAAAGACAAATGCCGCGGAAAATCGCGGCATTTGATTTAATTTCAGCCTAAAACAAGGATTCGTGCGGGTGGGCTTCGTCCACCTTAGCCAGGCCCCAGCTCGCCAGAACCCCAGCCAAAAAGAGCGCCGCGCAGAGCAGCGCGTTGCCGGCACTGCCCACACTGGCAGGGATGATCGCCAGGGTGGAGCCGATGACGATGCCCAGGATGATGTGATACATCGTGGCGTAGGCTTTATCAAAAAGCCAGGCCACCAGTTTCGCGAAACCAAAAACCACCGCAGCTCCGCCGATCACCAGGGGTATGATCACGCCGAAATTCAGGCTGCTGATGCCCGCGGCCATCGGCTGGTACATGCCCAGATAGATCAGAAAGTTGGAGGGGCTCATCCCGGGCACTACCACACCCAAACCGATCAGGCCGCCCATCAGCACCCAGTTCAGGAAGTTTTGCGCCACAGTGATGCTGCGGCTGCCCACCATCCATTTCATAAATGCGAACATGCCCACGGCCACTAAAACCAGCAGCACCCAATGGATGCTCTTGCGCCCCTGCTTGCCAGCCGTCTTGAAGAGGGAGGGAAAGGTGCCCACGATAAAACCGATAAAAAGCCAGGTGAAGGCCGCGGGGTTCACTTTGAAGGCCCAATCCACAACCTTGGAAAAAAGTACCACGCCAACCGCGCCGCCAATGCCAACCGGCAGGAAGAAAAGCAGGTTCTTGAGGAACTTGTGGCGGATATTGGCAATGAAGCGGATCAGCGGCTCATAAAGCCCCAGGATCACAGCCAAAACACCCCCGGAAAGGCCGGGTGTAATGAAGCCAATGCCGATCAAAACACCTTTGACCAAGCGGATGAACCAATCGATAAGCGGGGTGGAAGCAGCCGGTTTTGGCCCTGCTTCTTGTACCGAATCTGTTTGTGGATTTTCTTGATTTTGCATCTAATGCACCTGTTCGTCATTTTAGGACAGGTAAAAGCCCCCGTCCGAGGGGCAAGTATACCGCCCTTTAAGCGGCTGCCTATTGGTGATATTTCAAGCGGTCGGAAAGCCAGCCGAACAAGGCCTGGATGCCCTGCACGAGCAGGATGAGGAAGATCACCGTGGCCACCATCACGCCGGTCTCATAGCGCTGGTAGCCGTACCTAACTGCCAGGTCGCCCAGGCCGCCGCCGCCCACCACCCCGGCCATCGCCGAGTAGGAGATGAGGCTGATGATCGTGATCGCCACCGCCAGCACCAGGGAAGGCAGCGCCTCCGGGATCAGCACCTTGCTGATCACTTGCCACTTGCTGGCGCCCATCGAGCGTGCAGCATCCACCAGGCCCGGTTCCACCTCACGCAGGGAGTTCTCCGCCAGGCGGGCAAAAAAAGGCACCGCTGCCACGGTAAGCGGCACAATGGCAGCCGTGGAGCCTATTGCCGTACCCACCAATGCGCGGGTGAAGGGGATTAAGAGCAGTAAAAGGATGATAAACGGCAAGGAGCGGCCCACATTAACGATAAACCCCAGGATCTTGTTGAGCACCGGGCGGGGGCTCAGCCCATCGCGGGCGCTGGTGATCAGCCAGACCCCAAGCGGCAGACCCAACAGAACGGTAAACACCGTGGATACGCCAACCATGTAGAGCGTGAGGCCGGCCTCTTTCATCAAACGGGCAAGCAGGGTGTTTAGGTCCATTAGTGCAGCTCCACCTGGATCCCGCGTTCACGCATCCATTGCAGGGCTTCCGTTAGCCTGGGGCCTTTCATTTGAACTTGCAAGCGGCCCACGCGGTTGCCAGCCACCGGCTGGATGCTGCCGCCCAGGATGTTCACGTCCAGGGCAAAACTGCGCACCAATTCCGCCAGAAGCGGTTCCCGGGCGCTATCCCCCAGGAAGGTGAGCGTCGCGGAATGCCAGCCTGCCTCAGCCGGGATCGGCTCCGAGGGCGGAAAGATCGCCTGGGCTAAGACCCCATCCGGGTTCAGAATCAATTCATTGATCGGTCCCTGCTCAACAACGCGTCCCTCGCGCATCACGGCTGCATGGTCGCAGATGCGCCGCACCACGTCCATTTGGTGCGTGATCAGCAGGATCGTCAGCCCCAGTTGGCGGTTGAGGTCCTTCAGCAGGTCCAGCACGCCCAGGGTGGTTTGCGGGTCCAGGGCGCTGGTAGCTTCATCGGAAAGCAGGAGCTTGGGATGGGTGGCCAGCGCACGGGCGATGCCAACCCGCTGCTTTTGACCGCCGGAAAGCTGGCGCGGATAGGCTTTGGCTTTGTCGCTCAGGTGCACCAGGTCCAACAGCTCTTCCACCCGCTTGCGGCGGGCATCCGGGTCAACCCCAGCCAGTTCCAGGCCAAAGGCGATGTTCTCAGAGACGTTCCGCGAATTGAGCAGATTGAAATGCTGGAAGATCATGCCCATCTGGCGCCGCGCCTGGCGGAGTTCAGCTTCCGGGAGGCCGGTAAGTTCCTGCCCATCCACCCACACCTCGCCGCTGTCGGGCCGTTCCAAGAGGTTGATGCAGCGGATGAGCGTGCTTTTACCCGCCCCGGATTCACCGAGCACTCCAAAAATCTGGCCTTTACCTACGCGCAAGCTTACATCGCGCAAGGCGTGCAGGTCCTGCCCGTTTTGTTGGCCAAAGCTTTTTTGGAGGTGCTCGGTTCGGATCATAGTCGGTTTAGATCGGTGTAACGGTGGTCGGTCGAAACGCCGGGATTACTGAACCCTGATACTTTTCTTCGATGAAATCGATGACTTCCTGAGAGTTCAGAAGCTGCTTAAAGAGCTGGATCACCGGTTCGTTCTCGCGGCCGGATTTAACCACGAGTACGTTGGCATAGGGGTTGTTCTCAACCGATTCCAGCGCCAGGGCGTCGGTAGCCGGCACCAGATCCGCCTCCAGGGCGTAGTTGCCATTGATCACAGCCAGGTCTGTATCTTCCAGAGAGCGCGGCAGTTGGGCGGCCTCGAGCTCGATGATGCGCAGGTTTTTGGGGTTCTCCACGATGTCCGCCACAGTAGCGGTAAAGTCAGAACCTTCCTTGAGTTTCAAAAGGCCGGCATATTCCAGCAGTTCCAGTGCCCGGCCGCCGTTCGTGGCATCGTTGGGGATGGCCACCTGGGCGCCCTCAGGCACCTGATCCAGGCTTTTGAGATCATTGGAATAGATCCCCAGGGGCTCGATGTGCACCGGAGCGATGGCGAGCAGTGAAGTGCCGTGTTCCTTGTTGTAATCCTCAAGATAGGGCAGGTGCTGGAAGAAGTTCAGATCGATGGTGCCATCATCCAGGGCTACATTGGGCAGAACATAATCTGTAAACTCCACCACTTCGATGGTCAGGCCGTACTTGGCGGCCAGGTTGTCTTTTACAAAGTTGACGATTTCGGCATGCGGTACGGGCGTTACCCCGATGCGCAGCTTAAGTTCTACCGGCGCTGCAGGTTGGGCGGGTTGGGCCGGCTGAGCTGGTTGGGCTGGCGCGGCAGGCGCTGCCGTGGGGGCTGGCGTGGGCTGGCAAGCGCCCAGCGCCAATGCGAAGGCCAGTAAGAGGCTTAAGGCCAATGTTGTTTTGGTTTTTGCTAACATTTCGTTCTCCTGATTTCTGCGAATAAAAAAGCCACCCTGGGTGGCCCGATATGCAAAATAAAAGGACCCACCCGCTAAGTCTTTGCTTTTGCGATGGATCCGTTGGCTGGCTGGTTGGCGGCTAATTACCGGCGCAGCGCGAAATCCATCGCCTGCGCATGGCCATAGGCAGTATATGCGGTCTAAATTGCCTGTTTTCCAACATAGGCTAGATGATAAACCAAGGCTGGGGCGAGTGTCAAGTGCGATCTGCGAAAGAATGCGGGGGTATCACGCCTCTTTATGGCCTTTAAGCCTTTTTTCGGGGGAAGGGTATCGCCTGGAAGATCTGGGCTAATATCGGTTTCTGGGAGTGCACACCGATCAGCGCCGCAGCGGCAGCCGGAAGGCTGTTCAGTCCAGGATAAATCAGATACCTTGCCTGCCAATCCGGGTCAAACTTGGCTTTGAAAACGTGCAAGCCGGAAAAGTTGAAGTAGTTTTTCAACTTATCCGCCAGCAGATGCAAGGTTTTCTCGATTCGGGGGTCTTCCTGTTTTTCGCCAACCCCCGCGATCGCGCTTAGGCCCAGGCTGAAGGTGCTTGCCCCCTGGGCTTTTGCCCAATTGATCGCCGCGACAAAGAGCGCCTCCATGGTCCCATGCTGCGAATCAGGCAAGTGCCGCATCAGATCAATGGAAACCAGGTTTCCTTTATCCGCGTGAATAAGGTTGGCGAATGCAACAGCTTTGTTTTCGGTATCCAGGATGAGCGCCAAAGGGCCTTCTGAAAGGTAGGTTTCATCGAAGGCGCCATCGGAATAATGCAATTCTTCCAGATTACGGGAGCGCAGCCAGGCATCGCTGATTTCCCGCAGATCAGCCAGGAGTGCGTTTGAGAAAGGAGGCTGCAGCACCTCTGCCCGAAACCCCGATCTCTGCAAGCGCGAGACTGCATTGCGTAAGTCCTTGCGTTTGCTGCCCTCCAGGCTAAAGTCCGATAAGGGTACCATCGCCTCAAAACCCAGATGCAGGCTCTCCCAACCGAGCTGGTGATAAGAGGCGAGGTGATCAGGCAAGGTGGACACAAAAATAGCCTGCCAGCCGCGCTGATCACAATAGGTTTTGAATGCTTCCAGGGTCGCCAGGGTTTCTTCTGCCGGCCCAACCGGGTCGCCAAGTGCACCCGCCATACCGCCCGAGAGCGCAAAGGCAACCAGGCTGTTTTCATGGAAGAAATAGGATTTATCGTCGAAGAGGAGCGCCCGGCAGAGGGCGGTGCGGCCATACTCCTCAATGACCGCCGCAGCTTTTTGCCGTTGGGCCTGATCGCCCCGCAAAGCCTGCAATACAGGACGCAGCATGAAAATCACCGCGATCAAAAAAGCGCCCAAGCCAATGAATACGAGCGACTCTTTGAAAAGATGCCCATACTGGCTGACCGGCGCTAGAAGGTCGCTGCCCGGACTGGTAAAAAGCAAGACCGTTTGCACGAAAGCGGTCGCCAACCTGGGCCGGGCAAAATGATGATCCAGGATCATGAAGCCTAAAGTACCGTAAGCGAGTGTAAATAGCAGCGCGGCCAGCAGAATCAGGGCCCCTTTGCGCAAGCTGCCAGGGTCGGAACGGGCCCAAAAGGCATTTCTGAAAACCAGGAGCAGGACAATCAGCACTAAAGCAAAACTGGCTTCCTCAAAATCCAAGCCTTTTCCAAGGTGGGTCAAAAGCGAGATCCCAAGCACGCCCAGGCTCCACACCCAGGCAACCCGTTTACGGCGGTTAAGCCCCTCAGCCAGGATCAGGAGGGCAAAGCCTGCCACAGCGACCACAATGCGGCTGGCATGCAAAATCGGCACCGGCATCAAGTTCTGCAAGGCTGCAAGACGCTCAGCCAAGGCAGGCTGGATCGCGGAACTGATGTTGATCACCCCCGCAGCCGCGGTTAGCAGCGCCAGGAGGTGCACAACCCAGGCACTCCTGTTTCTCATCCTAAGCGGAGGCGGAGCAGGCTTCATATCCTATTTTGCAGTCTTGAATAAAACCAGCGTTTTAAAAGCTCGGCAC
>ENA-UOOH01003634-UOOH01003634.1-fermentation-metagenome-genome-assembly--contig:-NODE-3634-length-11507-cov-3.541914_pt1 | contig 11507 bp, 12 predicted proteins | sample MGYA00245778_ERZ724025 | MGnify/ENA primary metagenome ERZ724025 (study PRJEB28704, sample SAMN03018313) | fermentation metagenome | biome: anthropogenic terrestrial biome; feature: soil; material... | reverse complement strand
CACGCGGCGCAGTCCGGTCCTCGACGACGAACGAGTACACCTCGTCGAGCGAGGCCGCGCCGCCCACGGTCTGAGCGAGCACGCGCACGTGGACCGTGGCCAGGCTCGCGAGCGGAGCCACCGGATGCAGCACGACGCGCAGCGTGTCGGTGGTCTGCGTGACGCTGGCCAGCGGGCCCGCGAAGGCCGGGGCGAGCTCGGGCACGGCGCTGCCGTCGAACGCGAGGACGCCGTCGATCCACACGCGCGCGGTCGAGCGCTCCACGCCGTCCGGCCCGGTGTCGACGAGCTCGAGGGCGAGCGTCGCGTCGATGGGCACGCCGCTCTCGCCGGGGCTCGGGTCACGGTTCACGAGCACGAGCCTCGGCGTCGCTGCGACGAGCGCGACCGAGTCGACGTAGAGCGCGGGCAGCTCGATGGTGCTCATGCCGTGCTCCTCACGCGGTCACCAGCTCGAGCCGCACTCCGGTCGTGTGCAGGCCCGAGAGCTTCGAGACGTTCGCGGCGAGGTCGGTGACGAGACGCTCGCGGCCGGGCTTGGCGCGCATGGACGCGAGCTTGGTGCCATCGACGATGATGCTGGCCTCCCACGCGAGCCCCGGAGGGGTCGACGCGGGCACGCGCAACCGCAAGAGCGCGCGCACCAGCATCACGCCGGTAAGGTCCGTCTGCTGCGTGACCTCGGCGTGGTCGCCGGGCGCGAGCTCGAAGAGGCGCCCAGGCTCGGCATCGCCGAGGACAAAGGCGTAGTCGCCGCCCGTCGCCTTCGACGTCGCGAGGCGCCCCTGTCCGCGCCCGAGACGGCTGGTGAACGCGGTCAGCGCCATCGCTCACACCTGCCGGAACAGCTCGAGGTGGTCGAAGTACGCGCGCCGCGTGACGTCCTTCACGGAGAAGCCGAAGCCGCCGCGCCCCGACGTGAGCGGCTGCGAGCCGGAGTTGATGCCGAGGTGGTCGTCGATGAACTCCACCATGCCGGACACGGGCTGCCAGTCGGGCGGCGTGCCGAGCGCGTGCAGCGCGAGGTCGTTCTGGAAGACCTTGAGGACGACGTCGCCGTTGGTGTTCACGATGACGTCGAGGCGCAGGTGGAGCCAGGTCGCCTGCGCGAACGACGCCGCCGACTTGAGCAACACGCCGGGCCCGTCGGCCGTGGGCAGGCCGACCGTCACCGCGCCCTTGCGGAGCACGATGCGGTGCGGATCGTCGTCGGAGAGGCCGAGCAGGTACGCGCTGTCGTTGACCGAGTTGCCCTGGCAGCAGAGGAACAAGAACGGCGAGAAGCCGGTGGGGCCGCCGCCCGGGCCACGCTGCACGACGCCTCGAATGGAGCCGCCCTTGGCCATCGGAGCGAAGCTGGCGAGGTTGGCGAAGAGCCCCACCGCTCCCTCGACGGCCGAGAGCGAGTTGAAGGCGTACAGGAAGCTGCCGCCGCCCGGTGGGCGCGCGATGCCCGCGGTCACGCCACGATCCACCGTCGCGATGTCGAGCCCGTCGTTGAGGTACGTCCAGTCTGCTTCGGCCATGGCTTGCTCCTCACTGCGTCGTCGCGGGCGTCCACCCGTTGTTGAAGTCCTCGACGGCCTGCGCGCCCGCGTCGAACATCGCGGAGCTCGAGGTGACCCCCGCCCACGTCCAGGCGTAGAGCTGGTTGCTGCGCCACTGGTCCTCGAAGTCCTCGCGCGGCTCGCCGTCGAAGACCCCCGTCGCGGCGGTGAGGTCGGCCCACTCGCGCGCGTAGGGGACGTTGCTCCACCCCGTCTCGCACTCCTCGGCGGCGAGCCCGTCGAAGGTTGCGGTGACGAGCTGCGCAGGCGGAAGGTCGTAGAGGTAGACGACGTTGGCCCAACCGCTCTCGAACTCCTCGTACCCCTTGAGCGCGCTGTCGAAGAACGCGAGCACGACGACCACGTCGTCGATGGAGTCGAGCAACTCGAACCACCGCTCGAAGTCCTCCCATGCCTCGTCGGGCGCGGTGCCGAAGCCCGCGAGCTCCTCGAGGCTCGTCACCGCCGAGAGCGCCCAGTGCTCGGCCTCGCCGGGCAGCGGCCCCGCATCCTCGAAGCTGGGGTTGAGGATCGCCATCAGAGCAGCTCCCCCGTGTCGCCGTTCACCAGCGTCACGGTCCGCAGCACCGGGAACTCGCGCACGTTGAGGCGCACGTCGGCAGGCAGGCCGTTGAGCGTCAGGTCGAGACGCGCGTCGCCCATCTTCCGCACGCCCGGCGTGTCGCGGATGACGTTGAGGAGGTCCGACCAGGCAATCTCGCCGACCGGGTTGCCCTCCGCGTCCTTGATGTTGAAGCCGAAGTCGACCAGCGGATTCGGCGTTCCGTCGGGCTCGTTCACGCGGAAGTACGCGGCGAGGTTTGCGCGCACTCGGTCGCGCACATCGTTCGGCACGTAGCCTTGGCGCAGGAAGATGCGCGCGGCGACGTCGACGGTCTTGTAGACCGGGTCCTGCACGCTGACTTGGAACGTGAGCGTGCAGGGGTAGACCTCGGTCACCTGCTGGAGCACGAGGTTCTTGAGCGCGGGCGTGGGGATCGCGCCGGGCGCCTGGGACTGCGGGATGACGTAAAGGATGCCGGTGTTCTCTGCGATGGTCGGGTCCTCGTTCGACGTGAGCATCAGCGAGCGGGCGACGCCGGAGAGACGGCGCGCGTTGATCTCGAAGTCCTCGCGCGCGACGGTGCGCGTAAGCGCGCGCAGGCTCTCGGGCGCGAGCAGCTTCGCCGACGCGACGGTCTGCCGGTCCGCGCCCCCCGAGGCTGGCGCGGGGTTCCTTACCGAGACCTGCACCGCGTTGCCGTACGCGTCCTTGAAGGCGCCCTCGATGACGGCGATGCGCTCGGCGTCGACGTTGCCCACGCTGCCGCCGCCGGTCTTGTAGGTGACCGAGACGGTGCCGCTCGGTGGCATGCCGCTCACGCCGTTGCCGAAGCGCAGCGTCGCGCGGTCGTTCTGGTCGACGGCGACCACGAAGTGCCGGTCGTTCGGGCGCGAATCGAGGAAGCTGTCGACCTCGGTGAACGCACCCTGCGGCGTCGCCACGATGGCCGAGTCGTCGAGGTACGGGGCGAAGTCGAGATGCAGCTCGAGGTCGGCGAGCCCGCGCGCGTCGAAGAGTTGCGTGTGCGCCTTCGAGTTCTCCACCAGCGCGAGGGCGCGCGACGGGTCGGCGGCAGCCGCGACGACCGCAGGAGCGAGAAGCTGGAAGCGCACCGGCTCGGTGACCTCCTGCGTGCGCAGCACCGTGCCGGCCGGGATGGTGACGCTCGCCACCGGCACACGCGCAAGCTGGAGCCAGACCTCAGCGGTCGCCGCCTGCGCGCCGTGGAGCCGGTAGCCGAGCATCTTCGCCAGCGCCATGACGCTCTTGCGCTGCGTGGCCGTGACGAGGCGTGACTCGCGGGCGAGGTTGTCCTGGTAGAAGGTCAGGACGTCGCCGACGTAGGCATAGAGCTCGACGAGCAGGTTCCCGAAGCTGGCGACGTCGAAGTCGGTCCAGTCCGGGAACACGCTCTTGATGAGCGCGATCAGCCGCGCTCTAAGGGCGTCGAAGTCTTTGTCGGTGTAGTCGACGGACTCGGGCAGCGTGGCCACGGCGGGATGCCTCCGGGGAGGCAAAGCCCCGGAGAACCAGCCCTCGGGGACGGGCTCACCGCTCGATCGACACGGCCACCGCCGCGTTGGTCTCGCGCTCGCGGACGCGCACCCGCAGCGTCAGGGCCGGACCGTCCTGCTCGACGGCGAGCCTCACGAGGGTGGCGCCCGGGACCCAGCGCTTGAGGGCGTCGCGCACGTAGACGCGGGCCAGCTCCTTCAGGGCGGCGTCGTTGCGCTGGTGACGCAGCAGCGCGAGCCCCGCGCCGAAGTTGGTACGCCAGGGCAGCTCCCCCGACGAGCGCGCCGTGGCGCCCTCCGTGAGCAAGGCTTGGCGGACCTTCGAGGCGAGCAGCGCCTCACCGCTGCCCACCGCGAAGTCGCGCTTCTTGTCGCGCCGGAACGGGATGAGGAGGTTCTGGGCTTCGCGGCTCATGGCGTCCTCCTCACGGTACCGGGATGGCGCCGCGCACGTCCTGGAGCGCCTTCACGATGGCGTCGATCGGCGGCACCACCTCGTCGAGCGGACGTCCCGCGAGGTTCGAGAGGTCGGGCACCTCGGGCGCGCCGACCATGCCGAGGAAGATATTGAGGATGCCGATGAGCTTGCCGAGGCTAGCGAGCGCCTTGCCGACGTTCGCCGCCTCGGTCGCGACGTTCGCCTGCGCGCAGCTCGTGATGGCCATGAGCCCCGCGTCCTCGAGCTCGGTGGCGCGATCGATGGCGCCGAGGATCTGCTGCATCTGCTGCTGCAGGTGCAGGAGCTGATCGCGCGCCTGCCTCAGCGTGTCGATGACCAGGTCGATGATCCCGATGATGGTGTACGGCAGGGAGAGCTGCGGGATGAGCTTCAGGAGCTTCGACACCTTCTCGGCCAGCTCGGGGATGCACGCGGCGAGCGCGGTGGGGTCCGGCGGCGGCCCGAGCGAGTCCGGGATGGCCTTCACGCAGTTGAAGACCGCCACCACGGTGTCGATGATGTCGAACACGGGCATCAGCGGTGTGAGTGCGGGTTGGATGGCCTCCATCAGGTTGAACTGCTGGATGCTCACGCCGCCCGGCAGCGTGATGACCGGCGGATCGCCGAGCTCAGGGATTTCGAGGCAGATCGGGAGGGCCACGGTGGTCTCCTTCAGATGGGGGCGGCGATGGGCCGGACGACGCGGCCGCCGATGGTGATCTGCGTGCCCTCGATGCTGATGGCGCCGACCGCGCGCAGCGTGAGCGCCGTCGTCGCCTGCAACGTCACGGTGTTCTCCTCGGCGTCGAAGACGAGGTGGTCGCCGGTCTTCCTGTTGGTGAGCCGGAGCTTCCGCCCGCCGCTCGTCTCATCGAGCTCGACGCGAAAGGTCTGCGTGGCGAGCACGCGGTTGTCGGGCGGGTTCTTCTGCGCCTCCTCGGGGACCTCGCTCTCTCCGTTCGGCTTCCCCCAGTGCGCCGCGAGGTAGTACGGCGCGTCGACGTTGCCCTGGTTGAAGAAGACCGCGACCTCGGCGCCCTCCTCGGGCACCGCGAAGAAGCCCCGGTCCTTCGAGCCGCCGCCGCTCGTCCCCAGCGGCCACGCCCACGCGCTCTCGGGCTCGAGCACGCCCGGGATGCAGACGCGCACGCGCCCGAGCTGCTCCTCGTCGTCGCGCTTGGTCACGTAGCCCACGTACATGCCGAGGAGCCGCGAGTCGTGCGTGTGGATGTCGTCGTCGAAGGTGCTCATCGCGTGGCTCCTCAGTACATGCGGCTGACGCCGGCCTCCGAGTCCTCGACGCCGACGATGTTGCCGTCGTGCCGGTACTCGACGACGGTGCGGCCCGTCTCCGGGTCGACGCGCTCGAGCTCGGTCACCGTGCTCGTGCCCGTCGCCGGTGTGGTGCGGTTCGGCTCGCCGCCCTGAGGCTGCCCTCGTGCGTTCGGGCCCGCGCCTCGGCGAGCCGTCGCGCGTGAGCTTCAGGTCGACGACGTAGCCCGACGATGAGATGACGTGCTTCGCCTCGGTCACGTAGTACTTGCCCGAGAGCAGGCTCGAGATGCCGCGCACCTCGACGACCTGCTTCGCGCGCAGCGTCGGGTCGCCCACCACCTGCAGCGCGAGCTTCACCGTCTCGCGTTCGGCGCGGCGGAAGCGCGCGGCAGACTCGCGCTCGGCGGCAGCGGGCGTCGGCGCGGAGGTCGGATGCACGCTGGTCGTCGCGTTGCGCTCCTGGAGCGAGGTCTCGCCGGTCTCGCGATCGACCACCTCGAGGACGTCGCTCAGCGTCGCGCGCTCTACCGTGGCGCTCGTCGCCGCCGACTCCACCGTGGTCTTGGCGAGCGGATCGCGCCCACGTACCTCGACGCGGCCGGCGCGTCGCTGGAGGTCGCTCTCCACGCTGACCGAGATGATGTCGCCGCGCCCCGGGTCGGAGAACCACGTCAGCACGTGCTTCGGCGCGCCGGCCTGATCGCGCGAGCGCCAGTGAAAGCCCGTGTCGTCGACGAAGTACTCGTACTCCTCGCGCGCGGCGAGGCGCCGCAGGAAGCGCGCATCGGTCTCGGCGCTCTGACTGATGGTGTCGAGTACCTCGCCGGTGTCCTCCACATCGAGGAACTCGCCCTCGTAGCCGTGCTCGGCGGCGATCTCCCGCACGACGTCGGCGCGCGACTTGTTCGCCCAGGAGCGTGTCTTCGCCTCGCGGTTCATCAAGACACTCGTGGCCTGGCCCTCGATGGTCAGTGTCTGGAAGCCTTTGAGCTTCTTCACCACGACGCGGCGCGGTGGCGCCATGTTGCCGGGGTAGCCCCAGGACACTTCGAGCGTCGCGCCGCCCACCAGCTCTGCACGCTCGAACAGCGCGAGGTCGAAGTTGTCGAGCTGGAGCGAGACCTGGTCGGCCTTCTTCTCGGCGTCCTCGTAGGTGAAGGCGATGATGCGCCCAGTGAGGTCGAGCGGCTCGCCGCTTGGTGCGCGTTCGTTGTCGAGCAGCGTGATGCGCACGCCGGGCCCGCTGCGGTCGACGATGGTCATGCGTCGAACCTCCGGCGCTGCTCACTGAGGATGACGTCGGTGAGCACGCGCAGGCTGGGCACGACGAGGCGCCTGCCCACGTCGAGCTCCAGGGTCGGGTCCACGATGGGGTCGGGCTGGAAGTCGGCGAGCACCCACCAGAAGCCGCAGGCACGCGGCAGCGGCGCGAAGTAGCGGCCGGCGAGGCCTTCGAGCGAGTCGCCCTGCGCGACGACGTGGACGCGGGTGTCCGTGTGCTCCTTGAAGCGGTACGGCTCGCGCTCGCTGAGGAAGCGGCGCCCCAGCGCGTCGGGCACGCCGAGCGCGAAGGAGTGCCGAGAGCCGGTGCGAGGAGCCATGGCCAGGCAAAGCGCCCCGAGGCGTTCCCTCGGGGACGTGGTCTACAGCTGGACAAGTAGGTGGCTCCTAGCGCGGTCGCACAGGCTCGTGCGCGCTCGGGGGGCTGGCTCTTCCAGAGGATCGCGGTGAACCGGGCGCACCGAGGCGCGGAGGACTCGCTTTAGGTCCGAGCTGCTATGATGGCACCCCACGTTTGGTCGGGAACCGGGACGCGTCGTTGCGATGTGTGCCGCAGTCGCACATCAGCCGACACTGGAGCTCAGCTGCTAATGGCCGTCATTCCTCGCGTCAGCCGGATCGCACCAGCGGAAGCACAGGCTGCACTCCGGGAGCTCGCAGAGACAGAGGGTTCGGACGACCTCAGACGCGCGAACGCCGCCGTGGTTAAAGCAGTGCTCGACGAGCTCGCCGGCGTTCGCGCGCAGGTGAAACTTGAGAGGACCTACTGCCCCCACTGCGCTGCATCGCTGCTCTCGCCTGTCGAGGCGAACGAGCACACCTCGCTGTGCCCGCGACACCCTGCGCTCGTGCGCATGCGAGCAGCGCGCATCACGCTGGCAATGGCGCCCGCGGTCGCCGACGACCTTTCGCTGTCTGGAACGCTCGTCGCGCCTGCTGCGCTGGACGCCTGCATCAAGGCGGAGGCAGCGGAATCATCGCCCAAGCGCATTCAATTACTTGAGACCGACGAGACTCTGAAAGAGCGGTTGGAGTTCGTCGCGGGTGATGGTCGCCGGAAATACCCATCTCTGCTCTTACAGTACGCCGCTGCCCTCGATGTCGCGGTGACGGTGTGGCAGCGCATCTTCCACCGCGACACGGACCCGTGCCCGCACTGTGGCGCCGTCAGTCAGCTGGAAGATGCGGCCAAACACGCATTGAACTGCGAGCACCATCCAGCGGTCGCGCGGTTCAATGAGACGGTGCACCTTCTCGAGCAGTTGCTCGGTGCAGACGGCGCGCTCGTGCTCGTAGAGAAAGTCGAGGAACGCGACCGCTTTGTGGACCAACTCAGAACGTTGGTCAAGGCGTGCGACGACTTCGATCACGACATGGGATGGAACGGGAGCGACTGCTACGTCCGCGACTACCAAGAAGCAGCACTCGGTCGCGCGCGCTCGTCAGCCGAAGCGCTCGTCGGCCTTCTGCCCCGCGAGTACCGCCCCAGCTTCGACCCCGTCAGCGAAGCGGCCGCTGGACCGGAGTTCGCGCGTCCGGTGTGGCAGGCGCTGCTGCGGGTTCGCGAGAACGGTTCAAAGCCGGGAACGCACCGCGGAACACCATCCGACGAGAAGCTGCTACGCGACGCCGTGACAGAGGGTGGCCGCCTCAAGGCGACGCTTGGGTCCGAATTCGTATGTCCCGCGTGCATGCGGCCGGGTCTTTGGGCACATCAGATGGCCTCACATGTCCCCAGTTGCCCGTTTCATCCGGCTCTTCTTCGGGAGCGAATCATCGAGGCCACGGCGATTCTCGCGTTCGCGGTATTGCGCGAACACCGGCCCGATCTCGACTTGCCCCAGGTGACTCCTCAAACGCCGCCGAAGATTGGGCGCTTCTGGCCGAGCGCATCAACGCCGGACGAGAAGCGCGTCGTCGGAAACGACGACGAAAGCCACCTGAAGTTCCTTCTGAATCCGGAGGACAGGAAAAAGTACCCGACGATCGTCGGGAGGTACGCGGACAACGTCGCGTCGAGTTTGTCTTCATGGCAGCGATATCGAACTGCGCTCACCAGCCAGTGCCCCTACTGCGATAGCTCTCTTCGGGGCTTCGAGGCATTTCCTCACATTGCCCAATGCGAATCGCATCCCGCCCACGCGCATCGCCGCGCACTCGAAGAAGTCCTCCAGAGACTTGGCGTCCACGAGATACGAGGCGTTGCGCGACTCCAGAGGGAGACGGACCTCGCACGCGCACACATCGTCCGTCTCGCGGAATTCATCGATAGCTTTACCGGCTCGTTCGGAGACGACGACCGCGGGCGCGCTATCGTGCGGAGCAACCTGCTGCCCAAGTGGAACGAAGCGCGGCGGATCGCGACACAGGCGCTCGAACAACTCACTGCCACGGGTGTCGGCAGCACAGAGGGCGAGATAAGCGTCAACATATATAACACAAGAATAAAGGACCTCACCGACCTCTTCCATCAGAATCTGACGAAGGATGGCGGAGTCTTTTTCATGGACGTGTATCCGTACTGCCGGGCGCAGGTGAGCTTTTTCTCCGCGGTCGCCGAGGCGGGTCTGGTGGACGCTCGTGCCGCGGACACCCTCGCCTGCGAGACGCAGCAAGCGCTGAACGACCTAGCGTTGGAGAGTGACGAAGAGGGAATAGGTGGGCACATCAAGAAGATGGTCCGAGGGCTTGACACTCTTCGGGTTGCGGAGGCGAAAGCGAGGGCCATCGCCTCAAAGGCTGCCGTCAAGCCTTCACGGAACGACGTCTACAGCCTCTGTTCGGCTCTAGTGCACCACTTCATCGAGAAGTAGGCGCCGGGGGAAAGAGCGTGCCTCGCGTCACTTACCCCAGCCAATTACCGGCCCCAATTGGTTGCCGCCGTCTGAACATGGGCGAGGCACCTGGGCACCGAAAACACAAAGGAACTCCGCTTGTTTAGCCTCTTCAACAGAAAGCCGAACTACAGGAAGATATTTTCATCCCCAATAGACACGCACAAGTATCTCTACTCGGAGCGAAGCAAGACCGCCGAACTCCTAGGCGACGAGAGTTTCATCGAGGCTTGGCTGGAGAGCGAGAATCGATGGGCAGTCATGAAGGTAATATTGGCCGAAGCAGCAAAGGGCGATATTCCATCGATCAAGCAAATGATTTGGTATTTCGATGTCCTGTTCCAGTCGCCGAGCACGAGCGAGGAAGGGAAGGTCATGGCCCTTCAGACCCGAATTGAGCTTTGCGAAGCTGCGGTGACTATGGGTCTGAAGGAATTCTCGTACAAGGCAATGGTCTCCTGCTCTAACCTCTTTTCTATTGCCGTGCAGGGGCAAACGCCACCCTCGGACCAGATGGCAAAGCAGGCAATCAACGGGGCGATCAGGCACGCGAACCTGTTCCTGAAGTCTGGCTACGAGGATCCGGAACTAATCAACGACGCCCGGCAGATTCTCAAAAGCCTTACGGTTCACGCGCAGGCGATAAACGCTCTGGTCGAGTCAGAAGAGTAGCTTGGCAGCAGTATCAAGGCCAAAGCCGGACTCCTTCATCTTATGCGCCACGGTCGAGCATCGCGAGGCTCCGGAGCCTCCGTCACGGGAACTCCGGCTCATAACCCGGCGTCGCGCAGCTCCTCGCTCGTGACGCGCGTGTCCAGGATCTCCTCGAATGTCGCGCTCGCCGCGTAGACGAGCACGGTGCCATCGACCGCGAGCTGCTTGTAGGTGAACTCGACGCTGGCGACGACGCACTCGACGGTGACGACCTCGGGCCAGATGAACAGCACGCGCGGTGGCGCAGTCGCGGCGACGTCCTCCGTGCCCTCGGGCGGCACGGTGAGCGCGCGGAGGAAGGCGCGGAACTCGAGGATGTTCACGTCGCCGGGCTGCTCGGCGGCGAAGTAGCGGTCGAGGTAGAACTCGACGCCCGAGAGCTGCCGGTTCGCGGTGCTCTGGAACTGGAGCACCTGGTGCGAGAGCCCGGGCACCGCGAGACGGTTCCAGTTCACCTGCAGCTTCTCGGAGAGCTGCGTCGGGTTGAACAGGCACTCTATCGACTCGCCGCTCGTGACGTTCACGAGGACGCAGCGCGGTGGTCGGGCGATGGCTCCGTCGAACGACACCTTGGCCTCCTCCTCAGTACGCCGGGACCGGCGAGAACGAGCGGGTGGCCGTGTCGCGGTCCGCTCGATGGACCGCGGTGGCGAGCGTGGTGCCGTCCACCTGAAGGTTGACCGTGATGGGCGGCGACGCGGGCGGCGTGGCCGGCGTCATCGGGAACGACGCGGGCACTGCGGGCGTCATCGCCGCGACGGCAGGCATCGTGGAGGTGGCCGCGTCGAGCGCGGTCAGCGTCGAACCAGCGGGCGCCACGGTCACGCCAGCCGTGACCTCGTCGACCCCCTCGAGCAGACCGCGCTCGATGTCCTGGCGCAGGCTGCGGATCGCGTCGGCCCCGCCCAGGTCTGCGCCGAAGACGCCCGCGATGGTGTCGATGACGCTCGCGATGGTCTCGACGAAGCCGAGCAGGAGTTGCGCGAGGAAGTTGATGGTGTTGAGCACCACCTTCTTGAAGCCCACCCACACCTGCGCCCAGTTGCCGGTGACGAGGCCACCGAGGATGTCGACCACGCCGCCAATGAAGCCCACCACCGAACGGAACGCCGCGATGATGACCGCGAGGCGGTTCACGACGAACGACACCATCACACCGATCGCTCCAGCGATGCCGGCGGCGACGTAGCCGATGACCGTGCCGAGGAACTCGGCCACCGAGCGCAGCGCATCGAGCGAGCCGCCCGCCTGGCCGCTGGCGCTCGACGTGAAGCCGAACATCGGTGTCCCTTCGGTGGGCGTGCGTGAGTCGACCGCCCCCCTCGGCTACCGTCCGGC
>ENA-UOOH01003633-UOOH01003633.1-fermentation-metagenome-genome-assembly--contig:-NODE-3633-length-11507-cov-4.792875_pt1 | contig 11507 bp, 7 predicted proteins | sample MGYA00245778_ERZ724025 | MGnify/ENA primary metagenome ERZ724025 (study PRJEB28704, sample SAMN03018313) | fermentation metagenome | biome: anthropogenic terrestrial biome; feature: soil; material... | reverse complement strand
TAATGGCCGCCCTTGCTCAGGACGCGGGAGATTTCATAGGTGTAAGCCCCAGCATCGACGACGTCGCCGAAGGTGGCCGGGTTGATCCAGAATGCGAAGCTCGCTTCGGGTCCGAGATCGAGCGAGGGCGCGTCTTCGACCACGACCCGCTCCGGATTGCCGGTGAACTGGAGGGCGTTGTTGACCTGTCCGGGGACCCATTGATCCGGGTCATAGTAGAAATCGGTGAGTGTGCCGTCGTTGCCGTTGCCGGACGTGTCAGCGGCGACCAGCCCGGTGGTCTCATCCATCTTCCACTCCGCAACCATTGCGGTGGAGATGTCCTCGACGGGAATGACGGTAAGGGTTGCGGTATCGCTGAAGATCTCGCCCAGATCATTGGTGACCTTCACCTTGTATGCGCCGGCGTCTTCGGGCGTGAGATCGTTCAACAGGAGGGTTGGCTCCGTGGTCCCACGGATCTCCTCGTCGTCCTTGAACCAGGAGTAGCGTAGGGGCTCTTGTCCCCGGGCCACGACGCTGAAGGCGATCGAGGCGCCTTCGTAATGTTCTGTCGAAGCCGGTTGCACGAGGATGCTGGGAGGATCAGGCAGGTTCCGGCCGAGGACGTTGAGGATTTCGCCTTCATCCAGCGCGCGGTTCCAGATCATGACCTCGTCCATGGTGCCGTTGAAAAAGGAACCTGCGTCATCGGCGCCGACATAGAGATCGAGACCTGGATCATCGATGGGGCCGCCGACGGTGGCCGAGCCCCTCAATTCACCGTCGATAAAGACCTTGATCTCGTTGCCGTCGAAGGTGCCGGTGAAGTGATACCAGCGGTTGGCCTCCAGCGGGATCCCGATGCCGGCCGTAACGTTCTGGCCGTTGCGTTTGACCAGCAGGTTCATCCCGCCGGTGGCGACGCCCTGAAGAATGAAGATGCTGTTGCCCTTTTCGAACATCCGGTTGGAACCGCTGGTGGCAAGAGGGACGTTCGAGTTGAACCAGGTCGCGACGGTGAAGCTGTTGACGAGCTCCGATCCGATGGCGGGCGCGTCCGGCACGATGAAGTAATTGGAACCGTTGAACTCGAGTGCTCCACCGCCAAACGGACCATCGACCCAATAGGAATCGTCACCCGAAAAATTGGTGAGTGTGCCGTCGTTGGTCCCGACGGAATCGGCCGCGGTCAGGCCGGTGGTTTCGTCCAGCTTCCAGTGGGCCTGCAACCCGTCCAGGTAGGTTTGGGCCGAGGCCTGGACCAGGAACATCGTCCCCAGGAACAGTCCGGTTACGGCGCGCAAACCCATTCGCCCAGTCGACCAGTCCTGACCGAGGCGCGGTTGCGCTGTAGTCTGTGTTCTCATCATGCCTTGATCCTCGCGATTGTGGCTGTGCAGATTAGAAAAACGGTCTTCTCAGTGGCTGAGAAGACCTATGGATGGGGTGTATTAGAAGAAAACCCGTGTATTGCCTAGATTGATCTTGGGGTTTCCGAACTGGCTTGCCGTCACCCACTCGACGTGCCCGTCCAGGAAGCCCTCGTTGCCGCCATCCGGCTCCGACCCGTGTTTGTTATAGTGATTGACCCCACGCATCATCGGATCGGGATCTCCAGGGCGTCCCCAAGAACCGTCGAGTTGGCGATTCAGATCGGTCCAAAGGACGTCCCAATTCGGGCGATCGGTCAATTTCTGAGCGAAGATGGGAAGGCGGTCGTAGCCGCGAACCCCGATGGGCCCTGGTTCCCGGTAGCCCGGATTCCCACCGAAGTAGAAATAACCGGTCACCGTTTCGGTTCCGCCGGGCCAATCCCAGAAATCATCCCGGTCCCACCCGAGATTCGAGGGGCAGTAGAAGGCCTTGCGCGGAATCTGGTAGGTGCGGGCGAAGGCATCCCGGCAGTAGATGGACATCCAATGCGGCTGGATATTGCCTGGATTGGGCAACCGCCCATCCTGGTCGTCGGCGTAAATAATGGTAGCCAATGTCAGTTGGCGTAGATTGTTGGAACAGGAGGCGCGCTTGGCGCGTTCGCGGGCTTGGCTCAAGGCGGGGAGGAGCATGGCTGCCAGGATCGCAATGATGGCGATCACGACCAGCAGTTCAATCAGGGTAAACCCCGGCTGCTTTCGAGACTGTTGTAGGACCTGTGCATATTTCATAGGTCGGGCGATATCCCTTTTGGCTGATCTGAAAAGATGTGGCCATCCTAGAGAATGCAGGTCGCGGGTGAAAGAAAAAAAGAGCCGATGAGGCGGAATTTCGCCGCCGTTGCTGCAGGCGTCACTCGTAACGGAGGGCTTCGATCGGATCCATATTGGCGGCTTTGCGCGCCGGATAGATCCCAAAGACAAGTCCGACAGCGGCGGAGATGCCGAAGGCGACAAAGAGCGACCAGCCGCTGACAATCGTCGGCCACTGCGAGAATTGGGTCACCACCCGAGCGAGCAGGATGCCGAGGACAATTCCGATCAGGCCACCGGCCAGGGTCAGGACGATGGTCTCGACGAGGAACTGTTGTGTGATGTCGCGTCTGCGCGCGCCGAGTGCGCGCCGGATACCGATCTCGCGTGTGCGCTCGGTGATGTTGGCCAGCATGATATTCATGATCCCGATCCCACCGACGAGCAAGCTGATGCCGGCAATCGAGCCCATGACGATGCTGAAGATCGCCTGTGTCTTCTGGCTTTGACGCAGCAGCTCCTTCGGCACCACGAGTTCCCAATCCATGGCCTGGTGCCGGCTGGTGAAGATCTGGCGGATCAGCTCGGCGGTCTCCTCGACCAGATCGGAGTCGGTGACCTTGCAATGCAGCTCATCGACTTGAACCTCTGTCGCCTGGAAGTTGCCGCTGGAGGTCTGAATGGCCAGGACGCCGAAGCGCGACAGCGCGGTCTGCATCGGGATGTAGATATCCCGGTCGAGATCGTGTGTGGCCATGGACTGTCCACCGCCGCCGATACCGGTCTCGCGGAGGACACCGACCACCTCGAACCAATCGTCACCGATCTTGATCTGTTTGCCGAGCGGCTCATGGTAACCGAGCAGCTCACGTGCGGCGTTGGCGCCGAGCACACAGACACTCTGTTGCAGCTCATTGTCCAGGGGCGTGAGGAATCGCCCCTCCTGAGGGATGCATCGCATGACCTCGGTGTAGTTGGGTGTGGTCGCCAAGACGCGCACCTGTGCGGTCCGATTGAGATACCAGACCTGTTTGCGGACATCGCGTGCGGGGACGATCTGCTCGAGGGAGGGGATGACTCGTTTGACGTGCTCCACATCGAGGAAGCTGATTCCGTACCGGCTGGACCATGAGCGATCGGACAGGGCTTCGCGGGTGGACGCCTCGGGCGGCTTCACGCTGCGGACGATGATATTGTTGACCCCCATCAACTGGATCTGGCGGAGTGCCTCCTGGCGGGCGCCCTCTCCGATCGAGAGCATGGAGATCACGGCGCCGACACCGAAGATGATGCCGAGAGCGGTCAATGCGGATCGCAGCTTATGTGAGCGCAGGCTGTTGCCGCTCAGTTTGAGCATTTCAGTCAGTTGCATGGTGGTATCGGATTGGATGCAGCTTCAAAGGCGGAGCATGAGGATCAATCGAGCAGGACCCCGGCGGGGAAGGCCTGGCTATATTCCCTGCCGGTGCCCTCCCATTGAATCACACCATCGCCCATATGGATCACGCGTTCGGCCTGGCCGGCGACGCGCGGATCATGGGTAACGATCACGAGGGTCTTGCCTTCGGCATGGAGGTTGGTGAGCAGCTCCATAATCTCGGTACTGGTCTTGCTGTCCAGGTTCCCGGTCGGTTCATCGGCCAAGATCAGGCTCGGGTCGTTCACGAGCGCGCGCGCGATGGCCACGCGCTGCATCTGCCCGCCGGACAGCTGATTGGGGCGGTGATGCGAGCGATCGGCCAGGCCGACCTTTTCCAACAGCGAGAGTGCGAGGTGGCGGCGTTGGTTCTTATGCTGATTGGCGTAGATCAGCGGAAGCTCGACATTGGCGACGAGGTCCAGTTGGGCGATCAGGTTGAACGACTGAAAGATGAAGCCGATGTGGTGATTGCGAATGGCCGAGAGTGCGTCGTCGTCCAGGGTCGCGACTTCCGTCCCATCGATCCAATACTGGCCTGAGGTCGGGGAATCGAGACAGCCGATCAGGTGCATCAGCGTCGATTTGCCGGAGCCGGAGGGTCCGACCACGGCACAGAATTCACCGGTTTGGATGTCCAGGTCCACGGCCTTGAGCGCGTGCACGGAGACGGCGCCGGTGTCGTAGATCTTGGTCAGATCACGCGCACGCACGACAATGGAATCGGCGGGCTGACCGGAAGCGACTGTGTTGGGTGATGCCTGTTGCATGAGAGCGTTGATGAAATGGTGTTGGGGAGTCTGGCCGGATCGGCAGGTGCACCGCCGAGGCGGTCGGCCTCAGGACGACTTGGCTGAGCCGTTGGTCTTTGGGAGGGTGGGGCCGCTGGAAGCCGGCTCGTTCGGCACGCCTGCGGAGAAGAGGCAGACCTCCTGCCCCTCTTCGAGTCCGGCGATGACCACGACGTCGTCATCGTTGCTGACACCGATCTGGACCTGGCGCTGAACCGGTTTACCGCGCTCGAGGACATAGCAATAGTGCTTTCCTCCGCGTTCGTGAATCGCTTCGATGGGGACGTATAGCGCATCCGGCAGTGAATCGATCAGGATCTCCGCACGCGCGGACATGCCAGGTTTGAGGATGTCCGGCGGATGGCTGTCGATGGAGATCTCGACGTTATACTCCTTGACCTCGGATTGGCGCCATCCCTGGGAGGCCGCGAGCTGTGCCACCTTGGTCACCTTCCCCTTGAGTGCCAGGTCGGGAATCGCGTCCACGATGACCTCGACCGGTTGGTTTTCGACCACCTTGTTGATGTTCACCTCATTGACGCTGGCACGCATCATCATTCTGGAAACGTCCGGAAGGGTGATCAGGATCTGACCGTTGTATGTGTCGGCGCCAACCTGGATGCGGTCGCGCTCCCAAGGTCGATTGGGATCACCGTAGACGACCAGTCCGGGCTGAGGAGCCAGGAGGTTCATGTTCTCCAACTCCTCTTTGATGATGTCGACCCGCTCGGAAATGGTGTTCACGTTTTTGTCCCGCGCGCGGATCTCGTTCTCTTTGCCCGCGATCAAGGATTCGCATTCTTTTTGGGTCCGCTCCAAGGCGCGGTCGGCCAGATCGACCTTCGATTCGAAGTCCTGTTGCTGGCGTGGGTGCGTATATTCGAGCCAGACTTCGAGTTCCTTTTCCGCGGCATTCAGGTTGCTCTGGGCCTCTTTCAGGGCGATTTCGGCCTCGCGGACCTCGAATGCGGAGACGAACTCCTTGTCGCGGAGCTCCGGCATACGCCTGTATTTATCCTCTGCCTTTTCGAGGGCGACTTTGGCCTTCTCCACGGCAAGCTCGAGTTGGTCGCGTTCGAGGAGGGCATCGCCCTCTAAATACTTCTGGAGGTCCATCTTGGCGAACCGGAGGTCGAGTTCGGCCTGTTTGAGATTGGCATCGTTGGTCAACTCCTGGATGCGCAGCTCATTGCGAGCGATTTCCAGGTTGCCCTCCGCGTTCTGGAGGTCGATCTCGCGGGTGTTCAACTCCTTTTCCATCTCCGTGGTATCGAGGGAAACGAGGACCTCATTCTCGGAGACGAAGGTGCCTTCGGGCGCGATCGAGACGATTTGTGCGGAGCCGCGAATGCGCGGGCGGATGGTGGTGAACTGAACGGCCCGCAGCTCCCCGGTCTCGCGGACCAGGACATCAAACCGTCCGCGCAGAACGCGTTTCAATTCGACGGCGTCGGATTCGGCCTGGGCGATATCGGGCGAGCGAAACAGCAGCCATGCGACGAAGAGGACGGCAAATCCAATCAGGCCCTGACTGACCGCGCGTTTCCGGTACCAGGGGAGGGTGGTTTCCGGTGCCTGGGTTGAGGGTAAATCATGTGTGCTCATTCGATCCACATTCCGTTTTCATCGAGTTCGAGCCGACCGGTCTCACGCAGGAGCTGGAGTTTGGCGATTTGGTAATCGACGACGGCTCTGTAATAGGAATTCTCGGCCTCGACGAGGGCGTTCTGGGCTTCGATGATGCTCAGGTTGCTCGCCTCTCCGTCTTCATAATCGAGCCGGGCCTTTTCGAGACGCCGAGCCGCTTCGCGCTGGTTGATGCCCTGAAGCTGAATCGAGGCCTCGGCTTGGCGTAGGTCGCGGACTGTACGCCGGATGGATAGGATGATCGTATCCCGCTGATTGCGATGATTGCGCTTGGCGCGCGAGAGCGCAATCAGTGCCTGTTCGAGGGTCTGCCGTTCCTGGCTACGCTCGAGAGGAAAGGTGAGTTGGATGGAGGCGTCATAGCTGAACCGATCCATGTCCTGATCACCGAAGGTTTCGGCGGCATCCCCGCGCCAGCGACCGTTCCCGACGAGATCGAGCTGCGCCATCATCCCGTTCTTAGCGATCTTCAGGCCGCGTTCGGCATCCTCAATGCGGTCCTCGCTGGTCATCAGTTCCAAGCGCAGCAGCAGGCCGTCTTCGATGGCACGTGCGAGGTCGACCTCGATGGGGGCGAATTCCAGCGGTTGATCGGTGAGTGCGATCGGCGTCTCGATCTGCATAAACAGGTCCAGCTTGAACTGATCGAGACCTGCCTCAAAAGAGCGTTCAGCGTCCACCACGCCCTGTTGCGCGCGCACCAGTTCGATCCGTGCGCGCAGCACCTCGTCCAGGGTTGTCTTACCGATGTCGAGGAATGCCTGGGACTGCTCGAAGGAGTACTGATTGTTGCTCAGGTTACGTTCAGCGGTTTCGATGGAGCGCCGCTGTTGCAGGAGTTGCCAGTAGGTCGTTGCAGTCTGAATCGTGAGGTCTTGTTGAAACAGTGCGTAGGCGCGCAGCGCGTACACCAGTTCACGCTCGGCCTGCGTGAGCGATTCACGCTCGACCAGGCGGCCCGCTCCGCGCAGGAGCGGTTGGCGGAGGCTCGCGGTGGCTTCCGGCCTGTAGGAATCGGTGGTGGTGGACTGTTCCGAGCCGGTTTCCTCGATGAAGCGGCGGAGTTCGGATTCATCGGTGATATCGCGGACCCGTGTGCTCCTATCATAGCTCGTGCCGACATTGACCGAGGCCGTCCCCCCGAGTGGGAGGCGCTGGCTCACGCCGGTCTGCCCGGATACGGACGGTTGTGCGCCCCCGGCCTGATCGTCCTCCTCGTTCATGCCGGCGGACACCTCGGCCGTTGGTATCGGCAAGTATGAACGGCGCACGGTCTGGAGATTGACCTCTGCCAGGAAGATGTCTTCCATTTCCCGGATCTGATCGAGGTTCTGCTGGCTTGCCAGGAGGATGGCCTGTTGAAGGTCGAGGATCAGCTTGGGTGCATCATCCTGCTCCATGTCCTCGAACGGTTTGGGCGAGTTGGGATCGATCGGTTCCAGGTCTGCGCTGGTGACCGGCCGATCGGTGGGCAGCGGTTTGGCGCCCACCAAGGCCGGCGAATCGCCGGCAGGCGGCGGATCAGCCGGTAGCGCCTCGGATGCCGGGACTGAGGCGGGGAGTGCGCAGAGTACCAGCCACAGGAGGCAGACCATGGCGATGCTCCCTGCCTTGGGTGCCGGTGCGTGGGAGAGTAAGATGGGAGGCTTGTCGATCATGATCGAGTGTGGGTTTCGAGCGGGGAACAACCACAGGAAGTCCCGGCTCAAGCTCGAGGATTGTGGTGGATGCGGCCGGTCTGCTGCCGCGCGACGGCAAGTCGGCATCCATTTCAAAGAAGCAAGGTGCGACATTCGCGATACAATGCAAAGCCGACACGCATGCACGGGAAATTTTACTCTTCCCCTTCGGAGGGCATCGCGCGGAGCACAATAGAGTCGACAAATGCCTTGAGGACCGGCCGCGCCAAGGCGGCGCGCAGCATCGGATCCTGGAACGACTCCACCAGGAGATCCGGTGCCCTCTCGCGTGCTTCACCCCAGTGGGACAGCGCCTGTTCGTCCTTCCCCAGCATGGCCAAGACAGCGCCGAGATTGATGTTGGTCAAGGCGTGGTCCGGTTGGCGGGTATGCGCGGATTGCAACAGGTAGAGCGCACGGAAGAGATCGCCCTGAGCGACCAGCACGGTCCCAAGGTTGCAGGCTGCGATCTGACTGTTGGGAGCAACGGTCAGCGCGGCTTCATAGGCCCTGCGGGCCTGGTCCATTCGACCACTGCGCACCAGGATGTTGCCGAGGGTGATGTAAAACCGGAAATCCTCCGGGGCGAGCCGAATGGCCTGCTGAATCCGCTGCAGCGCAAGGTCAAAACGCCCCTCCGCCGCATGGGCATTGGCCTGTTCGGCGAAGAGCGTCGCGGTGGCCTCCATCGGATTTCGCCGGAAGAGCGTGCCCGGTTCCTGATCACCGATCGCCGGTGTGGCGAAGCTCTGGGGCATCTCGGTGGTCCTGGGTCGAAGCCCGCCCAGCGGCGAGGGCTCCTCCTGTAACGCAGGCGCGGTCCGGGACGGACCGAGCAGAAGCGGTACGGCGGAGTCCCAGCTCGATTGCGCATTGGCTTTTGGCGTCTGGGTTGTATCTTCGCCTTGCCCGAACACGCAATTGGCTGGAAGGGCCAGCGCCAGGGCAATTTTAATGGTTCGTCTCAGTTGTATCGGGAACATGAAGACCTTCGTCTCTGGGATCAATACGGGATGGGGAAACCTCCGTCCTACGTATTACCGCCGCGCAGGCCTCTTGTCCAGCATGCTGCTTTTGGCCGGGGCACTTCAGGCCGGGGTTTGGCGTGTCGGGGATACCTCCTCGCACCTGCCGACGCCGGGGGCGCTCCCGGTTGCCGATATCCAGAGCGCGATCGACCTTGCACAGCCGGGAGACCGGATCGAGCTCGGGGCCGGCGAATGGTCCGGCAATTGGCACCTGCCTCCTGGGGTCACGCTCGTGGGCGCGGGTGCGGCGCAGTCCCTTTTGCGTCCGGCGGATCCGGCGCGCCCGCTGATCGCCGTGAGCGCTGATACCGGTTTGGAAGGAGTTGCCCTGCGCGGCCGCCTGGACTCCACGGCCCCGCTCTTGATCGGCCAGGGCGGTATCGTCGCCCTGAAGCGTGTATGGATTTCGGGGACCGGGAGTTCGAATGCGACGCCGGCGCTGCGGATCGAGGCGGGTCGTATTGTCATGCTCTTCAGCACCGTGGCCGGTTGCGGCGTCGGGCTCGCGGTGGACCGAGCGGCGGCGGGGGAGGTCAGCCACTCGCTATTCGCCGGTTGCGGCGTTTCGATCGCCCCGGACAGCCCTGTTTTTGTGCGACACTCCGTGTTTGAGGATGTCTGGCCGGGGATCGGAAACGCTTCGATGCGGGCGGACCTCAAGGACCTGGATGCGGGTGATCTGCATCTGACCCGATCCTCACCGGTGCGGCTCTTCGTGCCCGCGATGGCGGTCTCCGCACCGGAAGCCGATGGCGAGCCGTGCATTGCCGCCCTTCGCGGGGGCGACAACTGGCGGTTGGATCCTGGGGCCGACCAGTTTGTGGACACGGATATGGATGGCATGCCATCCTATTGGGAGCAGCGGCATGGTCTCAAGGCGTACTCGGCCGCCGATGCCGCATCGGATCCGGACGGCGATGGATTGTCCAATCTCGAGGAGTACGATCATGGGACGCACCCGCTCCGGGCGGACACCGACGGTGACGGTCTTTCGGACGCGCAGGAGCTGGATCGTGGGCTGAACCCCAACCGTCCTGACACCGATGGTGACGGGGTTGCCGATGGGATGGAGCTTTGGGAGTATGGCAGCAGTCCCTGGCTGCTCGATACCGACGGTGACGGACTGCCAGACGGATTTGAAATCGATTGGGGACTGCCAGTCTCGTTTCCCGCGCCGACCGGTGCGGATACCGATCGGGACGGATACTCCGACTGGGCGGAGTATGTACTCGGCTCTAACCCGGTGGATCCGCTCAGCCCACCGACGTATTGGGTACGCCCGGGCGAAATGGACACCGATTCGGACTTGGGTGACGGGAGCCGACACCGGCCCTTTGCCGGCATTGCCCGGGCATTGGACTCGACGACGGGACCGTTGGTTCTGCGGCTGAACGATGGGGTGTACGCGGAGCAGGTTCGCCTACGGGCGGGGATCCGGATGATCGGGACCGCCAGGGAGCGGGTTGTACTGCGGGGTGTGGGCCCCGGCAGTGTCGTCGAGGCACGGGAGGCGGACTTCGTTCGGATCGAAGCGCTTACGATTGAGAATGGCGATTCGGATCGAGGGGGCGCGCTCTTCGCGGAACGGTCGAACCTGCGGCTGATGGATCTCCTGATCCGCTCGAACAAGGCGCGACAAGGGGGTGGCATCCACCTGCGCGAGTGCACCGGCGTGGTCCTCGAACAGATCCTTTTCATGGACAATCGTGCGGAATCGGGTGGTGGGCTCTGTGCCGAGGCCACTCTCGGGATCGCGGACGGTCTGCGCTTTGTCGGCAACCGTGCCATCGAAGGGGGCGGCTTTCATGGGCGGTTCAGTGACCTAGGCCTTCGCAATTGCCTGTTCGCCGAAAACCGGGCGACACGGGACGGCGGGTTCTGGATCCAGGGCGGGAGCCAGCCGCTCCTCCACCTTACCATTGCTGACAACCGCGCCACGGAGCGGGGGCCTGCCGGCATGGCCGTTGCCGGCAGCGTCTCGGCCATCAACTGCATTGTTTCCGGTCACTTCCCTCCTATGTCCGAACCACTGGAGCAGGCACCGGGGGTCGTGTTTGACCACGTATTGACCGAGCGCCCCGAGGAGCTGTACGGGCGGTATATCTTCCGGGGGGCTCCCGGTTATGTGGGCGAAGCGCCGAGGCGCTTTGCCTTGGGTCCGGGTTCACCGGCGATTGACCGCGGTCGGCAAACGGGCCAACTGGCGACCGACTGGGAGGGTCGCCCCCGCACCACCGACGGCAATGGCGATCGCAAACCGGTCCCGGATCTCGGTGCGGACGAGGCGGTCGAGATGGACCCTGCGTATCAGGCGTCGCGGCCATTCCAGCCGTCACCGCGGGTCGAGGGCTCGGACGCGAAGGCGGAGATGTCGGTGCGGGTCGAGTCGATTCGTTGGGAACGGGACGGGGTGCACATCCGCTGGCCGACGAGCAAGGGCGGGGTTTATGCCGTGGAATTCTCCGTGCGCGGGCACGATTGGGAGCTCGTCAGCCCGATTGTCGAGGCGGACACGGACGGCGAATTCGACTGGCGGGACCCGCGTTGGCGATCCCCGCGCAACATGCCGGCTTCGGGTTTTTACCGGGTGCACAGGATCCCGGTGGCATCGCAGGGCGCGACTCGGGCCGACTGACCTATCGGCCGCGCATAAGGAGAACCGCCAAGACGCGAAGGGCCCAGAGAGGAACCGCCAAGACGCCAAGGACGCCAAGGGCCCAGAGAGGAACCGCCAAGACGCCAAGAACGCCAAGGGCCCAGAGAGGAACCGCCAAGAC
>ENA-UOOH01003629-UOOH01003629.1-fermentation-metagenome-genome-assembly--contig:-NODE-3629-length-11518-cov-16.727035_pt1 | contig 11518 bp, 11 predicted proteins | sample MGYA00245778_ERZ724025 | MGnify/ENA primary metagenome ERZ724025 (study PRJEB28704, sample SAMN03018313) | fermentation metagenome | biome: anthropogenic terrestrial biome; feature: soil... | reverse complement strand
TATTGATAAAAAATGTGGATAAGGCTCTTTTGGACAGATTAAGCGAAAACAAAAGACATCAGGGAGTCATAGCAGAAGCTATGGAATATGAATATAAGGATATTGACGATATATTTAATTATGCCGAAGAAAAAAACGAAAAGCCTTTTATTGTAATTCTTGATGAAATAACCGATGTTCACAATTTAGGTTCAATTATTCGTTCTGCCGAATGCTTGGGTGCCCACGGTGTTATAATTCCCAAAAGAAGAGCCGCTCAAATAAATGGTGTTGCTGCGAAATCTTCCGCAGGTGCAATTGAATATATTCCTGTTTGCAGGGTTACCAATATAACAGGTACATTGGATAAATTAAAGGAAAAAGGACTTTGGATATACGGTGCAGATATGGAAGGCGAGAAATATATCTATGAAGAGAAGTTTGATGTTCCGGTAGGATTGGTTATAGGAAGCGAGGGTTCAGGTTTAGGAAGACTGGTTAAAGAAAAATGCGATATTTTGGTTAAAATCCCCATGAAGGGAAATATAAATTCTTTAAATGCTTCCAATGCTGCTTCAATTATTATATATGAAATAATGAAGCAAAGGACATGTTAAAATGGCAAGAACCAAGAAGGAATATCTGTTTATAGATGGATACAATATTATAAATCAATGGCAGTACTACAGAGACATATCAAGAAATATTGAAAACTCAAGAAATAAACTTATTGAGCTTTTAGTTGAATATCAAGCATACAAAGGATTAAAGGTAGTTGTTGTATTTGATGCTCATTTGGTAAAAGGAAGTCAGGAAAAGAAAGAGTATGTTTCAGAAGTGGAAGTAGTGTATACTAAGGAGCATGAAACGGCGGACAGCTATATTGAAAAGCAGCTTGATAAAATCGGAAGATATGAAATAGTCCAGGTTGCCACATCCGACAGAGCAATTCAGCAAATTGTTTTGTCAAGAGGTGGGACAAGGCTCACTGCTCGTGAATTGATTTTAGAATTGGAAAACACTAAAAAAGATATTAGGATAAAAACCGAAAAACCAAGTAAAAAAGGAACGAACATCGACCAGATACTGGATACTGAAACATTGAACAAACTTGATAAGATTAGAAAAAAGTTTTAGCATCTTGATAATAATTGATGATTTCTCAATAAGTATATCATTATTATAATAATACAATAATTGATTATAATTTTCTACGATATGAATTGGAGGAGCATTATGATTAATTCTCTTTCTTTATACGGCAATTTAAGGTATGGGCAAGAATATGACCTATATACAGATGGAGAGCTTATAAAAAAATTCAATGTAGGAAATGAACAAGCTGAAAAATGCATGTTGAAAAGATATTTTTATTTGATTAGAAGAATTGTCAACTCTTTTTATATAACAGACGGAAGAAAAGATGATATTCTGCAGGAATCGATGATCGGGCTTTTTAGAGCAATGAAAACCTATGATGAAAATTATGGGGTAAGCTTTAAAACATATGCTGAAATATGTATAAGAAGACAAATCATTTCAGCTCTTAGAAAGTCAGAAAAATATGAAACAGTTAATGAGTTTTCAGTAATTAATTGTTTTGAAAGTGACTGTGAATATGATATTGTGGAGCAAGTGTGTGATGATTCTTTTAATCCGGAAAATATATTGCTTTATAAGGAAGAAAAAAACTACTATATTGAATTTGCATCACAATATTTTAGTGATTATGAAAACTCCGTATTAAAAGAATATTGTAACGGAAAGTCATATAAGGAAATTGCTGAAACATTAAATACAAATTTAAAATCAGTAGATAATGCCCTGCAAAGGGTTAAGAAAAAACATGCTGTAAAAGGATATTAATTACGACATAAACAATAAGCGGATACATAAATACATAATATGAGATTCTTCATGCAGGCACTAAAAATGGCAATGTCATTCAGAGTGCAGCTGTGAAGAATCTCTTTAATTTTCCTATTGATTTATTTTCCGGTTGTTGATATAATAAATCTTGTTAACAACAAGGGTTTGACAGCATGCTTATGTAGCTCAGGAGGTAGAGCACCTCATTGGTAATGAGGAGGTCGGCAGTTCGAGTCTGCTCGTAAGCTCCAAAAAATTTAAAATTTAAATCCGGGAGGGATTGAAATGGCAAAGCAAAAATTTGAAAGAACGAAACCGCATGTTAATATCGGCACCATCGGTCACGTTGACCACGGCAAAACAACGTTAACAGCGGCAATTACGTTGGTATTGAACAAAAAATACGGAACCGGAGAATTTATAGCATTTGATCATATAGATAAAGCTCCGGAAGAAAGAGAAAGAGGAATTACCATATCAACATCCCACGTTGAATATGAAACTCCAAACAGACACTATGCACATGTTGACTGCCCTGGACATGCCGACTACGTTAAGAACATGATTACGGGGGCTGCTCAGATGGACGGAGCAATATTGGTTGTATCAGCAGCTGACGGTCCTATGCCTCAGACAAGAGAGCATATTCTTCTTGCAAGACAGGTTGGAGTTCCTCAGTTGGTTGTATTTTTAAACAAAGCAGATATGGTAGATGACCCTGAATTAATTGAATTGGTTGAAATGGAAGTAAGAGAATTACTTACCGAATATGAATTTGATGGTGACAATATTCCGATAATAGTCGGTTCAGCATTAGAAGCATTACAAAATCCGGACAGCGAATGGGCTGATAAGATTATTGAACTGATGGAGGCCGTAGATGCAACCATTCCGACACCTACAAGAGCTATAGACAAGCCGTTCTTAATGCCTGTGGAAGACGTGTTCTCAATCACAGGAAGAGGAACTGTTGCAACCGGAAGAGTTGAAAGAGGAGTTCTGAAGGTTCAGGATAAGGTACAAATAGTAGGACTTTCAGATGAGCCGAGAGATGTTGTATGTACGGGAGTTGAAATGTTCAGGAAATTACTTGATCAGGCACAGGCAGGAGACAATATCGGAGCACTTCTTAGAGGAGTTCAGAGAGATGAAATCCAAAGAGGCCAGGTTCTTGCAAAACCGGGTTCAATAACACCACATACAAAATTCAACGCAGAAGTATATGTACTAACTAAAGAAGAAGGTGGAAGACACACTCCATTCTTTAACGGATACAGACCGCAGTTTTATTTCAGAACAACAGATATCACAGGACAAATCGACCTTGAAGAAGGTGTTGAAATGTGTATGCCCGGCGACAACTCAAGATTTATAGTTGAGTTAATCCATCCGATTGCTATCGAAGAAGGTTTGAGATTTGCTATCAGAGAAGGCGGAAGAACAGTTGGCTCCGGAGTTGTAACAGGGATAATAGAATAAGAAGCCCTAACCCCATTTTTCAGAGTCTTTTTTCTGAAAAATGGCGGTAGGTCTTTCGCAACGAATTCCCAATGTATGCGACCAGAGGGAGCAAATACATTGGTGAATGAGACTGCGCAAGCAAATATATTGGTGAATGAGACTGTGCACGAGAACAAAAAGAACCGTCCAAAAAAACAAAATATATTTAAAAAAATATGATATTTCGTCAAATTACTCATTGACAAACAAAAATTATTGTTGTAGAATTAATTGCTATTTAAGAAAAGCTTTTGCTTGGGGCAGAAGCTTTTTTTTAAGTGAAATGCGACAAATAACTGTTAATTTCCTCGTAAATTTCAATGAAAAAAATATTGACAGCAGATTTGATTTGTGTTATCGTGAGTAAGATAATGGGTCTTTATGCGTATAAGATTCTTGGAGGTGTAAAAAATGAGAGTGGCAGTTAAATTAGCCTGCACTGAGTGCAAACAAAGAAATTACGATACAGAAAAAAATAAAAAAGAAAATCCTGAGAGAATTGAAATGAACAAGTATTGCAAGTTCTGTAAAAAACATACTCTTCATAAGGAAACAAAATAACGAGGTGGGGTAATGTCAAATCGAGATGAAAAACCAAAATTTACATCTAAAGTAAGAAATTATTTTAAGGGTGTAAGGACTGAATTAAAGAAAGTAAATTGGCCTACTAAAAAAGAATTAACCAATTATACAATTGTTGTTTTAACTACAACATTAGCATTGACTATAATAATTTGGGGATTGGATTTAGTATTCAAAGGCTTGCTTTCAGCTATTGTTTAAAAAGGAGCAGGGGTATGAAACAAGAGTCACAAGGATCAAGATGGTATGTGGTTCATACATATTCGGGACATGAAAACAAAGTAAAGGTAAATATCGAAAAGCTTGTTGAAAACAGAGAGATGCAAGATACGATATTTGAAGTCAGAGTGCCGGTGGAAGAAGTAACTGAAGTAAAAAACGGCAAGAAAAAAATAAAAGAAAGAAAAATGTTCCCTAGTTATGTTATTATTAAAATGATAATGACCGATGAATCTTGGTATCTTGTTAGAAACACAAGGGGAGTAACAGGCTTCGTAGGTCCCGGATCAAAACCTGTTCCGTTGACTGATGAAGAAGTAAAGGCGCTTGGTGTAATCGAAAGACTCCCGGCAATAGAACTTGATACAGGAGATACAATCAAAGTAAAAGAAGGGCCGTTTGAAGATTTTATCGGCACTGTAGAAAGTATCAGTCAGGAAAAAAGAAAAGTCAAAGCTTTTGTATCAATGTTCGGAAGAGAAACTCTTATCGAGCTTGATTATGATCAGATTGAGAAAGTATAATTACTTTTCAATATAACATCGTTATGCGATGAAGGAGGTGGAAATATGGCAAAAAAAGTAACAGCTGTTGTAAAACTGCAAATACCGGCAGGTAAAGCTACTCCGGCTCCACCGGTTGGTACGGCATTAGGACCTCATGGTGTGAATATTATGGGATTTTGTAAAGAGTTTAATGCAAAGACAGCCGATCAGGCAGGCATGATTATACCTGTTGTATTGACTGTATATCAGGATAGATCTTTTACATTTATTACAAAGACTCCGCCGGTTGCAGTTCTAATCAAAAAAGCAGTTGGTATTGAAAGCGGTTCGGGTGAGCCAAACAAAAAGAAAGTTGCAACACTTTCAAAGGCAAAATGCGAAGAAATCGCAAAATTAAAAATGCCTGATTTAAATGCCAATACTATCGAAGCAGCTATGAACTTAGTGGCAGGTACTGCAAGAAGTATGGGAGTAACAGTTGAAAAATAAGAATGGCTGAGTGGGAGGCTATAAAGGCTGATTGACCACAAGGAGGAAAATGATATGCCAAAAAGAGGAAAGAAGTATCAAGACAGTATAAAATCAATTGATAAGTTGAAATTATACGATTTGCAAGAAGCTGTAGAAGCAATGCTTTCAACAGCAAAGGCTAATTTCGATGAAACTGTTGAAGCTCATCTGAGATTAGGCGTAGATTCAAGACATGCAGACCAACAAGTAAGAGGCGCTGTAGTTCTGCCTCACGGAACAGGAAAAACTGTACGTGTTTTAGTTTTTGCAAAAGGCGACAAAGCTAAAGAAGCTGAAGAAGCCGGAGCGGAATTTGTAGGCGAAGCTGAAATGGCTGACAAAATTCAAAAAGAAAACTGGTTTGATTTCGATGTTGTTATTGCAACACCGGATATGATGGGTGTAGTTGGAAAGCTCGGTAGAGTTTTAGGACCTAAAGGTTTAATGCCAAACCCAAAATCAGGTACAGTAACTTTCGATGTAGAAAAAGCTGTTCAGGAGATAAAAGCCGGTAAAGTTGAATACAGACTTGACAAAACAAACATTATTCACGTTCCGGTAGGGAAAAAATCATTCGGTGAAGAAAAGATAATTGATAACTTAAAGGTTATACTTGATGCAGTTATGAAAGCTAAACCGGCAGCTGCCAAAGGAAAATACTTAAAGAGTGTTACCATTGCAAGCACAATGGGACCCGGAATCAAGCTGAATACTACTAAGCTAACAGATACATTTGTATCGAAAGCGAAAGTGGATTAAATCAAAAATTGAATATAATACCGCAGACAGCCGGTACTCATCATGAGTTTAAATACCCGGCCGAGGTGAGATAATAGATTAATTTCTCTTCGTCTGCGGAGAGAATTTTTAATGACCTAACCCCATTTCTTCGACGACATAGGTATGGGGACACACCTCTACTATGGAGCAAGTCTTTGCGGGCATGAGGAATGTCCCCGAATGTGAAATGGATGGCAGGTCAGACGCAGCGCAATCCCATTTTGCACGACCAAGGGGAGTGAACAAAATGGAGATGGAGCCTGCGTTATAAGTATTACGAATATGTATGATAGAAATTATCTCTCTACAAAAGGAGGTGCAACAAGATGAATCAATCAGTATTGGAGCATAAGAAACAGGTTGTAAATGAAATTGCTGAAAAGATAAGAAATGCCAAATCAGTTGTTTTAGTTGAATATAAGGGATTAACAGTTGAAAAAGCTACTGAATTAAGAAATAAATGCAGAGAAGCAGGAGTTGAGTATAAGGTTTATAAAAATACTTTAATGCGTTTTGCATTTGAAAAGCTCGGTTACAATGATATGTCGGTTAACTTGGAAGGTCCTAATGCCATTGCTTTGTCATATGAGGATGAAGTTTCTGCAGCAAAGGTTACTAATGATTTTGCTAAAACAAGCAATGATACAATAGTATTAAAAGCCGGTATAGCTGAGGGCAGAGTTATGAATGCTGATGAAGTTATAGCATTGGCAAGCGTGCCGTCAAGAGAAATTCTTCTTGGACAGTTGGCAGGTGTATTACAAGGAAATATCAGAAATCTTGCTTACATGCTTGATCAGATAAGCAAGAAAGACGGAGAAGCGGCTTAGGAGCAAGTATTTTGGTGAATGAGACTGCTAAATCTCAGAATTTAAAAGATGAGTTCCTTCGCTTACGCTCAGGATGGCAATACAAAAAAATATAAAATAACAAAAACATAAACTAATATATTTAGGAGGTAAATATAAAAATGGCAAGTGAAAAAATCACAAACTTTGTTGAAGAAATAAAGAAGTTATCAGTATTGGAATTAAATGAATTAGTAAAAGCAATCGAAGAAGAATTCGGTGTATCAGCAGCAGCTCCCGTAGCTGTGGCAGGTGCTCAAACAAGTGCAGCAGCTCCGGCTGAAGAAGAACAGACAGAATTTGACGTTGTTCTTACAGCAGCAGGCGCCGGAAAAATCAAGGTTATAAAGGTAGTAAGAGAATTAACCGGACTTGGATTAAAAGAAGCAAAGGATGCTGTTGATGGAGCACCTACTGCAATTAAAACAGCTGTTTCAAAAGAAGAAGCCGAAAAAGCTAAAGAAGCATTGGAAGCTGAAGGTGCAACAGTAGAAATTAAATAATGTGCATCTCCATACATGGATATTGAAGAGACTTTACATTTTGTAAAGTCTTTTTGCATAATATCCAAAAATTTACAAATAATAATCCTAGGCGTTTTTAGATTTTTATAAATTGACTTGCAAAGGAGAAATCACTCGAAATATGTAGAGAATTGGCAAAAATTTGTAATTAATATGCAAAAAATATATTGACAGAAAAATTTATTAGTGATAATATTGTATATTGCCATGAGTGTGCAATGTTGGCATAGAATTTGTAAGTCAAAATTATTTACTAAGGGGTGAAAAGATGCCGCATCCTGTGAAAATAGGTAATAGGGTAAGAATGTCTTACTCTAAAATTAATGAAGTTTTAGAATTGCCGGACTTAATCGAAGTTCAGAAAAAATCATACGATTGGTTCTTAAATGAAGGGCTGAAAGAGGTTTTTGATGACATTTCTCCAATAGAGGATTATACCGGCAATTTAATTCTGGAGTTTGTTGATCATTCTTTATTCAGCGAGCCGAAGTTCGACCAGGTAGAGTGCAAAGAAAGAGATGCAACATATTCGGTGCCTCTAAAACTTAAAGTACGATTGATAAACAAAGAGACGGGAGAAATTAAGGAGCAAGAAGCATTTATGGGTGAATTTCCTCTGATGACAGAAAAGGGAACATTCATAATAAACGGTGCAGAACGTGTTGTTGTCAGTCAGTTAGTTCGCTCACCCGGTGTTTATTACAACATGACAAGGGATAAGGTTGGTAAGGAATTATATGATGCAACGGTTATTCCCAACAGAGGAGCATGGCTGGAATTTGAAACAGACTCTAATGATATTGTCTACGTAAGAGTTGACAGAACAAGAAAATTGCCTGCCACGGTGCTTGTGAGAGCTATGGAAATATCATCTAATTCCGAGCTCATTGATACATTGGGAGAAACGGAGCAGCTTTTGAAAACCTTGGAAAAGGACAACACTACCAACTCCGAAGAAGCATTAATAGAAATTTATAAAAGATTGAGACCCGGTGAACCACCTACATATGACAGTGCAAAGTCATTAATCAAATCTTTGTTTTTTGACTTCAAAAGGTATGACCTTGCAAAAGTAGGCAGATACAAATTAAATAAGAAGCTTAGCTTGGAAAACAGAATAATGGGAAAGCGTGCAGCTGAAGATATAATTAATAAGGAAACTGGCGAGGTATTAGTTACTAAAGGCAGTGTATTTGATAATGAATCAATTTTTAAATTGGAAGCGGCAGGCGTTTTTTCCGTTAATATTTTGAATTCCGATGAAAAGGCTACTAAAGTATTAAGCAATAAATTTGTAGATCCAAAGGTATTTGAACTGGAGAAACAAAATATAGATTTAGAAAGCTTGGGAGTAAAGGAGAAAGTTTACTATCCGGTAATGAAAAAAATATTGGAAGAAAACAACTCCAAAGAAGATATTGAAAAGGCAATAATTGAGTCCTTAAAGCAAGTTCCTGCTGCTGATAACAATATATTTGAAAAGGACCGGGAAGAAATTTATTCATTGTCCCCGAAACATATTGTTAAGGATGATATGCATGCAATAGTAAATTACCATTTAGGATTATTTAAAGGCATAGGCAAGACTGATGATATAGACCATCTTGGGAACAGAAGGTTACGTTCTGTAGGTGAGCTTCTTCAAAACCAAGTGAGAGTGGGATTATCAAGAATGGAAAGAGTGGTCAGAGAAAGAATGACTATTCAGGACGTGGATGTTGTAACTCCTCAGGTTTTAATAAATATCAGGCCTGTGTCCGCAGCTATAAAAGAGTTCTTCGGCTCCAGTCAGTTGTCACAGTTTATGGACCAGACTAATCCATTGGCCGAGCTTACTCATAAAAGAAGAATGTCAGCTCTTGGTCCCGGAGGATTATCAAGGGACAGAGCAAGTTTTGAAGTAAGAGACGTTCACCATTCTCATTACGGCAGGATGTGTCCCATTGAAACACCGGAAGGTCCTAATATAGGACTTATAACATCTCTTGCAACATATGCAAGAATTAATGATTACGGGTTTTTGGAGTCTCCTTACAGAAGGGTTGATAAAAAGACAGGAAAAGTAACTAATATAATAGATTATCTTACCGCAGATGTGGAAGATACAAAAATAATCGCACAGTCTAATGAACCTTTGAATAAAGACGGTACATTTGAACACAGCCGTGTTGTTGTAAGAGGAATTGACGGTATAAATGAAATTGCTTCAAAAGACATGGTTGATTATATGGAGGTTTCTCCAAAACAAGTAATTTCCATAGGGACAGGTATGATACCGTTCTTGGAAAATGACGACGCAAACCGTGCTCTGATGGGTGCGAATATGCAAAGGCAGGCAGTACCTTTGTTGGTTACTGAAACTCCTATAATCGGAACAGGATTGGAATATAAGGCGGCTATGGATTCGGGAGCTGTTATTATTGCTGAGCATGACGGAAAGGTTGTTTCTGTCACTGCGTCGGAAATTTTAATAAAAAGAAATGAAAACGGAATGATTGACAAGTATATCCTGCTTAAGTTTAAACGTTCAAACAGTGGTACTTGTGTAAATCAAAGACCGATAGTATTTAAAGACGATGAAATAAAAAAGGGTCAGATTATTGCAGACGGACCTTCCACACATGATGGCGATATGGCTATCGGAAAGAATCTTTTAATAGGATTTATGACCTGGGAAGGATATAACTACGAAGATGCAATGATGTTAAATGAAAAATTGGTTATGGATGATGTTTTAACATCTGTCCATATTGAAGAATATGAATCTGAAGCAAGGGATACGAAACTTGGTCCTGAAGAAATAACAAGGGATATTCCCAATGTCGGTGATGATTCTCTTAAGGATTTGGATGAAAGAGGAATTATAAGAATCGGTGCTGAAGTTAAATCCGGTGATATTCTTGTCGGCAAGGTCACTCCTAAGGGAGAAACAGAGCTTACAGCCGAAGAAAGACTCCTGCGGGCAATATTCGGTGAAAAGGCAAGAGAAGTAAGAGATACCTCTCTTAAGGTTCCTCACGGAGAAACCGGAATTATTGTTGATGTAAAAGTATTTACAAGGGAAAACGGCGATGAGCTGAGCCCGGGAGTAAGCAAACTTGTAAGAGTTTATATAGCAACAAAACGTAAAATAAATGTCGGCGACAAAATGTGCGGCCGCCACGGAAACAAGGGTGTTATTTCAATGATAATGCCTGAAGAGGATATGCCTTACCTACCGGATGGAACTCCCCTTGAGGTAGTATTAAATCCGCTTGGTGTTCCTTCTCGTATGAATATCGGTCAGGTTTTGGAAGTTCATCTTGGATTAGCTGCTAAAAAATTAGGCTGGGAAGTTGCAACTCCGGTTTTTGACGGTGCAGTTGAAGATGACATATGGGATGCTCTTGAAATGGCAGGTTACCCAAGGAGCGGTAAAATTGAGCTGAGAGACGGACGTTCAGGTGAATATTTTGAAGGACCCGTAACTGTTGGATATATGTATATGCTTAAGCTTCACCATCTTGTTGACGATAAGATACATGCCCGTTCAACGGGACCTTATTCATTGGTTACTCAGCAGCCTTTAGGCGGTAAAGCCCAGTTCGGCGGTCAAAGATTTGGAGAAATGGAAGTGTGGGCTTTGGAAGCATATGGCGCAGCTCATACATTGCAGGAAATATTAACGGTAAAATCCGATGATGTTAACGGCAGGGTTAAAACATATGAAGCAATCGTAAAAGGTGAAAACATACCTGAACCCGGAATTCCTGAATCTTTCAAGGTGCTTGTAAAAGAATTGCAGAGTTTGGCATTGGATATTAAAATAATAACCAGTGATGATGAAGTTGAAATAATCGAAACTATAGATAATGATGATGATGTACCTGTTGATTCTGAAAGCTTAAATGATATGACTTTGGTTGAAGATGATATGGAAGGTATGCAGATTGATACCGACGATACAGAAGAAATTGACGATATTGATGATTTAGATTCTGAAATATTAGATGAGCTGGATATTGAAGACGATTATGACAGCGAAGATGAGTATTAAGGTATGGGGACACACCTCTATGTAGGGTAAGTCTCTGGAGCAGGCATAGAGGAATGTCCCCAAATTGGGGGGGACACACCTCTATGTAGGGTAAGTCTCTGGAGCAGGCATAGAGGAATGTCCCCAAATTGGGGGGGGACACACCTCTAACAAAATAATTACGAG
>ENA-UOOH01003628-UOOH01003628.1-fermentation-metagenome-genome-assembly--contig:-NODE-3628-length-11521-cov-5.424123_pt1 | contig 11521 bp, 9 predicted proteins | sample MGYA00245778_ERZ724025 | MGnify/ENA primary metagenome ERZ724025 (study PRJEB28704, sample SAMN03018313) | fermentation metagenome | biome: anthropogenic terrestrial biome; feature: soil; material... | reverse complement strand
ATTTCGTTATACAAATACGAGCCTACCATAAACTTTAATAGCGTCGACGCCAGCCATTTACCGCCTAACTTCTTGGCTTCTCTAGGCATGTCTTTAAAGAGGAATGAGAACTGATTATTGACCTCCAGCTGGAACATCGAAAAAAGCTTTGTAACAGGATTTTTGGTATTAAACACTGTAGGCATAGATCCCTTGCTTCTGTCCCCCATTGCCCCGGCAACGTACGAATCAGCTTTTCTCATGGCTTCGACAGGCGGAGCCCCCCGTTGTATTTCGTCCAGATACTTGCCTCTGACAAGGACCTGGGACGTAAAATCATCTATCACCTGCATAGGCTGCATGCCGGCATCAGCTATCTTTTGTATCGTGGAACGTGTAAGCCTCTCTGTGCCTTTACGGTTTGTTAGGAAGGTGGATTTATTCGCAAACCCATCATCTTTATAATAATTAACAGCTGTGTCATATGCTGCTTTTGCAAAGTTTTTAGACGATATCCCGGATCCTGCCTGCGCCAATGGGATAAAGTTTGTCAGCCAAGAGGAAACATTCCACCCCACCATGTTCCGGGCCACCTGTGTGTTCATGTTGTCAAAGATGTTATAAGCGGCTCTGCCGATCTTATGCTCCATGTTCCTATCGGAGATAGATTTTTTCCCGGCCAGATTGTCTGTGTATTCCCGGAGATTTGTCACGTAATTACCTAAATGGCCTTTGCTAATATCGAATAGCTCATCAATTGCCGCCTGTTGTTCGTCTGCTGAAAGGCCGCTCGCCTCTATTTCAGTAATACGGTTCTTTATGTTGTCCGGCGCATACTTGCTTCTTATTGCCGTCTCAAATGCCCTCAGACGCTGTATGTCATAGGTATGGTAAATTACGTCACTGATGCCATATAAGTACCGTTCAAACCCTTCCAGTGCGTCATATGTTGTGTTGGCCCCCTCTCTCCTTAAAAAGTTTCCGAACCACTTTTTTCCCGGTCGGAATTGATGAGTAATACCGGCAATGTCTGTAGGCAGGGTAATATTGTCAACCTTAAAGCCTAATTGTTTCATTGCTTTAGCGAATGGGTCTTGTGGGTCCTCAAAGTGCGGGAAATAGTCTTTTCGATACTCCACAGGTGCATAACCGTTATTGACAAGCACATCGTTTGCCAGCGCAAGAAGTCCGTCGTATATCTTCCTGAACTCGGTCACAGCACTTTTAACTTTTGCCTTATCCATACCGGCGGGCAAGTCATTTTCGGTTATTTTACCCTCGCCCAACATCTGAACGGCTTCACTCTCTGCCTTAGACAGATTCAAAGTTTTTACCCGCTCGATATTCTTATTGATGAATCTTGTCTTCTTTGCTTCATTATCATGTACCGGCCTGAATACGGTTTCGTTAATTTGCTTTCCTGCCCTTTCGCCGAAAACATCAATAGCATTACGCTCCTGTATCTCCCTCGAAAGGAATAACCCTGCCTTATCTTTGGCATTGTCCGAACCTTCAAGCAAGCTATTCATTGTATCTCGCAAGTTTTGCTTTCGGTTCTCATTGAATGACTTAACCTGTCCTTGCGCTTCATCGTATACCTTCCCGGCCTCGGCTACGTCGTTAATAATCTGAGTATTATATCCAGAAGGTACCCCGCTTAAATTGCCTTTTCTAATTTGTTCGGCAATCGTTAATTCGTCCGGTGTAAGCTTTGATGCGGCTTTTATTTCTTCGTATTCACGTCGTAGCTGTTCGGCTTTTCTTCGCTGTTGAAGAACGGGACTTTCTTGGCGTGGTTCTGATGCAGATGCCGCCTCTTGCTGTGCCTTTCTCTGCTCTAAAAATGCTTTATCAAGTGTCGGGTTAATTCGTATATCTGCTTTGACATTTTCAGGTGTAGATGGTTTAATTTCAGGTTTAATAGGTGTATCAAAGCTTGGTTTGCGGATATTTCCTAACCCGCTGATTGCCTTTGCACCGCCGCCCATTATCCCGCCTGCTAATCCACCTATTAAACCAGCTTCACCCATTTGTATAGGGTTAATTACTGCTTCATCTTTCATTGAGAACCATGGTGTATCGGGTGCATATGTAGCTTTAGACGATAACGCATCAAGCGGATATTGTAAGATTTCCTCCAATCCTTCACCAAGTGCCGATTCAGCAATAGTTTTTAACAACCCTTCTTTAGCCACTGTCTGAGGTAACTGCTCAACACCACCCATCTGTTCAATCAAAGATTCCGGAAATGCTTGTAATAACGCCTTAGTTATTGCTTGTAGTCTATCAGCTCCCTCGGATCTGGCTTTGTTATAAGCCCCACCATATACATTCAGCATGGTATTGACAAACGTCGGGCTTGAAAACATTGACTTAGCAGCTTGAACCGTAGCATTGCCGCCCAACTGTGCAGGTACCGATGCCCCACCACTTAGAAATGCCAGTGCTGCATTGCTTGCCATCTGCGGCGCTGTCTGGACAACTCTTGCGGGTATACTTGTATCACCTTGTGCAATAGCCTTGTCTGAAACATCATCAACCCAATTTAAGACATTTTTTACACCAGGTACTTTGTCCCCACCGATAGACTTTATCGCTCCGGCAACATTCTTGTTCACGCCCGCTGCCCCTGCACCTAAATTACGAAATAGATAATCGTCAGTTCTTTGGAGAGATACTAGCGGGTCAGTAATAACACTCTTTAATGCGCTACCCGCCTTTTGTGCAAAAGTAGGTTCTTTAGGTTTAACGTAGGCATTGCTTTGCTGATCCAACTTTTTGAATCCGCCGAAAGATGCCGGAGCCCTTTTCACAGTGTCAACCACGGGGAGAGTCTTCACGCCTCCGCTGATAGATTGAAGCCTTTTTGTGTAAGAATCATTTTGATTTGATCCTTGTCCATTTATCAGCCTTAGTCTTTCTTCGTATGTCATAAATCTCCCCCCTAATTAAACTTTTTGAAATCTCCCATTGATGCCGGGCCTAGGTAAACCCCCAAGGCTTTTGAAAGCTGAACAACTTCATCGTCGCTGATTGGAAGTCCAGCGATCCACTGCCTGATCTGATTGTCAGTTTGCCCGCCTTGATAGCCTGCTTGTGTTCCGTTTACAGGGTCAGCCGGATAATATTTACCTTTCATGCCCAAGCCTATATCATAAAAATCCTGCCATGTCTGAGCTTTTGGCTGCGGGTTCCTGATCTTATCAAGTTCGGCCTTTGCGGTTTCAAGCTGAATCTGTTGCATTTGCTTCTGATAATCTGAAATAGGCGCTACCGCCCCGATTTGGGCTATTTGCTTCTTCAATTGCTGTATCTGTAATCTCTGCTGTTCTGGAAGATTCATAAGCTCCAATTCAGCTATTTGGTTCGCAAGAATCTGAGCCCTGTATGCAGGGTTAGCTTCTGACCTTGCCCATTCCTGGTTAGCCTTTGCTTGATTAGCCTCGTAGTCTTTCCACTTCTGTTCTGCCTCGAATGTTTTATCCCATTGCTCATTCTGGGTATTTAACTGGGCGAGTTTATCAAGTCTATCCTGTTCGTCCTTGCTTACGCCATACTGGAACTGAGTGTTTTGCATATCCATAGAATCAGCCCACTGTCTTGCGGCCTGTAAATCCTTAAGTCGCTGTGCTTCTATCTCACCTGTGATTGCTAATTCGTTGTCAGCCGCGGTGCTCTGCAGGGTATTGGCTTCAGTATCAAGGCTATTAAGGTAGTTATCTCTGTCTTGCCTGATTGCGTTTGCATTCTGGCCCTGAACTGCTCCGAGTTGAATTTTCCCGGATACATTCGCGCCACTATCGCCATATTGTCCGGCGGCTTCGTTGGAATTATAAAGTCTTTGTAGGTTTTGTAGCATGGTTGCGTCGTTGGCATTTAATGAAGAGGTTGCCTGTTGTCCTGCTTGTTGTTTTAGCCCGCCGAACCGTGATAACTTCTGCCGTAGGTCCTCTCTCAATTTCGCTTTTTGAGAATCAAGGAGATTGTCATATGATTGGTTGATCTCTCCGGAATAATCGGGCCTAACATATTTTGGTGCTTTTGATCTCTCTACAAGCATATCTTCAAGGCTTTTTATTTTACCTTCAATTTCCGCATATTTTGAATCAGGCGGTATATCGACTTGTGCAGCCTCATCTTTCGTTGTCTTTTGTTGTGTTGACGTACCATTTTTACCAAAATTCATTAAGAAATCTTTGGTTGATTGCACCCCAGTGATGCCTTCCCCTGCTATTTTTGCATCACGCGATTTTGCATATTCTGCAACCTTTTTTAAGTCTGGGTTTGGTGATGAGAGTTCTCTTGCCATTTCATTGGTATAGTCAATTTTACTGTCATAAGTTTTGGGCGCAACATATGTTTTTGTAGGTGCTTTTTGTGTGGTTGGTGTGCTGAGTTGCTTATACGTGGGTGTTTTGGGCAGTGTTGGTTTTTTCACTTTTGGCGTGGAACGGCTTGGTGCCCTTACCTTGCCTTCCATATCTACTGCATATGCCATATAATCACTCTCCTTTTTTGGACATAATAAAAGCACCCACGCAATTTGTGAGTGCCTATCAATGGAATTATTTATTTAAGATTTTGAAGTATCGGTTTAATTTCATTGACCGATATTGCATGGTGCCCGCCATCATTGCCAGAATTATTCATTGCGATAAGTTCACAATTAAGATTAAATATTGCCCCGCCGCTTGAACCGCCATTCATGTTACTTTCTGATATTGTAATATATGACCCCTCGCCAAAGTAGGCAATTCCGGAATAAACACATTCATCAATGACGTTTTGAACTCCGGCCGGGCTTGTAATGCTTACCAGCTTTTCGCCCTCTGTCAGTTCATCCGAATCTCCCAATATCACCGATGGCAATCCAACGTTAGCTTTAATAACTGCAACATCTAGTTCAGAATCGACAAAGTGTACTATTCCATTCACACTATAGAGAGAATCATCAAGGAATATATCAACCTTATTTGCTTCATTAACCACGTGCTTTGCTGTTACTATATAACCGTTATAAACCCACCCTGAGCCTTGGATGACTTTGTTATCTTTATAAGCATAGATCATCACGCATGAATCCTTACAATTCTTAGCCACGGTTTCAAGGTCTGTCAGCGGGCTTTCGAGTAGAATCGTATTGCTTTTACTATCCCAATCAACCGAGTAGCCGATGGATTCAAAGAACGCTCTTATTGGTATGGTATTAAATCCCCATTCGGTACCATCGTTTACTACTGTCACACATTGGTCTTTCAGCGTCAATGTTTTACCATCAAGCTGTATCTTAGTATCGTTATATTGTGCTGACTTTATGGCGGTCATGGCATATGAGCCGACGGACAGGGTTAAAATTACCCCGAATATAAATCCTATGATTGATTTCTTCATAATATCACCTCATACATATATTACCACATTTTGCATGATGTGATACATTAAATATGCAACCCCACCATGGTACGCGTTGTTAAGAGGCGTGGTAGGGTCTATCTCAACTAAGTGTCCTTATGCGACGTAATTGCTGTCTCAAATAGTGCTTTTTCATCTTCGTCATAAAAGCGGATCACAGTCACTTTTGTAGTATTATCTACCTTTTCAATGTATACAATAGGATTTACAGGCAATATTTTAGCTTTTACTTCTTCTGTTATCCCGTCTGGTAAGCCTGTAAAATCAAAGTTCTCGGTTGTTTCTCCCATCGTCACTGTGAGAGTATCATTATCTACCGTATATTCAGCCTTTATGTCTGCTCTCTGCGGGGTTTCTACCAATATAATCACGCTTTCCACCTCCCAATTGCTGTTATCATATTGTGAATACTCTTATGCTGTTCGTTCGCCGTATTAAGTAGACTAATTGGTATACATATTGTGGTGTTGTTAGTGGAAAATCTAAAAGCCGATGTTATAATGCGGGTAGCATCCCAGTTTGAAGTAGAATCTAAATATGAGCTTATAGTAAGTACGGGCTCGGTTATAAATGTTGCAGGGTATGATTTGTTTTGGCTATAAAATACGGTTGGGTGGGTGTATGCTATATCAAGTGTCATGGTGCATATCATTGTGCCATCGTCGAATTTGACATATCTACCATTAGCATTGCTGCCACTTTCTTTTATGTGTTTGGACGCACTTTCTGCCTTATGTGTAAGATAGTCGTCAAGATATGCCTTAACAGTTTCTTTCAAATATGTCCGGATTTCAAACGGCATTTCGTTTAAATAATCACGCCAAATTTCTTCACTTGGCGGGTTCTGCAAGTAATGGTTCACATCTCTATGCCCCAAAGGATGTGTAAACTCAAATTCTGGTATTGGCATATAATCACCTCGTTTCTCCGTCCAGACTGTATTTAATAACCAAGCTCATTAATGAAAGATTGTTATTGAGTTCGTTATTACTAAATTCAATCTGAAAACGGATAATTTTGTTTAGTTTTGGTTCTTTCATGATCGTAACTGCAAATGTGTAAACTGCGTAGGTATAATCAGCATAAGAGTATCCTTTGTAGGAATAGCTTTTTGTTTTGATTAGTTCGCTATCAATCTGCGTGTCATTATCTGTTATAAATTTAATATCAAAGGTTGTATTCGTTCCTGCCCGTGTCTCAAACCATATCTTTGAAACGGTCTTTTCCCACTCTGCAAGGTCGAAATTAAACACCTTTGACCGCCATACTCCGTTAATAGGTTGTCCAAAGTCGTTATAGTTCGGAATGAATTTTACTAGGTTACCTGTCTCTCTATCACCGTAATAAAGTTCACGATCGATAATTGCAAAGCAAGCGGCGTTTATGTTTTCATAGTAGAACCATTTCAACATATCATCAGCCATACCAGGGCCATAGCCTTGAAGTTTGTAGTCCCATACCCACACTTTAGAGCCGACACATAGCCAATACTTGCCGCCGAAATTTACAGAAGAAGCTTTTGCAAGGTTTTCTTTTGGTTCGTCCAATAGCCCTGGTCTGAATGAAGCACCGTCTACATTTGCAGACAGCGGCTTAACGTTCTTTTCATTTTCAAGTACGGTTGATTGTATCGTGTTTACTCCGTCTCTTGTATGGCAAAACACCGGAGCATCTTGGACTATCTGAATGCTTCCGGGCATATTACAGCCTGTTTGGGCGTTCATACTCTTAACCGGGAATGTTGACTTACCTGTCGCTGCATCATACTGATAGTTGATATTGAAAATTGAGCTATCTTTGAAGATGTCCAGCATTCCGTATTGTTTTTTGAATCCGGTTATAGGCTCATAGTCTGAACCAATACGATTATAGGAGTTTTCAGGGAAATATTTAAAGTCTTTTTGAGGATCCCCGGTAAGTCCTGACCATCTGTATAAGTTCCCCTCGCCACCAGCAATAAACATTCTCGAATCGTTCGTTGCCCCACCATAAAGTTCTGACATGGTATGTTTCAATACCTTGTCTACAAATCCGGCTTGTGTTGCCTTGGCCGATATTTTAACGTCATTAGTGTCTACGGTTCCCACCGGTGCAATATTAAAAGTCACTTTGCCGGTTGTCCTATTAACTGAAAAATCTGTACCCTCAATTGGCGTGGCAGCTCCTACAACTTCAATCATCACTGTGTCCGGGTCCAAATTATCGAGAGGAAGAACATACTCAACAGCTGTGGAATCCGATCTTGATGTAAACCAAACCTCAAACCAACCTGTCAATAGATTAAACTCTTGATAAGCCGTACCGCCTCCGGACGGTGCGCGGCCTGTTAACAGAATAGGTTTATAGGCTGAATCTTTACAGTGCGAAGCGGTTACACCGTCAAACTGAATGTATTGTGCGCCGTTTTGGTATAAGAGTTTATCGCTGAAAGTAGAAAAATGTCCGTCTTGGTCTGCAAGGCCTGACATTATTTCAGTTTCAATATCAGTTTCCGGGTCCCAGGTGCTTAATGAGGTTCCATGTGCCGCTACAACTACGCCTTTATACAGTCCGTTATATAAGGCGTGAATAGGTCCACTAGCGAATGTATGTACTACTTCTTGGCCTGGTCTCTTGGTTAGTGCTCCCCTATCGTCTGCGCATAGATTGAGCATATAAGGGCTTTGGTTTGGGCTTATTTGTAGTTCGTTATATTTAACATTCAACCCGCCATCTATGGTGTTCATTCGCATTTGTTGTGGTTGCTGTGGAGGTGGAATATTTACTTTTTGAGCCTGATACATATTATCACCCTCAATAGATTGATTGGATTTGCTGTGCTACTGGTGTCGCGAGTTGAGCACTGATATTCTGTAATTTTGTCCGGTACTCACCTAAAAGCATTGATTTAACATTACTCTTAGCTTCGTCACATACATAGGCGGCGATATAGTAAGGAATCAAATGGTGGGCCTTGGGGTCTATCTCATATTCGTAACTATCAGGAGTTGCGGCAGTTATTATCTGAGGCCGTTTGAAATAGTGGATATCAAACTGACCTGTCAAGAACCAATTGATAAGAATCTTCTTGTTTTCGGTTTTCTTATAGTCGCTTGTTTCTTGGAGCTGTCTCTGATCGTACCATCTAAGGATCTTGTCAAACTCCATATAATCATCGGGCATATCATACGATACGTGAGATCCATACACCGGAACGTCTGCATCTGTAGGGAACGGATAAGGATATAAAGCCCTATGCCGAATACTGTACGGATAAGGCCCGGAAAAAACTAATTGAGTAAGGCTTGTCTTATTTACAGGGGTTATATTGCCTTTAAAGTTCGTAAATTGGTTTATATTTGTGACTTCAACCGTCTTAAATATCTGTCCATCACGTTTGATATAAACCGTACAAGGTCTGTCTACCTCGAAAGAATAAGAGTTTGCCCCTACCGCGGAATAAACCTTATCTTCGTCAAGGTGCATTTCCAGGTCAAAACCCGTGTGCATACCTAAAAGGTTTTTAATAGGATTCTGCGTGACCGACATTACAGCCGGAATTTTAACATACTGAGCAATTTCCATTTGGGCTGCATTTGCTACAGGTGGCATTAAAAGAATCTTATCTTGATAGTTACCGTCACTCGGGCTTATCAGTACGCCTTTTTTAGAATAGTCTTGCAATAGCTGAATTGCTTGGACAAAACTTTCACCTTTGGTCATTTAATCACCCCTTTTGGGAAAAGCCCCAATTAAGGGGCTTATTTTATTTCAATCTCTTGAGACATCTTTTCTTCTGCTTCAATGGTGTTCTGATATGAGCTGTTCCACAGATCAGCTACTGACTGGGGAACTTTCAATTTCTTGCCTACTGCAAGCCAAATTTGATTGCCGTTGATACATAAGAATTTTTCTTTTGCGGGGTTCTGCTTATCAAACGGTATCATTAATGGGGTTAATTCCTCCCCAACGAATAAACCGCCTGCGACTGTTCCCCATTTTTCAGTATCCTTTGTTATCTTTGCCATTGTTTTCACTCCTTTCATAATAAAAAGCACCCTTTTAGGTGCTTGATTTTAGTACTTTTTTATAAAAATTTTGAATTTTAATATTTTCTGAACTGTCCTGTAAATCTTTTAAGTGCGTTTTGATGTGGCATGTATTACACAATGTCTTAAGGTTATTTAATTCATCTTTCCCGCCCTTGGTCCTAGGTGTTATATGGTGGACAACTAGATGAACATTTTCTATGCCGCATTCACAACACTTTTGCTTGTCCCTCAGTAATGCTATTAATCTTAGCTCTTTCCATTCTTTTGAATCGTAATAATCTTCATCATAATCGTCATTTCTTTTGAACTCTCCCATACATTCATAAGAACAGAAATTATATTGGTTACTTGTTAGCCTATAATTGTATCTGAGGAAGTTCTTGCCGCAATTGTCGCAAGTGATGTATTTCCTTTTACCTGTTTCTCTTGTTTTCAAATCCTCAAATTTACAATCTTTAGAGCAGAATATTCTTTTATGTTCCATACTCGGAGGGACATAAAACTTTGCGCCACAAGCAGGACATACTTTTTCAACCTTTTTATCCTGGTATTTTAATGAACATGCATGTGAACAAAAATGATGTTCACTTCTGTCAACTTGATTTTTCGCCTTATAATGTGTTTTCCCACATGTTTCACATATCAGCTTTACTTTTTTATTCCTATTTTCAAATTTGCACTTGTTGGAACAAAAGTGGTGTTTATCGTTTTTATAATGAGAATGTGTTTTTTTAAACTCAATCCCGCATTGTTCACATTTTACAATAACTAAATTACTTCTTGCTGTTCTTGAACATAATCTTGAACAATAGTGGTGCGTTGTTCTATTAACTTCTGCTTGGCTTTTCTCAAATTCATTTCCGCACTGTTCACATTTAACTAACAAAACAACCCCTCCTTTAGTATTATTATACCATTGGAGAGGTTATTTATCAACTGCTAGTTTAGTTAAGCATCTAATACTTCTAGCCTAAGTATAGCTGCTTCCTGTAAACGAACTGCGGTGAATGTTGACTTCCACGCTACTGTAGAATAAAGAGCCATTGGGTTCTCGGTGTTGCCATCGGTATAAACAAGGATTTCAGGCTTTGAAGAACCTGCGACATCAGGAATACCGAAAGCATCTGCACCTATGATGATAATTGACTTTCCTGCGAGGTCAGATGTTGCGCCACCGTCTGCAAAGGTCGGAGCCGTGGTTGCTTCCATGAAGTAGATTCCATAGAGCTGACCGACAATGCCCTCTTCACGGTTTGAAGTATCAACATAGGTGTTCTGATCTTTCCATTCCTGCAGATTGAAAAGCTGGGTTACGGTGTCCGGGTGAACAAATGCAAGGTATCCCATCTTACCGTTAGGCAGTTTGATTTTCTTGACATTGTTCTTTACCATCGTTGCACGGGCTTTCTGAATCTCGGCTGCGGTGATTTTGTCACCTGCGGCAAGTGTTGCCCTGGAAGCTCTGTTGTTGGCAAACTGTGCGTTGGTTCCGGCGGCAAGGATATCTCTAACGATAATATCCATCGTCAGACCTGCATGATCGCCAAACAATCCCGATACTTCGGTAATAAGCGGGTCAAGGCCTACAAGGTCGATGAAGTCAGTCAACTTGGTATATGTACCGAACTGTTGCACGGTTGCAGATACCTTGTTAATGGTAAGATCGATACCGTCAGGCGTTACGCCCTCGGTAATTGCTGTTTTGGTTACTGCGGGCATTTCCAAGCGTCTCCATGAAGTTGTTGCACCGGCATGACGAGGGATAGTAGTCTTTTTGCCGTATTTCATGAAGAAAATTGAATCATGCAATCTTTCAAGTAGTGTTCTCTGGTAAAACTCTGCGTTTTCGGCGGTCAACCTATTATTGCTGCCGTCTGATGGGGTTGTGTATGTTTGCAATTTAGCTGCCATTTAATCCACTCTCCTTAAAGTGTTTTTCTCTCACCCCTCATAACCTCTTCCTGCATCTTTCGGAAGTCGGCTTTTGACATGCTATATACGGACGGCTTTACGTTTCCGGCGCCAGCACTTAATGCCCCGGGTGATGTCTGAGCATTATTTGTGATTGATCGTATTGCTTCCTGTTGTCCTGCGGTTTT
>ENA-UOOH01003626-UOOH01003626.1-fermentation-metagenome-genome-assembly--contig:-NODE-3626-length-11524-cov-10.617142_pt1 | contig 11524 bp, 12 predicted proteins | sample MGYA00245778_ERZ724025 | MGnify/ENA primary metagenome ERZ724025 (study PRJEB28704, sample SAMN03018313) | fermentation metagenome | biome: anthropogenic terrestrial biome; feature: soil... | reverse complement strand
TATGGGTAGCCAGTTTAGAAGCTGGGAAAAGAATCCTGGCGTAAAGCAGCCGGGAGAGGATGTCGTTAAGGTCAAAAGAAAACTTATATTTCTCAGAAATTTCATTGCAAATATTATTAAGCTTAAGCTGGTAATAAATTTTTTGCAAAAAAAGATAACCGCCATTGAAAGAACGTTGTTCATCTTTGGGAATAAGTTTGTTAGGAGAGTAAGGCACCATAATTTTACGCTTGTTCTCTTTTTCCTGTTTGTTAAGCTCTGCAATATACTCTTCGGCCCATTGATAAGGGTCTTGCCCTCCCAATTTTTCTTTAAGTTCATCGTATGTACCAAGCTTTTCAACAATCTTGGAAGAATGAATACCGTTGATATAGGTAGACTTAATAACATAAAGCGAAGCAGCATTTTTAGACTTAGAGACTTTCAGTCGCATTAAAACACCCCCTATCCCTTATATTATAACACGGTACTCAAAGGTACTCAATAGCAAAACGAAAAAATTGACAAAAAAATAAGCCCTTTTCGGGCTTCCCAAGGCTTTTTCCTCTATTCAACTGTCAAAGACCCGATTTACTAAAAATAGCCATCTAGCTAAAAAAGCAAACCTGTCGAAAGATAGGGACGCAAAGCTAAGGGTCTAAGACCATAAGGTTATGACCGCCTGGTTGCACAAGAGCAGATGTATGGAATACATAAGCCTGCTTTGCAATATCGGTGAAGCAGGCTTTTTTAGGATACAAAATGTAAATATCTCGATGATGTAGAGAAGAACACATACTCTATTCATGGATACGAATGAGTTATAGAGTTTTGCAAGGTGATTCTGTTAATTAATAGTGTAACTGAAGACGGAGGGGGTTTTATTATGAGCCCGATGTTACGTTTTATTAATGAAGAAAAAGGCCAGGGATTAACGGAGTATGCGCTGGTTCTTGCTTCGATAGTGATTGTCGTTGTAGCCGTTCTTGGAGTTCTCGGTCCGGAAATATCGACAAATATTAATGAAATACTTAATGCTTTATAACAAAATTCAGATACCATAAAGGAGATATTTTGGTGATTAGTGTAGAAACAAATTTATTGTAACTACTAATATAAAAATATTTGTACTTTATACAAAATAACTCTTCTTCTACAATAATCCCATAATATTTTAGGAAAATATCGGCAAAATCATCGAAAGAAGGTGACAATGAGATTCGGACAAGACTGCCAGTTGACACAAACTGTAGACTGTAGATTGAAGTAGCAGGGTATAAGCGGTTTGTAATTCACAGAGTGATTACATAATTACAAATTATAAGGAGGGTATTATAATGAAATTAATGAAGAGGTTATTGAAAGAAGAAGAAGGTCAGGGATTAACAGAATATGCATTGGTTTTAGCAGCCATTGTCATTATCGTTGTGGCGGTTTTGACCATTTTTAAACCAAAACTAACAGAACTTATCAACGGCATTAATCTAGATCCAAGTGTGCCTGAGTAATAGTATTAAATAAGGTATGTTAGGATAATTTTTTTGTAGATGCAGATGGAAGCCCTTCTTGAGATTTCGGGTAGGGCTTCTTTTCCTTAGGGAGTCGAACAGATGCAGAACGTAGTCTTGGCTTTGGTACTCTTTATATGTTTTATAACCGACTTGAGGGAGCGCAGAATCTATAATCTGGTGCTACTTCCAGCCCTGATATTTGGCCTTATTTATAATATATTCATAGGAGGCTGGGCAGGACTTGGCCAATCATTGCTAGGACTTTTAGTCGGCCTGGGGGTTTTAATTATCCCCTTTGCTCTGGGAGGTATGGGCGCGGGTGATGTTAAACTGCTGGCTGTTATCGGAGCTATAAAAGGCCCGGTCTTTGTATTGTACACTACCGTAGGAATGGGTCTGACGGGAGGCGTTATCGGATTGGTCATTCTGGCCTATAAAGGACAGCTATGGCATACTATAACGAGTTTCTTGCGAGGTTTTTGGCTTATGTTGATTACCAGGTTCAAAGTAATTTCCTTTGATTTTGACCATGAGAAGACCATGTTTCCCTACGGAGTGGCTATCGTAGCCGGTGCGCTGGGTGCTATGTGGTGGATGAGGTGATATTGTTGTTACGCTCAATTATGAAAAACCAAAGGGGTCAGGCCATGGTCGAGTTGGCTCTGATCACCCCAATAATATTGATAATGTTAATGGGAATCGTCGAGTTCGGGCGTATTTATTCAGCTCAATTGATTATTAACCATGCGGTTCGTGAAGGAGCACGTCTGGCTGCGGTGGAGCAAACTGATATTCAAATCAGGGGCGCAGTGAAAACTAGTTGCAACAACAATGGAATTGTCATTACAGATTCAGATATAACTATTGATCCCGATGATACACCACCACGTGCCGCTGGATCTTCAGTGGATGTTAGTGCCAAATACAAGGTTCAACTCTTTGCGCCGATTGTTAAGCAGGCTTTTGGGGTTAAGGATGAGAACGATAAGTTTCACCGTGAGGTAACAGCCAAGGTAACCATGAGGGTTGAATAAGGAGGAGATACAATTGAGTAAGTATCTACGGGAAGAAAAAGGCAGTGTTACTGTTATTCTTTTGGTTCTCGTTCTTGTTTTTTTTGCCGGTATGTCAGTTTTAGTGACGCAACAAGGTGCGGTTTATTTAACCAAATCCAGGATGCAGAATGCGGTTGATGCAGCTGCATTGGCTGGTGCGCAGGATCTCGCAGAAGATTCAACGGGAGTTAAAGCGAGGCAAGCGGCAGCACTATATCTCGGTAAAAACGGAGTAAATGTCCCGGATGACTATAGCCCAAGCTTAGACACAAAGGATACCATTACTGAAATACCAGATACAGTCATCCTCGAAGTGAAGGACAGTTTGGGATTAAATTATTCTAAAATATTTGTTTCTGCAACTCGAGAAGTGCCCCCGGGTTTAGCCAAAATATTCGGCGGCGCTACCAAGGATGTTACAGCTACGGCGGTTGTTCAGATAAAACCTATCACAGGTATGAATGGATTAGCTCCTATGGGTTGCCTAGAAACCGAATGTATATTTAACGGACTGGAAGTCACCCTGAAATGTAACGCATTAACCGATATACCCACCACTAACGGTACAAAATGGCGGGGGTGGATACGCTTGGATGATGAGCAGGGTGCTGGTTATGCTGATGTAATAGAAGATGGATGTATCACCCCTGTAGACATAGGACAATATTGGAATACGCAGACTGGGGTTGTAAATGCCAAACCCATCAAGGACGTGATAATGGATTTGGTAGACGGCTGTACTCATGAATGTACGGCTAGTTCCTATGTCGATGGCTGCCCGCGAATAGTTTATCTACCTGTTGTTGAAACCGATGATAGTACAGGAGAGGCAGTATTTAGTGGCAGTAAGGTAAAGATTGCAGGATTTGCAGCGTTTATCCTGACAGACTATTATGAAGACCAATTTATTAAAGGCTATTTTATCCGTGACGTAACGGGGGGAGAAGTCAGTACCGGCGGCGGTTCAGATTATGGTTTATATACTGGTAAACTGATTCAATAATATCCTGAAGGAGCGATAATAATGCGCAACAAGTTAATCTTGGCACTGGCGCTGGTTTGTGGTTTACTAGCCGCATTCCTGGTCTATAATTATCTGAATAATGTGAATGAAGAAGCTGAAAAACGGGTATATACTCAGGTAGTAACCGCTGCCCGGGATATCCCTTCTAATACAACTATTACCACTGAAATGGTCGAGTTGAAACCATTTCCCAGTGAATTAAGGAATAATAAAGAGATTGTCGACGTACAAGCAGCCGTTGGTAAGATCTCCACAGTTACGATATCAAAAGGCGAAGTATTATTAGAGACTCGTTTAGTTAAACCCGGGGAGGGCACAGACAGGCTTTCTTATGCAATTCCTGAGGGCATGAGGGCCATGTCTATACCGGTGGATGAAGTTACAGGGGTTGCCAATATGATAAAAGCAGGAGATAGGATCGATATAGTGGCAGTGGCACCTGCAAGTGATCAAACCCCGCAGCCCCATTCCGTAATTGTCTTACAAAATATTGAGGTGCTAGCGGTTGGTACCGTACTGAACCCATCTACTGGGCCTACTCCTGAAAAGGCTGCACCACCCGCTACCATTACAGTGGCAGTCGATCCCCAGAGTTCATTAAAACTAAAATTAGCCTTACAAGACACGGAATTTAGTCTCACCCTGCGTTCAGCAGCGGATAAGAATATAGCCAACCCGGCTCCATTCGCTTTGAATCAATTTTAGGTTATATATGCAATCCTTCAACCGAAGGTTTGAAATAGAAGGTAAAGTCCCATGAGATCAGATTCCTACTATAATATATAATTATGATGGATAACATATTACATTAAAATATACATCTTTCGATTTTAAAGGGGGGCCTAACAACGATGGATAAAGTCAGAGTATTAATTGCTAGCGATTTTCCCGAATACCGTCAGGAGTTGACCGATAGTCTCTCCGAGGAACAGGATTTTCTTATAATAGGAGAAGCGGTTAATGGTGCTAATGCTGTTAAGAAAGCCGAGCATCTGCTCCCGGACATTATCATAATGGATGCCCAGATGCCTACTATGGATGGTGTAACTGCCACCGAGAAAATAACTCTGGCTCATCCCAATATAGGAGTAATAATTATTGATGAGGATATTGATAATAACTTGTTAAAACAGGCATTATTGGCTGGGGCCGGAGATGTTTTGCATAAGAGTACACTAGAGGAAGGCGAAATTGCCCAATCCGTACGCCATCTGTTTCATACTCAAAAGACGAAATCAGCCAGCTACAGTTCAATAAAAGCCGGTGATAAAGAACAGATATATAGACCTCCGCAGGTGATCACTGTCTTTGGAGCAAAGGGAGGTGCTGGCAAAACTACTCTGTCGGTTAATTTAGCGGTAGCAATTGCCCGTGAGACCAAAAGAAAGGTAGCACTGCTAGATCTAAACCTGCAATTTGGAGATGTTGCTTCCTACCTTAATGTTCAACCCCGCCGGACTATTGCTGAATTTGTGCAGGAACGCAATCAATGGGATAGTCAGTTGCTTAACAGTTATTTAATACCTCATAATTCCGGCGTCAAGATTTTGGCAGCCCCTCTGCGTCCTGAGGATGCGGAACTGATAACGCCGGAGCAAGTGGATAAAATAATAACTATTATGAGACAGACCTTTGACTACATAGTTATCGATTCACCTCCCTATATTTCCGATACACTGCTAACTGCATTGGATGCATCCAATCAGATTATTCTGGTTATGTCTATGGATTTACCAGCAGTTAAGAACGTTAAACTAAGCCTTAATCTATTAGACACTTTACACCACAGCGGCAAAACTAAATTAGTAATTAATCGTGGGGCCAAACAATTTGGAGTTGACATACGCGATGTGGAGAAAACGATTGACTTTCTGGCTGCTGAAGAAGTACCCAGCGAAGGTAATACCGTTGTGAATGCTGCCAATAAAGGGATACCTTTTATCCTTAGCCATCCCCAGACAACGGTTAGCAGAGCTGTGCAGCGGGTAGCACAGTTGGTTATTGATGATAAGGGGTATCAGAACGACTTGCGAGCAGAGAAGGGAAAAGGAGTAAGAAACCCGATTATTAGGAAATTTTTTAAATAGGAGTGGGGGCATATGTCACTGGCACAGCGATTGCAAGGAACACAGAAAGCAAACAAACAAGATAAGATTCCATATAAGTTAGAAAAATCGCATAGAGAACAAAAGGTTGATAAGTATGCTGATCTAAAAATTAAAATCCATCAAGAAATAATAGATATGATTGAAAAAGAATGGAAGCAAAATGAGCTTTCTCAAGAAATATTGGCAGACAAAACTCGAGAAATGGTGTTAGGGATGTTAGAAAGAGACGCTATTTTTTTGCCTTTTTCAGACCGACAGATAATTGCTGCAGAAATTATGGATGAAGTTTTAGGATTAGGTCCGATTGAATGTCTGTTGCATGACGAAGAAGTGACTGAAATAATGGTCAACGGCCCCAAACAGGTATATGTAGAACGGGGGGGCAAACTATATCTTACTGACGTAGTTTTCCGTGACGACGAGCATGTTATGCACATTATAGATAAAATCGTATCGCCAATTGGGAGGAGAATTGACGAGAGCCAGCCCATGGTTGATGCGCGGCTGCCCGACGGTTCACGCGTTAACGCCATAATTCCTCCTTTGTCACTTAAAGGTCCCAGCATTACCATACGAAAATTTTCTGCTAATCCCTACGATATAAATGATATAATGCGCTTCGGTACTTTAAATCCACTGATGGCTAAATTTTTGGAGGCGGCAGTAAAAGCTCGTCTCAATATAATAATTTCAGGAGGAACCGGCAGTGGTAAAACAACTCTGCTTAATGTATTAACTGGATATATTCCTAATAATGAGCGAATTGTAACCGTGGAAGATGCGGCCGAACTGAAACTGGGTCAGGAACATGTTCTTAGTCTGGAGTCGAGAGCGGTAAATATTGAAGGCAAAGGGGCTATTACTATCAGGGATTTGGTTCGCAACTGTTTACGTATGCGCCCTGACCGAATCGTAGTGGGTGAGGTACGCGGAGGAGAGGCCTTGGATATGTTGCAGGCCATGAACACTGGACACGACGGTTCACTAACAACCGGCCACGCCAACTCACCGCGGGATATGTTGGCCCGTCTGGAAACTATGGTTATGATGGCAGGTATGGATCTGCCGTTAAAAGCTATCCGACAGCAAGTTTCTTCAGCAATAGATATAGTCATCCAACAAAATCGTCTTCGTGATGGCAGTAGGGTTATTACCCATATCACTGAGCTGCTGGGGATGGAAGGTGATGTTATTCAATTGCAGGACATCTTCCTGTTCGAACAGAAAGGTGTTGATAATAATGGCAAGGTTATTGGGCGTCATTATGCTACTGGAATCACACCTAAAGTGTTGGAACGGATTGAAACTGAAGGAATTAAACTGGATAAGGAAATATTTCGACCCGACGAGGTATAATGGGGGAAATAATGATGGAGATAATTGTCAGCGTACTAACGTTTTTAACGGTGGTTTTCCTGGTAATCGGATTGAATCTCGTAAGGATTCGGGAACAAGAACACATAAGCATGAGGCTGGATAACATTGCCAAGGAATTCAAGGAAGATAGTGTGGGGAAAGGCATAATTCGGCCCAAGTTAGATGTCTCTAGTATACTTAGTACCATGGGCAAGAGTTTTGTAAATCTATCCTTTACCAAAAAGTTAGAAAATGAACTAACTAAGGCTGATCTGATGTTGCGTGTTGAAGAATTCATTGGTCTAAATATCTTAAGTGCTATTGCCTGTGGACTGATTGGCTTATTATTGTTTGGAGAAGGTTCACCAATTCTCATTTTGGCTTTAATAGGAGCGCTAACTCCCGCATTTGTAGTATATCGCAAAAAGCGGGCCAGAGCAGAATTATTAAACAGTGAAATAGGAGAATCGCTGACTGGAATGTCAAATTCTTTGCGGGCAGGTTACAGTTTTCAACAAGCTATGGATCTTGTCAGTAAAGAAACCGCAGGCCCTCTGGCAGTTGAATACCGACGTACTTTGAGGGAAATAAACCTGGGTATGACTACCGAGCAGGCTCTCCAAAACCTCATCCAAAGAGGGGATAATGAAGACTTAGAGTTGATGATTGGTGCAGTTCTTATCCAGAGACAGATTGGCGGCAACCTAGCCGAGATTTTTGACAACATTGCGGATACTATAAGACAGCGCATTCGTATGCAGGGGGAGGTTAAAACCCTCACTGCTCAGGGGCGGATATCTGGGATAGTCATAGGTCTATTACCAGTCATACTATTAGCAATTTTAATGATTATTGATTCATCGTATATTAACGTTTTGTTGGGGAGCCGTATTGGTTGGATGATTTTGATAGGAGCTTCAATTTCAGAGTTAATAGGATTTATATTTATGCGCAAGATTACTGATATTGAGTTCTAAGGGAGGCTTAATTATGCCACTTATTATTATAGGGGTTTTTGTGTCCATATTCTGTCTAGCTTGGGTGAGCTTAGATTATTTATTTGCGCACAGAATGACAATCTGGAAGCGTCTTGACGATATGAGAACCCATGCTACCGAAATTAAAGGCGGGGTGGAAGAAGAACTCCAGGTAGATTTCAAGGAACGGATATTTAAACCCTTGTTGAAGAAAATGTCTGTTTTAGCCCAGAAATACACACCGGTAAGACAAAAAGACTTTATTGAAAAAAGGTTGGATTATGCGGGGCGGCCTTTTGGTTGGGAAGCACCTGATTTTATATCTGTACAATATGCCGTTGCTGCTGGCACAGCTATTTTAGCATATATTTTAAGTTGGGCTGGTGCACCAAGCCTGGGGAACAAAATTTTAGTGACTACCGGAGGGTTTATCCTTGGATATATTTTTGTGGATTTATTACTCAGGAGCAGTACTTCCCGGCATCAAAAAGCCATTGAAAAGGAATTACCGGACATGCTGGATCTGATGACCATTAGCATTGAAGCGGGTTTGGGTTTTGATGCGGCTTTACAGAGAGTGGTGCAGAAATCAAAAGGTCCCCTTTCTGTAGAATTCAACCAGAGCCTGCAGGAAATGCGCATGGGTAAAACTCGCCGCGAGGCACTGAAAGATCTAGGAGAGCGTAACGGGGTTGATGATTTAAGTAAGTTTATCGAGGCTATCACTCAGGCGGATCAACTGGGAGTGAGTCTGGGCAATGTTTTAAGGATACAGTCTGATCAGATGAGAATACTTAGAAGGCAAAGGGTGGAAGAGAGAGCCATGAAAGCACCAATAAAGATGCTTATACCTATGGTTATATTTATTTTCCCTACTATATTTGTGGTAGTCTTAGCTCCAGCAATGATTCAGATTATGGAAACGTTATAATGCCCACAAAATGCTGCCAGGTTTATAACTATAATGAAAGGGAAATAATTGCCCACCGGATTATGCTGGCCAGCGGTTTTTTCACCCGCCTACGTGGCCTCCTAGGGCGAAAAAGCCTGGACGAAGGGGAAGGCCTCCTATTGTCCCCCTGCTCATCAATCCATTGCTTTGGAATGAGGTTTCCTATCGATGCAATTTTTCTTGATAAACAGTACCGGGTGGTTGCTATCCACCCTAACATGAAGCCAGGAGCTATGGCTTCCCATCGCCAGGCTCGATATGTGCTGGAACTCAAGGCCGGCGAGGCCGAGCGGCATAACCTCGAGGTAGGGGAACAGCTAAGAATTGATTGTATAAGTAGTTAGAGTTCTGAAGAAAGAGATCCTTCGCTCCGCTCAGGATGACAATATGCTCAGGATGACAATATTATGCTCAGGAAGACAAGATTGTGCACAGGATGAAACCGATACTGTCACTCTGAACGGAGTGAAGAGTCTAAAAAGAAACTGAAAGAACCGGGCTCCTATGAAGCCCGGTTCTTATTTTTTTCAGCTTTGGCCCGCTGATCTTTATCCAGTACCATTTTCCTGAGTCGGAGCGATTTAGGGGTTACTTCCAAGAGTTCATCATCATTTATAAATTCCAGACTTTTCTCCAGCGACATCAGCAAAGGAGGAGTCAGACGCAGAGCATCATCGGCACTGGAAGAGCGTGTGTTGGTCAGGTGTTTCTTTTTGCACACATTTACTGTAATATCGACACTGCGGGCATTTTCTCCCACTATCATACCTTCATATACTTCTACCCCGGGCCCGATGAAGAGGCTGCCTCTTTCCTGGACATTATACAAGCCATAAGCCACCGCCATTCCGTCTTCAGATGCTACCAATGAACCCTGGCTGCGGGTGTCAATTTCTCCTTTGAAAGGTTCATAGCTTTCAAAGATGTTATTCAATACACCGTTGCCTCTGGTGTCAGTTAAAAATTCGGAACGGTAACCTATAAGCCCGCGGGCCGGTATCAAGAATTCCAATTCAACGGTATCACCTGCTCCGTTGCCCATTACTATCAATTCACCCCGACGGGTACCAAGTCCTTCAATAACTGTTCCCACATACTCGGAGGGAACCTCTACAAATAGTCTTTCAATTGGTTCACATATAACGCCATCAATTGTTTTCAGGATAACTTCGGGACGGGTTACCGCAAACTCATAACCTTCCCGGCGCATAGTTTCTATTAATATAGAGAGATGCAGTTCACCTCGTCCGGATACTTTAAAACAGTCCGGGGTGATTTCTTCTACCCTTAAGGATACATTGGACAGCAGTTCGCGCTCTAAACGCTCCCGCAGATGCCGACTGGTAACATAAGTTCCTTCCAGTCCGGCCATAGGACTATTATTTACTACAAAATTCATTGATAAGGTAGGTTCATCTATATTGACAAAGGGAACTGGCTCAATGGCATCTATGGCGCACAGCGTTTCACCGATAGTCATATCCTCGATTCCTGATAGTGCCACGATTTCACCAGCCTTGGCCTGCAGGGTTTCAGCTCTCTTCAGCCCTTCAAAAGTATACAAAGTATTTATTTTGACTTTTCTTTGTTTACCATCCGAATTGCACAGTATCAATTCCTGGCCTTTTAATATCGTACCGCGGCTTATTTTGCCTACCCCGATTCGGCCTACATAGCTGTCATAATCTATAGAAGAAATAACTAGCTGTAAAGGACCATCTTCATCCCCCCGGGGGACAGGTATGGTTGATATAATCATATCCAGTAATGGTTTCATATCTGTCGAGGAGCCATCCAGCTCGAGGTTGGCAAAGCCTATCTTCGCAGAAGTATAAATTACAGGGAAGTCGAGCTGATCCTCATTCGCACCCAGGTCAATAAATAAGTCTAAAACTTCATCCAAAACTTCATGCGGCCTGGCATCAGGACGGTCTATCTTATTTATGACCACCACAGGTTTCAGACCTGCTTCCAGAGCCTTCCTTAATACAAAACGGGTCTGGGGCATGGGGCCTTCAAAAGCATCCACCAGCAATAGGACTCCATCCACCATCTTGACTATGCGTTCCACCTCGCCGCCGAAGTCAGCGTGGCCAGGTGTATCCACAATATTAATCTTAATGTCTTCATAATTAATGCTGGTATTTTTGGACAGTATCGTAATGCCACGTTCGCGTTCCAGATCATTGCTGTCCATAACCCTATCTGGCATGACCTGATTATTGCGGTAAAGGCCGCTCTGTTTTAATAGTTTATCAACCAGGGTAGTTTTACCGTGGTCTACATGGGCGATAATGGCGACGTTTCTGAGCTGTTTTTGTTTCATATTATAAATCCTTTCCTTATAAAGGCCTATAAGCAGTGCAACTGTTCTATTATAGCAGGGCCGTCAAGCTTATACAATTGTTTTGTTACCTATTATAATTATCATTAAAAATCATGAAACAAGAAATTAATTTAAATTATTACGCGATATTGTGTTGACAATTGTCAGGAGGGATGATAATATAATTCTTGCGCGCAACACAGTAGTGAAGCGCCAAAGCTCTTGATAAAACAGAA
>ENA-UOOH01003624-UOOH01003624.1-fermentation-metagenome-genome-assembly--contig:-NODE-3624-length-11533-cov-5.642795_pt1 | contig 11533 bp, 7 predicted proteins | sample MGYA00245778_ERZ724025 | MGnify/ENA primary metagenome ERZ724025 (study PRJEB28704, sample SAMN03018313) | fermentation metagenome | biome: anthropogenic terrestrial biome; feature: soil; material... | reverse complement strand
TGGATCAAATTTAAACGGCGGAAAAGGATCATTTGTTTGATATTTTCCTTGACCAGCCCGCTCCCGTCCGGAGCCATGGTAAAGTATTTAGTGCGATAGAGGGGGGGCACCCGGTCCATGCTTTCCGGCGGATAGATGCCGCTTACGGCTCTTTCCAGGGCGCTCACTGCAATGTCGGTGGCAAGAATCCCGATATCCATTTTAGAAATCCGGCTGCCGAAATAATTGCTGAGGAGCATTGCCAGAGTATACGGTTCCTCGCCGGAAGAACAGCCCGCAGACCAAATCCTTATTGCATTTTTTCGGTTCTTCCGAAGCTTTGCCTCAATTTCCGGTAGTACGGTAGACGAAAGAAAGTTGAAATGGTCGCTTTCACGAAAAAAATAAGTGTGGTTGGTAGATATTCTATCTACAAGGATCTTCAGGGCGTTGCCGCTGGTGTCCCGGAGCACGTAATGATAGTAGTCCTTAAAGCTCTCAAAGCCCCCCTGGCTAACAATTTTTTGCAATCGCCCCATCAGCAGGGTACGCTTTTGCTTACCCAGTTTGATCCCACACTTTTCGTAAACGAGGTTACTGATTAAAGTAAATTCCTCATCGGTTAAGCACAGGTTATTCATTAGCTCTACTCCTCTTGTCTAACAACAATTGCCGGTGCAGCCAGACGGCCGGCGCAGACATTGAACAGCCGCGCCGGCTACCTGGACCTGCTTAAAACTTGCCGTAGTCTTCGTCGTCCAGGGAGATGACGCTTCCCGGACTGTTCATGTCCTCCAGTGATGTTGCTGCAGCTTCCTCCCGGCTAATTCGACCGATATTTTGCATCCTGGCTTTGGAATGACCTGGGGCCGGCTGATAGCCAAAACCCTGTGGTCGCTTTTGTGTAGACCGGTAAACAGGACCGGAAGCAGCGGCGTCGAAATTGGAGGCAACCTGCCTTTTTAGTTTGAACCTATTCAGCATTTGCTTGACCATTTCGGCCTGGCCGGACATTTCCTGGCTGGCGGCAGCCAGTTCTTCGGAGCCGGCCGAGTTTTGCTGGGTAACCTGGTCGACCTGACCCAGACCTTCATTGATTTGCTCAATGCCCGCAGACTGCTCTTTAGAGGCTGAGGCAATTTCGCTGACGAAATCGGTTACTTTGGTAACACCCTGAACGATTTCTTCCAGGGCTTTCGAGGTATCCTCGGCAATTTTGGTTCCGACTTCGGTTTTCTTGATCGAACCTTCGATCATTTCGGCGGTCTCTTTCGCCGCCTTGGCGCTGCGCTGGGCCAGGTTTCGGACCTCCTCCGCCACCACAGTAAATCCTTTCCCGTGTTTGCCGGCGCGGGCTGCCTCGACCGCAGCGTTCAAGGCCAGGAGGTTGGTCTGAAAAGCGATTTCATCGATGGCCTTGATAATTTTAGAAATATTGGCCGCAGACTCGTTGATGTCCGTCATGGCCTTGAGCATCATGCCCATTTGTTCGTTGCCCTTTTCAGCGTTATTCCTGGCCTGGGTGGCCAACAGGTTGGCCTGGGCGGCGTTTTCGGCATTGTGCTTGGTCTGGGTGTTCATTTCTTGCATTGATGAGGCAATCTGTTCCATTGTGCCGGCCGATTCAGCGGCGCCCTGGGACAGGACCTGGCTGGAGTCGGAAACCTGCTGGGTGCCGGTGTGCACCTGCTCAATAGCGATGGAAACCTGGCCTAAAATCTCGTTTAAATCTTCGATGGCCTTATTGAGGGCGTTTTTAATGATAGCGTAGTCTCCCTTGTATTCACCGGTGATCGCTACATCCAGACGGCCCCTGGCAATCTCCTGCAGGCACCTGACCGCCTCTTGCTTGATGATTTGATTGAGCGCTTCCAGCGAGGTGTTGAGGGCGTCCTTGATGATGGCGTGGTCGCCCTGGTACTTGCCCGTAACCCGCACGTCCAGGTTGCCGTTAGCCATTTCTTTAAGGCAATCTGCCGTTTCTTCAATCGGATCAACTACAGCGCCCATCATCTTGTTGACACCTTCAATGATTTTGCGGTACTCGCCCTGGTGCTGGGAAGCGTCGGCGCGGTTGTGGAGCTTGCCTTTGACTGCTGCCCCTGCCAGTTCGTTGGCGTCTTTCAGCAGCTTCAGAATGGCCTCCTGCATCTTGATGAAGCCCGGCACCAGTTCGTCCTTCTCGCTCCTGCGCCCGACTTTCTTGTACACTTCCAGATCGCTGAGATCCCCGTTGGCGACCTTGTATACCGTCTGGTAGATATTCCCCAGGCGTTCATGCACCTCATTAAGGGCCTGTTTCATTTCATTCCACTTGCCGAAGTATTCTTTGTCAACCGTGCTGCTCAAGTCGTTGACCGCGTACTTGCTCAGTACGTTGATCATATCTTGAACCGGTTCACTCACAACTTCCATCAGTCCGTTCAAGCCCTCGACCAGTTCATACCATTTGCCGTTAAAGGCCTGGGCGTTGCGCCGATCCTCCAGCCGGCCCTCCCGCACGGATTCAATCGAGGCCTTCGCCTCGTTGAGCAGGCTGTGCAAGTTGTCGATGAGGGCGTTCAGGTTGTTTTTAATCTCGTTGAAATCACCCCGGTAAGTATCGGTGATGACTGGCGGGATATCTCCCTTGGCAATCCGGTCCACGTACTCGGCCGCCACGTTCAGGGGGCCAATGACCGCTTCCAGAGTTGTGTTGACGCCTTCGATAACTTTCCGGAACTCACCTTCGTACCGGGAGCCGTCGGCGCGGGCGTCAAGCCGGCCCGCTACGGTTGCGGAGACCAGTGTGTTGATGTCGTCTGTAAGGCCTTTCAAGGCGTCCATCATTCTGATAAAGGCGGGAATAAGACGGTCATTCTCACTTCCTTGCCCGATTTGCCTCAGGCCTTCCAGGTCGCTGAGTTTGCCGTGGCTGATATCGTCCACGATCATGATCATCTGCGTCTGCTTCTCTTGCAAATCGTTGGTGGCAAGCATCAGGTCGTTCCAGACACCGTCATACTCTCCGTCTGCTCTCCGGGTAAAATCGTTATTTGCATATAGTCGTAAAATGGTCATTAACTCCCCGACGGGTTTGTTGATAACCTCAACAAGGGTATTCATGCCGCCCAGAAGCTTGCCCCAGTCACCGCTATAGGCTGCCTCGTTGCCGCGCGTGTCGAGCACACCTTTCCCGACAGCCTGGATTAACTGGTTGGCCTCTTTGAGCAAGCCGTTTACGGCGTCAATGCAGCCGTTCAGGTTATTCTTGATTTCGTTGAAGTCGCCCTTATATTCCTCCGTGATTTTCGGCGGGATGTCTCCCTTGCTAATTCTGTCGATGTATTCGGCTGCCATGTTCAGCGGTCTAATCACGTTGTCCATGGCGTCGTTCATCCCGCGCAGGATTTTGCGCCAAACACCTCCGGTCCTGTCCGCATTGGCCCTCTGGTCGAGCTTGCCTTCCAGACCTACACCGATGAGGGTGCCGACTTCATCAACCAGGGCGCCGATGGTATCAATACAGCCATTCAGGTTGTCCTTGATCTTATTAAAGTCCCCATAATAGATGTCGGTGATCTTCGGCGGGGTGTTGCCATGGGCAATCCGGTCTATATAATCGGCCGCCATGTTTAAAGGATTAATGACGGCGTCCAGCATTTCATTGATGCCGTCCACAAGGTTTTTATAATCACCGCTGGCGGCAACGTCCGCACGGGTCGACAGTTCACCGGCTTTGGCCTTTTCAACGAGTTCCTGCACTGCCTTGAGAACCACTTTTTGTTCCGTTATGTCGTTCATAATGCCAAAGCACCCGATTATTTCCTTGTTCTCATTTCTGACGGCATCGCTGCACATTGTGGCAGGTATAACCCGGTTGTCGCGGGTACGCAGGTCCAGTTCATTGTCCCAGGTTTGCCCTCTCATGATGCTCTTATGAAGTTCACGGCCCGTGGCGGGGTTCACAAAAATTATGGGCAGGCCGCCTGCGGCGTTGATTTGTTCCCTGCTGTACCCGAACATTTCTGTAAACGCCTTGTTCTGGGAGAGGATCTTAATGCCTTTCTTGTCGGTAACAACAATGGGGGCGCCGGAACCCTCTACCGCACCCTTGATCAGCAGAAGGTCCTCTTCCCTTTGCTTGTTTTCAGCCGTGACGTCAATCAGTGTATTCAGGTTGTTTTTGATCTCGTTGAAGTCGCCGCTGTAGCCCTCGGTGATTTTCGGCGGGACATTGCCCTTGGCAATCCGGTCGACGTACTCCGCCGCTAGATTCAGTGGGTTTATTACAGCGTCCAGGGTATCGTTTATTCCCCGGATGATCCCCTGGAATTCCAGGTCGATTTTCTCCACATTGCCTCGGGTGTCCAGCTTGCCCTCCTTGGCCGCCTCAATCAGGTGGTTTGTTTCAGCCAGCAGGGAATGGATAGCTTTACTGATGGACCGGGCAATCAGCATACTTAAAGCAATGCCTATGAGAAGGGCTATAATGCCCAAGATAATTGAAGTCCAACTGACCTTGGAAGCGCCCGTGTTGGCAGCTTTAATGCTTGCCATGAAGACTTGCTCGTCATTTGTTACCAGCGCCTGTACTGTTTCGGTCAACTGGTTGGTTACCGGGACCAGGGTGCCGGCTATCCTGCTTACCTCTTGCTGCTCGGACACATTGGTGTCAGGGTCGGAGGCCCTGTATTGCCTTTCGATGGCCGGGATTAAATCGTTCGTTATACCCCTGTGGTATGTACTGGTCACCTCGATCAGCTTTTGCACGTCAGCCTTTTTATCCGGTGGGCATTTTTCAAGGAGCTGTTTTTCCATCTCCAGGGTTTTGCTTAAGTCGTTGTTATAAGCGTCCCTGAAGGAGCTTTTTCCGTAGGCGATATAGCCGCGGATGCCGGCAACGCCATTGTAGAAGCTTGATTCGATAGACTTTTCCAGTGACAAGCGCTCGTTGATTTTTTCCATGGAATCAATGTTTTTATTAATGGAATTGGTTGAAACAAGTGAACTCACGCCCATAATCACAAGAAGCAGCAGTATTGCCGCAAAGCCTGAAGCTATCTTTGCTCCTGTTTTTAGTTTCACTTTATTTCCCCTCCCCTAAAACTAATTCACATTTAACCTATATCTCGCTGTTTGTCACGTTTATTATGTCTCTCTAATTATTTCCCCAACATTTTAAAAAAACAGGTTCGTCATGCCCGAATAAGTTCTTGACCTCCTGATGTTCAATCTTTTCTAATGATTTTCCAAACAGCAGCGGGCAAGACCCGCCTTCAATGCTTTACTCCAGCTTTTCGGAACAGCTGCGCGTTAGCTGCCACCTGTTCAAAAAGGTGAGCGACTTCCTGCGGCATTTTTTGAGTTTGCTCCATGGCAAGGAAGCCCCCGGGCGCCAGTGCCTCATTAAACATCCTGATCACCGCCACCCGCTCAGCCGGCTGAAAATGCAAAAGAACATTCTTGCATAACACCAGGTTGAAGCCCTGCCCAATTGGCCTAAGGGAGAGTAGATCGTGTTTTTGGAAAACCACCTTACTCCTGATTGAGTCGTTTACCCTGTAATAGCCCTGATTATTGTCCAGGTGAAAGTACTTTTCAAACAAATCTTGCGGGATCCGTTTCAGGTCGTCTTCCGGGTACACGCCCTGCGAGATTACTTTCCCGAACTGGTTGCTGCCGTCTACGTCCGTTGCATCTATGCGCAGGTTTCGGAAAGCGAAGCGTCCCATGTTCTCGGCAAACATGATGGCCAGGGAATACGGCTCCGGTCCCATTGCGCAACCGGCATCCCACACGCGAACCCTGCTGCAACCCGCGACAGACGGGATTACATGCTTCAAAGTCAGCTTGAGGGTATGTTGGTCCCTGAAAAAATAGGTAAAGGCCATCTATGCCCCTCCTGAATCAACTCTAATTTAAGCATTTCGAGACACAACCCCTATAGTTCGGCTCCCTTATCGTAATCAAAAAGCAATTGATAAGCATTCAAAATGATTTTCACCTTGTCGCCGACTTTGCCCATGCCCTGGATGAAGCGGCTGCTTTCGCCCTTTCTCACCTTGGGAGGCGGCTCAACCTCGCTTTTGGGTATGTCCAGCACTTCGGAAACCCTGTCAACAATCAGCCCCACCGACTGGTCGTCTATGTTAATGACGATAATACAGGTGCGATCGTCATAAGCTCTTTCCACCACCCCGAAGCGCAACCGCACATCTATAACTGGTATGACCTTGCCGCGCAGGTTGATGACTCCCTTGACATACAGCGGCATGTTGGGAACCTCTGTAATATTTTGGATTCCAATTATCTCAGTCACATACCTGATTTCAATGCCGTATTCCTCTTTGCTGATGACAAAAGTTAAATATTTGTCCTCCTGGGTATCCTCTTCCTCTTCGTAATTTTCCTCTAATAAGTCTTCATCAAGCTTTTCCCTCAGGTTCACTACTTTCACCTCCGTAAAGCTCCATTAACCTGCTTGTTCAACCTTATTGATCAGCTCGTCGCAGTCAAGGATAATGCTGATGTCCCCATCTTCAAGGATGGCGCAACCTGACACGCTCCTGACGCGTCCCAGGTAGCTGGAAAGCCCCTTGATCACGATTTGCTGCAGGCCCACCACCTCGTCAACAAACAGGCAGCATTTCCTTTCGTCAGTTTCTATTACAATTAAAATACCGTCGGTTAGTTGGTAGTAAACGGGTTTGATTCTGTAAAATTCATGCAGGCGGACAACCGGCAAAAGCTCTCCCCGGATGCTGACAACTTCAAGGCCGTCCGGTGTGCGGGTTATCTGGTCGCTTTTGGGCTGCAATGACTCTCTAATGGAATTGCTGGGAATGGTATAGCGGTTGTTGCTGACCTTAACCACCATTCCCTCAATGATGGCCAGGGTCAGGGGAATACGCACAATAAAAATAGTACCGGCGCCCACCTTGCTGCGGATGTCCACCTTGCCTCGCAGCTTTTCAATATTTCGCTTTACGACGTCCATGCCGACCCCTCTGCCGGAGATATCCGATAATTTTTCAGCGGTGGAAAAGCCGGGCTCAAAGATCAGTTTCCAGACTTCTTCATCCTTAAGAAAATCCTTTTCCTCACTCTTGATTAAACCCCGCTCCAGTGCTTTGCGCATTATTTTTTCCGGATCCAGCCCCCTTCCGTCATCTTTTACCACAATCCATACTTCCCCTGCAGAGTGCTTGGCTTCTATGGTTACCCGGCCCGTTTCCGGCTTACCCAGCGCTTTTCGTTCCTCCGGGCTTTCAATGCCGTGATCCAGCGCGTTGCGAATAATGTGGACCAGCGGGTCGGAAATCTGCTCGATAATTGTCTTATCTACTTCTGTTTCTTCACCGAAGATTTCCAGGACAACTTTTTTATTGGATTTTTGAGCCAGGTCACGCACGAGACGGACCATTTTCCGGAAGGTTCCGTTCAACGGGATCATTCTCATCGACATTGCCACTTCCTGAATACCCCTGGTTATTTTGTCCAGTTGAACGACGGCCTTTTCCATGCGTTCCAGTTGCTGACCCGTCAAAGTGCTTGCAACCATGGCTCCGGAAATAACCAGTTCTCCCACCAGGTCTAAAAGTTTGTCAATTTTCTCAAGGTCAACCCTGATGGCCTGCTGCTGCGTGGCTAATGAATGCTTCCCGGTACGGTTGTCAGCCTGTTTGGCGCCGGCGCTTTCTTTCGCTACGAAGCCCTGGTCGGGGGCTGCCGCCGTCGGCTGTCCCTGTTCCTTTTCCAGCTTTAAGTTTGCCGTCTGCTCCCGGGTACAATCTTCGTTTTGACTGTCACCGGCAGAACCTCCGGACAAGCTGTTCAAATAATCCACCAGTTCTTTTTTCCCGGGCACTTCCGGTGTCAGGCCCTGGCTTACCTGCTGAATGCCGTCACGCAGGGCGTCGATGGCAATGAACAAAAAAGAAATTGTAACTGCTTCACAGGTCTTTTCATCGTTTCTGATCTGGTCGAGGATCATTTCAGCCTGCCGGCTTACTTCCTCCAGGTCACCGTAGCCAAAGAAACCGGCATTTCCTTTGATACTGTGCATGGCGCGGCAAGCAACGTCTGCATATTCCGGGTTATCAGGCAATCTTTCCAGAGCCAGCAGGGCTTTTTCAGCTTCGTCCAGCAACCCCCGACTTTCCTCTACAAAGCAGGAGGTCATTTCAGGAGAGGAAAGGAAGTCCTCTTCAATTTCTGGTGACGGGGTGACCTCATCTGCAACGGTGTTCAGGGAAGGGTCAGTTTCGGCTTTTGGAGAAGGGGGGGAATTATTCTCTGCAACCAGTCTGGCAATGCATTCCCGCAAGTCGTTAATAATTACTGCGGCTTCATCTTCGTGACCCTGATCATTAAAATTCTTCTCCACGGTAATCAGGGTCTTCCTGATCAGGTCGATGGCGCGGATTAACAGGTCAATATGGGCTGTACTTATGACAGCCTCACCGCTGCGAAACAGATCAAGCAGGGTTTCAGCTTCATGGGTTACCCGGGTAATATTATGGAGTTCAAGGAAGGAAGCGGAACCTTTCAGGGAATGAAATAGACGAAAAACCGCGTTTATAATCCCCTCGTCAATGATTCCATCGGGTAGGGCAATTTCTTCCATGGTGATAATTTGCGGTTCTATATCGTCAAGCATTTCCCGGCTATCACTGAGAAAGAGTTTATAGATTTCAAGTTTTTCTTCATAACTGCCGTCAACCATTTAAAGTTCTCCCTTTGCCCGCTTAAACCCGGGCCCAATTTATTTAATAACTAAAAAACCTTTTGGTTGACAAAACAACCTTTTAACTGATCTCCTGCAGCCTCATATGATTTTAAACCGCTTCTTTTAAGATGCAGTTCTTTTAATTGCACTGAAAGGCTTGCCAGGAAATCTTCTAAGCAGCGACTTAGTTTGTGATCAAATTCCCGGGTCTTCGACAGTAGATCCAGGGTTTCATCTTGTTCTTTTTGATATGCCTGCCACTCCGGGTATTCTTTAAGACGGTGTCTTGTTTGATCAATAGGTGGAGATTGCCCCGGCAGATCCGCTAGTTGCAGCATTTCAATGTTGATTTGATTGATTTCATTGATATATTGCTCTCTTAGTTCCAGTAGGCTATTGATTCTTTCAAGCTTTTTTTCCGCCGGTTCCTCATTATCTTGATCCCGGCTAAAATATGTGGCAGTAGCTGTATGGAGCATCGCTGCCACGGTTTTTTTCTTTTTACACAAGAACAACAGTTGGGTCAGGTCTTCCCGGGTTTCGACCGGGAGTTGCCCGTTCATTACGGTTTCTCCCGCCGTGCCTGCTGCATGGCTTGAAACCAGGTGTCTCTCAGTTCTTCGGCTATGCCAAGAACCTCGGTCAGCGCTGTCGTGTCTTTGTGGATGTTTGCCTCAACCAGGCGCCGGCCAAGATAGTGGTAAAGCTCAAGCAGGCCGGCAGAGACAGTGTAGCCCTCCTTTAAAGTTGCAGCCAGGTGTGAAACGATATCCTGCGCCCTCACGATGGCGTTATGAGTGGCGGCAACGTCTTTTTTTTCAACTGCGTGAAGGGCCTGCCCGATAAATTTTATCACGCTGTTGTAAAGCATCAGGGTCAGTTGTTCCGGGTCGGCGCCAAGAATTGCGTTGTCCAGGTAATGCTGGTAAGGGGTTATCACAGACACAAGCATTCTCCTCTCAATATTTATTTGCTTCCCAGCATCTGAGCGAGCCAGGAACTTTGGGAATTTAACGTGCCGATAGCCTTTTCCAAGGCAGTAAACTGAGCAATGTAACGACTTTCAACTCTATCTAAACGATCATGCCAGGACTCTATTTCACTGTCTATTTCTGTCATTCGCCGCCCGATGACGCTGTTGTCGACCGAACTGAGGGAATATTCGTTGCCGGCCTTGGAGGCGATGAGGGTTATGGTGCTATTCAGGTCATCGTAGATTCTTGCGGCAATCCCCTTTTCGTTAGAGTTATCTGAAGCCCTGGTAAAAAGGTCCATTACTCCCGTTGGGTCCTTCTGGATAGCTTCCTTCAACTTAGTTTCGTTGATCTGGAGCTTGCCTTTTTCGACATATGAGCCCGTCGTTATTCCTAGTGCGGAAAGGTTGTTGGCGCCGGTCGTCCCCGCAAAGCTGGTATGCATGCTTGTACGCATCTTATTTACAATGCCTCTGAGGAGCATATCGTTGCGCAATAGTCCGCTCCGGGCAAGACTCTCCCATTTTTTAATTTCCTCTTCGCCCATGGCGTTTTTTTGCTCGTCGATAAGCGGGGGATAATCGGTATACCTTCTTTCTGCTACCTTTTTATTTATTTTGTCAATAGCATCGTTATAATTGTTAACAAAATCTTTGATTGAGTTAAAAACCGCTTCGCTGTTCGGGGCTACCGTTACCGTGCCGATGGATCCACCGCCCTGTTTGAGTTGAAGAGTAACACCGTTCACAGTGACGGTATTGCTGGAACTGGTTATGTTCTGCATGTCGCCGAAGTCCAACATTGCATCATTGCCGTTGTAAACAGTTCCGTCGCCCTTAAGCATCAAGTTCAAGTTGTTGCTGCCGTCTCCCGCGCTGCTGGACAGAAAGTTGCTGTCATCACCGGTAACGACAATTTTCGCGGAGCTGCCCGTTGAAGTGGTATTAAGAATAAACCTGTTCAAGGAATAATCATAGCTTGCGGATAGACCCAGGTTGGCGGCGTTAATTTCAGATACAATGCTGCCAATGTTGGCGCTTGAAGTATCAAAATTAAAGGTTTTACTGCTGTTGCTGCCTTCCAGGGTGAAAGATATGCTGCCGGTGAGGCTGAACTGGTCGGCCAGGGTTTTGTATGTTCCGTCCAGGTTTTTTGCGTCCGGCAGGGCGGCCTGGCTGCCCTTGGAGGCGCCGTCGGCCAACTGGTTTACTGTAACGCTGAATGTTCCGTTAGGAGCGTTGCTTTGGGAGACGGCAAGAAAGGCCGTTTCATTGGAGGAGGAAGCGGTTTTGGCCAGGAACGTGCTCTGCAATTTCATAGTAAAGGCGATGTCCTTTAAGGAACGCAGGATGTTATTGGCCTCCCGGTAGTCTTCCTGTTGCCACTTGAGGATTTGCTTGTTCTGTTGCAGTTTGTAAACTTTTACCTTATTTGCCTGCATCAGCTGCTTTATGACTGCGTCGGTGTCGATACCGGTAGCCAACCCGCTCATCCTGATGGTACTGGAGCTGGTAAGGGCGCTAAGAATATTGTTTGAAGACATTACCGACCCTCCTAAAAAATAGCTAACTAATGATTAATTCGTCAAAAAAAGCAAAAACTTTAGCTTTTGTGCTTTTATAATGCGTTTAAGGAAGGTAAGAGGTGTGTAAATGCTAAAATTAGTCCGGAAGAAATTTACCCAACCGCCGGTTCTGAAAAGGATTTTTATTCTTTTAGTGTAATTATTCCAACAAGACTAATTATAGATTTAAAAAAGTAACTGCTTTGCCCGGGGCGCGCTTCAACCAAAAGTTCGATCTGTGGAGGTTTGAAGCAGCTATAAAATAACTAGATATAACCATATATAAGGCTATAAAAACCATTGACA
>ENA-UOOH01003617-UOOH01003617.1-fermentation-metagenome-genome-assembly--contig:-NODE-3617-length-11557-cov-3.723526_pt1 | contig 11557 bp, 12 predicted proteins | sample MGYA00245778_ERZ724025 | MGnify/ENA primary metagenome ERZ724025 (study PRJEB28704, sample SAMN03018313) | fermentation metagenome | biome: anthropogenic terrestrial biome; feature: soil; material... | reverse complement strand
GCGTGCTTGCATGGGGTGCAAGAGGTCGAAGGTTCAAATCCTTTCGCCCCGACAGGAAGAAGAGGTCCAAGCGGCCTCTTTTTTATTTTCTGCCGTAGGCGTAAAAAGTGGGGATATACACTCTGGCCTGTAAAGCCTGCCACTCAGCCAGATAAGTCTGTATTTCCGAATCCGGTAGACCCAGGGCGGTCAGGTCACCCGCAAGAATCGCGGCCTCGCTTTGCAGGTCTGGCGCGTTGGATTCCTGCCAATGGGCATTGTATATACCCACCTCGAGGTCTTTCAAGCCCAGGTTGTGAATATCGCGGTAAAGCTGGCGGCCTGCATCCAATTTCGCGCCTTGCCGAGCAAGACCTTTGTTCTGCAGGAGCCAGAGAGGTTTTGCCTCTGCTGGCAAGTCAATTCGGCCCAAATAATCCGGTTCAGCGTAGACGGCTAGGACCCCTCCCGGCCGGAGCACCCGCTGCATTTCGAGCAAAACCATAGCAGGGTCTACAACCCATAAGAGCAGGTAATGGCAGAAAACGAGGTCAAAATGCTGTTCAGGAAAAGGCAGGGCAGCGGCATCCGCAGCTGCAAGATGCGGATCCGGGTCCAGATGTTTGAAATATTTCAACCTGGAAATATCGAGGTCGATCCCAAAACGCAGCGAACCTGAATAAATTGGATCTGCTAGTACAGCACCTGTACCGCAGCCGAGTTCCAGAATTATTGAATTGGCGGGAAGGGCGAACTTTTTGAGCGTATAGCGCCTGAAATCCCTGGTCCAAGCTGCCTGGACCAGAAAGCGCTGGTGCCAGGCTTCCAGATTCATGCAGCGGTACTTCGGCGTGCCCAAATGGCAGCAAAATCTTCGTTCAACAAATCGCCCAGCATCTCGCCAGAACGGGTCATCACCTTCCCGGTGGGGTCCACCTGGAGCAGCACGTAAGCCTCATCGCCCTGGTAGTGTTCCTGCATTTCACTTACCAAACGGCGGCTGGGGTGTTCGTAGGGCAGAGGCAGATCGTCCACCAGATTCACCGTGCCTTGCTCGATGTAGTCGGCAAATTCGTTCGCCCGCGCAACCATCTCATCGCTGACAGGATGGAAGGAGAAGGCATTGATTCCTGAGTCCTGAAATTCCTGGAGCAGCGGCGCGAAATCGTGAGCGTCGTCGATATCCAGGTGAACGCAGGTATACAGGTCCTGAGCCAGAATTTGCTTCACCGCCAGGGTCATCCGGGGCTGATCCGGGTCCAACGGGACCATCAGGTGGTCCAGGCCTGCCGCGATGAGTGCGGCAACATAGTTCTCATCGTTAAGTTTAGGGCTATTCGTTACCAGCCCGGAAACCAGGCCCAGGCCTTCGATGTATTTCAGCAATTCCAGCAGGTCAGCCCGCAATGTGGGGTCGCCTCCAAAAAAGACAAAATGGGGAACCCCGGCCTGGTAAGCTTTCCTGATCATGTTCTTCCAGGCATCGGTATCCAATTCCGTATCAGTCTGGCCAGGTTCATACCGGTAGGTCAAGCCGCAATCCAGACGGTAGGGCGCTGAAAGATTCTCGATGTTGTAATGCGGCTCAAAACCAAAACTGGAGACCGGTTCCTGGTCTGTCTTGTTAATGAATGCCTGTAAGTTTTCCAGGAATTCACGTGCATCCCGGGTAACCTCGGCAGCTTCAACCGAATAACGTTTCGCGATTTCGGCCCCGGTGGTATCCGGGTCGTGCCCCTGCATCAGGTGCCAGGCGATTTCGGTGGCGGTTTGGTTGAGGTGCAGGACCGAGGATGCGTTGACGATCAGCAAGCCTTCACCATCCGGCTCCACCCTGAGGTGCAGCCGGTATTGTATCTCGGCTTCCGGCAGCGTGTGATAGGAGTAAAGCCCGGTGGGAATGGGTACAAGGGGCTCAGGTTTCCCAAACAAAGCATCGATCAGTTTAGGCATTATTCCTCCAGGATCACGATTTCATTTTGAATTGGCGTAGGGCATTGGTGTTCCCGGGCAAGGGGGCAACCTCCGCCGCACTCACTCAGGTAATCGCAAAGTTTACAGGCAGTGGGCACATCCCGTCGTTCGCGCAAGGAAAGACAGAGCGGGTGTTCCCAAATCTGCAGCCAAGTATCGGTGAGGATGTCCCCCACGGGCTCGTAATAACTTTGGCAGGGGATGACCTTTCCATCCGGTTCGATGCACATGTTGTAATAGGCGGCCGAGCAGCCTTTGACACCCAAACCCAATGAGATGGGATTAAAGTGGCAATACTGGGTTGGCGTGTACCAAATCAGTTTTTGGCCGTTTTCCTGAGTGATCTTTTGAGCCAGGTCCAGAAGGGGCGGGAGGTCCTTTTCATCAATTCCTGTTGATACAGTGGCGCCGTGACCGGAATAAATGAGGGCGTTGATGCCAACTGTGGGAACGCCTTCTTTAGCCAGGAAATTTAGGATCTCACTGAGTTCTTCCACATTGTTGCGCAGCAAGGTGGTGTTGGTCATCACAAAAAGCCGGGTTTGAAGCACATTGCGCAAGCCGGCAACGGTTTCTTCCCAAGCTCTCGTATTTCTAACCATTTGGTTATGCGTTGACTGTACAGAGGACTCGAGGGTTATTTGCACATGGTCCAGACCAGCCTTGAGCAAGCTTTCAACCAATTCCGGGTCCTTCAGCGCACGTCCATTGGTATTGATGCCCGTAATCATCCCCAGGCCTTGCGCATAGGCAACAAGTTCTGGCAAGTCTTTACGCAGCGTGGGTTCGCCGCCGGTGAAGACCAGGTGCGGTATCCCGATCGCCCAGAGCTTATCGATTACAGCTTTCCAAGCGTCGGTATCCAATTCCGGGTAATTTCGTTCGCGTGCGTTATAGCAATGGGCGCAATCGTTATTGCAGCGGTAGGTGATGGCCAAGTCCATGCGATAGGGCGCGCTTAATTTAGCGCTAAAGGGCTGGCGCGTTTCCAACGCAAGGTCACAAAGCGGGCAGGCTTCAGAATTCGGATCGATCAGTGCATCAATTTGGTCGGCCAGGCTAAGGTAATCCCCGCGCAGCATATCCCGGGGCTCGTTGAAGAGCCTGGCTACTTTTGCCAAGCCATCTTCTAGGGGCAAACGGTTCAAGTGGTGCCAGGCGATCGCCGCGGCACTGGGGTTGAGGTGCATGACTCTGCTGGCATTGATCAGCAACAGGCCGCTGAGGTCGGGGTCCACACGCAGATGGATTTGCGACTTTGCGCCATTGTCCTGACGTTCGAAGGCGTATAAACCTGGCGCAAATTGCTGCCTGGGTTTTGGGGCTGGCCAACCGGGAAACCGCATCTCAGACCTTAGCGTCCGCCGCCAGCACAGGCGCAAGCGCACCCGGCACAGGCGCAGGCACAGGCGCAGGAAACACAGCCGCTGCCGCCGCTGCCCCTAAAGCCGCCGCTCCCGCTGGAGCTGCGGGCAGGCTCGAGGGGAATCGGGTTGGTCATGCGGGTGACACCGCTGGTGAAAGTTTCGATGTTTCCAATGGTGCTGGCAGCCATTGTGGAAGCGCCGTTGATCATCTTGGCTGCAAAGTCTGATCCTGGAATATTCGGGAGGGACATGGAGGGCGTACCGGGTTTGCTGCCAGCACTCGGCAGGCCTGAAGGGCGTGCGGGTGAGGCAAGCGGACCGCTGCCCATACCCTGACGGTACACAGGGTCGTATCGGGGCCACCAGCGGGGTATGAAAACCGGCTGACCGGTGAATGTACGGTCGGTGCGGCCACTAAAGTCCTCGTCCATCATGGTCCATTCAAGGTTCTCGTTATATTGCGCGCTCTTAACTTCAGGGGTCTTGGCCCCTTCTACGGCGGCCCATGCACGGTTCACAATATCCTTATAGTAGGCTACGGTTTCGGCCTTGCTAAAACCCTTCATCTTGTCTGATACGGACTTGACCAGGTCGATCATCAGGGATTTGAGCAGGCGCCTTCTTTCACCGGTTTCCTTGGCTTTGTAGGCATCGATGAAGGCCGTTTCGTAGTCGTACAAGCCAGCGGGCAGCGGGTTGCTGACAATGAGCTCCAGAGGGTCCTGGCTGCTGATGGTCACAGCTTCCTTTTTCAGTAATCCGAAGAGGATCATCGTCAGTACCCGGTCGATCGGCAGTTCCAGAAGCAGGCCTGCTTCAACTGCGGTAAGGCCGCGCTTGATGCCCTGCCCCTCAATCGAGATTTTGGGAGGCATGTATTGCATCCGCCTCGCGACAGTGTTCTGATTGCGTTTAAGAGCGGAACGAATGACCGCGATCACGCTGATACCTGCGAAGATCAGGCAGGGCAGGAAGCTGCGCAGCGAATTGAGGAGGCCGGCAAAACTGCCTCCACCGGACCCACCGGTCGAACCACTGCCTGCAGTTCCGCTGGAGATAGCGGTAGCCGGCACGGCCGAGGCAGGAAAAGCAGCGCCAAACAGGTAATTGGTATGCACATTGGCGTCTTCGGTGTACCAACTGTAAAACACACGGTTGTCGGTCGTTAGGGAAGCCTCAGGGGTATCGGAGCCAGGCCAACCGGAAGGCTCATAGTAGACCCCATCCTGCGAACCAACGCCGGGCGGCAGTATGATGGTCATACGATATTTCGTGTTTCTGGAACGCTCGAATTGAGAACTAAAGTAATTGGGGGTGAACTGGAAGTTCACATAGCCTTCTCGGTCCGGGTTATCGTAATCAAAAAGCATGCCTTCGATCTGCCGGATGTAAACACGCACTGTTCCGCTTTGACCCGCCGGGATGGCATTCGACCCAAGCGCCAGTTCTGCCGCTCCGCTGACGTATTGGGAGGACTTCACACCTGAGATTGGCTTATCGTTGATGTCGGCCTCGATGCGGTTCAGGTTAACCTGGCTATTAGGTAGGCCTAGGTCGATGAAATCGATGGCATGCGCGCCAGGTGCGTTATCGAAAACCATGTAGTAATAAAGCGTTACCGTGCCATCCGCTTCAATGTAAGCTTCAACCTCATACTGCGGCAGGGTAAACCGGTAGTCCTGGGCGTACACAGGTTGGACGAGGGCCAGCATTCCCAATAAAAGGCACAGAACGCAAGCCAGAAGGGTGGTTCTCCTGGTTTTATTTACCATTTAGGCTCCTCTGTGATCTGGTAGGTCGTTCCGCAAGAATGGCATGTAACTACCGCGGCACCGTTAACCAAACTGATATCATCGGGTGCCAGCGGTGCACCGCAGCTTTGGCATTTGATCGTATCCAGTTTTACATTACCTGGTAGGTCCAGCTGAACCTTGACCTCTTCTTTGACCGGGTTGGCTTTCGCGGCAAAACGAAAACCGGTATAAACCAAGCCCAAACCAATAGCCAGCCCAACCAGCCCGACAGCCAGCCAGGAACTTTGCCCTGTACTTCCAAATGCCCCCAGGATGAACAGCACTGAGAACAAAATGAGGATCCCTGCGAGGATATATGAGATGATGCTGGCAGCTTTCATGTTTGCTCCTTTGACTTAAGCATAAGATTAAGCCAGGTTGGGATTATTTTCCTTATATAATATTCGGTATCATTGTAATTATAAGCGGTGATTGGATTCACCCGGAAAGGCAGCCCATGGCTAACCAAAAGAATGAGATACCTGAGATCGTGATTTCACGGTTGCCAATTTATCTCCAAAAGCTCAACCAGGTCCTCAAAGAAGGCAAAACACTGATCTCATCCCAAGAGTTAGCTGATCATTTGGGTGTAACTGCTACGCAAATCCGCAAGGATCTCAGCAATTTTGGCGGCTTTGGCAAGCAGGGTTCAGGCTATAACGTGGTCAAACTGCTTGAATCCTTACGGGATATTCTGAATTTAAACCGGATTTGGAAGGCCGCTCTTTTTGGTGTAGGTAATTTGGGCCAGGCGCTTTTAAGTTACAAAGGATTTTCCTCCAAGGGGTTCGAGATCGTAGCCGCCTTCGATAACGACCCGCAGCTCGTAGGTAAAGAAATCAAGGGCATTACGGTGCAAAGCGTGGACGATATGGAAAAGGGCATGTGCGCCTCCGAGGTGAAAATCGCGATCATCACCGTGCCCGCCGGGCAGGCTCAGGCACTGGCCAACCGGCTGGTGGACTGCGGTTTTAAGGCCATTTTGAACTACGCGCCCGTCACGCTGGTATTACCTGAAGAGGTCAAGGTGTCTAACATTGACCCGGTTCTGGTACTGCAAAAGATGGCTTACTACCTGGATTAGTTAGGGTAATTCCGTAAGATAAGATCCAAAATCGAGAAGCCCCGCGCCGTGCCTTCAACGGTGCAAGTGACAGGATTATCAACGAGGTAAGCTGGTATTCCCAGTGCAACGGTTAAATATTTATCCAGGCCTTTCATCATCGCCGTTCCGCCGCAAATGGCGACACCACGATCGATGATGTCTGAAATCAGTTCAGGGGGCGTTTTTTCAAGCACTCTGCGCGTAGTCGCAACAATTTCCTGTAGAGGCGGCTGCATCGCGTCCACGATTTCGTTGGTTGTGAGGCTGGCAGGCTTTGGCAGACCGGTCACCTGATCCTGCCCTTGGATCTCCATGGTCTTTTCTTCTTCCACAGGCAGGGCAGACCCAATCTTAAGTTTTAAGAGTTCCGCGGTGGGTTGCCCGATTACGAGACCATACTTTTTGCGCACGTAGCTGATAATGGCTTCGTCCAATTTAAGTCCGGCAATAGGCGAAGTTTCAGCGCTAACGATTCCGTTCATGGAGATCACGGCAGCCTGAGTTGTTCCGCCGCCCATGCAAATGATCATGTTTCCGGTGGGTGTGTTGATGGGCAGGTCAATGCCGAGTGCAGCCGCCAGGGGCTGTGGGATCAGATTAACCTCCCGGCCGCCTGAACCAAGCCCGGCTTCCTGTACAGCCCGGCGCTCAACGGAGGTGATCCCGTACGGAACGCTGATGAGGATGCGCGGCTTGAAGAAAAGCGTTGGGCCGGTAATTTTCTTGACCAACTCGCGCAGGAAGATCTCAGTCAGCTCATACTCCGCGATCACCCCGCTGCGCAGAGGACGCAGGACTTCGATGGTCTCAGGTACGCGGCCCATCATGCCCAGGGCGGTCGTACCATACTCTACAAGCTTCATCTCATTGACTACAATGGCAACAACCGTTGGCTCCTGGACCAAAATTTGGTTACCCTCAGCAACCTGAGTGTTGAACGTGCCAAGATCAATTCCGAGTTCTCGGGAAAATGCTGCCATGTCTAGTCCTTCGTTAGAGTGGGGCTAATTCTACCAAAATAAAAGCTTTTGCAGCCTTCCTAACGGTCGAAGTAACTGAGGGCAATGCGCAATTTGTCCTCTACTGTGTCTGGGGTGTTCTTTGGCAGCGACTGGACGGCGGTCTGGGCTTCTACGATGCTGTATCCAAGGCCGGTAAGCGCTTCGATCACCTGATCATTGACGGCGGAGGAGGCGTAGGTTTCGCCATCAGCCAAAGTAGGGCCGAATTTGCCTTGCATGTGAATGAGAATCTTTTGGGCAGTCTTCTTGCCTACTCCTGGGACTCTGGAGAAAAATTCCGGTTGTTCGGTGAGCACCGCGCGCTTGATGTTATCCAGGCTGAGGGTGGAAATAACGGCCAGCGCCAATTTAGGTCCGATGCCATCCACCCCTAAGAGGAGCAGATAGAGCGCTTTTTCTTCGGTTGTCTGGAAGCCATACAAAGCCATCAGGTCTTCCCGAACTACCAAATGTGTATGTACCGCCAGCTTTTCGCCGTTCTCCAGGTTGGCCAACCAGTTCCTGGAGATAAAAATCTCAAAGCCAACGCCCTGGACATCCAGGATGATTGAATCTTCAGTCAGGTTCACGATCCGGCCGCTTAAATAGGCGATCATACTGTCTTGCTCCTCAATTGGTTATAAGCCTGATAGACCACAAGGGCCGTTGCTACAGCTAAGTTTAATGAATCCGCGGATCCTTGCATGGGGATTGCCAGGGTTTGTTCGCAGATATCCAGGTATCTGCCGGAGAGCCCCTGGCGTTCAGAACCCATCAGAAATAGCAGGTGGCCGGGGTACTCATACTGGCTGTAATCCGTTTGGGCTTTATCCGATGTTCCAATTACAACCGGTTTGCTGAGCCCGAGCCAATGGCGCAGGCCATCCACCCCGGTTTTGAAATGCGGAACGGCGAAAATGGAACCCATGGAGGCTTTGATGGCGGCCGGGTCGTATGGGTCCGTGCTCTCATCCAGCAGGATCAGACCTTTGGCTCCAGCCGCATCGCAAGTCCGAATGATCGTACCAAGGTTTCCCGGGTTTTGAACGGATTCCAAGGCCACCCAAATACCTTGGCCCGTGGCAGCCTCAGAATCAAATACGGACCACCTCTGGCTTCCAACGGCCAGGATGCCCTGGGGCTTGTCTTTCCGGGCGAGGCTCTCCAGGATGTATGCCGGTACTTCGATGACTTGAATGCCCGCCTGGCTGGCCCGGTCGACCAGCGATTGGCCAAAATCGCTGCTGAGTTGGTCCGGGTTGAAGATCAGGGTACGAATCTCCGCCTTGGAATCAAAGGCCTGGCCTATTGCTTTCAAGCCCTCAGCGATGAAAGCGTTTTCCTGCCTGCGATACTTGAGGTCGTACAATTTGCGGGCATGCAGGATCCTCGGATTGGAGAGGCTGGTAATGCGTTCGATCATCCTTGCATCAGGCTTTCGTAATTAAAGGTTCCCAGGGCGCATAGCGCGATCGCGATCGCGTCCGCGGCATCGTCAGGGCTGGGTACCTGCTCCAGGTTAAGCAGAATGCGAACCATCTCCTGAACCTGGCGTTTATCCGCGGAGCCGGAACTGGTGACCGCCAGTTTAACTTCATTCGGCGTGAATTCCCGCACCGGCAGGCCGTGGCGGGCAAGGCAATATTGCACAACCCCGCGCCCCTCACTGACTGCCATGGCAGTTTTAACGTTCTTTTGAAAAAATAATTTTTCGATCGCAGCCGCGTTCGGCTTGTGTTTGAGGATTAACTCGTCCAATTTATCAAAAAGAAGAAGCAAACGGCCGGAATTTTCTTTCACGGCCGTTAGATCAATCACACCATATTCAATTAGTTTTGGTTCTCCCTGAGCGTCAGAAGCCAGAAAAGCGTATCCGGTGATGGCAATACCAGGGTCGATTCCCAGCACCAACATCTTGGTTTAAGCTTCCTCCAGGCGGGCAACCACTTCGTCGGTGATCTTCAGGTTGTGATAAACGTTCTGAACGTCATCACTTTCTTCCAAAGATTCAACCACGCGCAAAATAGATAGCGCCTGATCGGTCTCCAGTTCGATTTCCTGTTGGGGCACCATTCGCAGGCCGGCTTCCTCGGTTTTGAGGTTGGCCGCGGCCAGGGCATCGTGAATGGCTTTGAAAGTGCTTACATCGCCAATGATCTCGATGTACCCGTCGTCTTCTGAAACATCGTCGGCGCCAGCTTCCAGGCCAGCTTCAAACACTTTGTCAAAGTTTTTCCCATCGGATTTGACAGAATAAATCGCCTTGCGGTCAAACTGCCAGGCCACAGAACCATTTGAAGCCATTTCACCGCCAGCGCGGGAGAGCAGATGGCGCAGTTCAGCAACGGTGCGGTTGCGGTTTTCGGTTACGCACTCAATAATGGCCGAAACACCCTTACCCAGGTAGCCTTCGTAAGTGATTTCTTCGAGGTCAGCGCCGCCCTTGTCTTCCCCCGTGCCGCGTTTGATCGCACGCTCAATGCTATCTTTGGGCATATTGCTGGCCCGTGCGCGGTCGATGGCCAATTCCAGGCTAACGTTCATTCCAGGATCCCCGCCGCCATTGCGGGCTGCCAAAGCGATCTCGCGCGCCAAACGCGTGAACACGGCGCCTTTTTTGGCATCAGCGGCGCCTTTTTTGCGTTTGATCGTAGACCAGTGAGAATGTCCAGACATAATCAGTACTCCTTTTATTTCCTAAGAAATCTATTACCGAAACTAAATTTTATCATAGGCAAGCAGCTCGATTGGCTCTTCTGGATTTGCTTTAAGCCCTTTGGGGCTCCTCGTTCGCATCGCCGGAGGGCCTTAACCTAGCTAACTTACTAAGCAGGCGGGACCGGCGGTGCAGAATCGCCTTGAGGTCCAGGCCATTTTCCCGGGAAAGCTGCAAGGCTTGCTCGGTGAGGCGCAGGGCTTCAGCCGGATCGCGCAGTTTGTGCTCGTGGTACATGGCCAACTCGATCAACGCTTCAATTGAACCGCCTGCGGCAGCCCCTTGCCAATAGCCAAGAGCCTGGTTGTACTCTCCCCGGGCTTTGCAGATAGCCGCTGAGCGCAGGTAGGCGGGGATCTGATCCTCAAGGTCCTGCGCTTGAAGGCTGCGCGCGTACACTGAAGCGGCCAAATCGGTTTCCCCAATTTTTTCCATCAAGGCACCCAGCGCGTTTACGTCTTTGGAATATTCGTTCTGCCAATTCTCCGGCGCTTCAAGTATCTGGGCAAGAAGTTTGAATAGCGCGACCAGGCTAACCACATCCACCTGGTTATGGTAAAAGACCCCGGCAAGCAAACTAGCATCGCCGGTACGCAGGTAATCCGCGTAATATTCGGGTACGAGATAACCGGGAACCTCATTTTCCGTGCGGCTCAGCTTGAGGATCTGTTTTTCGATGTTTCCCAAGTTGCAGGCACCCAAACGCGGCCGCCAGAGGCGCCGGGTAAGCCCCAGTAAATCAAAATGTGCCAGGCCTTCAAAGGGGCTGCGCATGCTGTTCAGGATGTACCGAGTATTGATGATAGGCAGGTCAAAACTTTTGCCGTTATAGCTCACGATGGCTTGCATACCATCACAGAAGCTTTCCAGAGCAGCCAGTTGCGCGCTTTCTTCAGCCGGGTTGCGCAGGAAAAACTGTTCCAGCACTAGCTCGGAGCCGCGGTAGCGGGCAGCGCCGATCATGAAAGCCATGGTTCCGGTACCGCCTGAGAGACCGGTTGTCTCCGTGTCCAGGAAGATGAAGTTCTCCAGTTGGGCCAGGCTGCTGGCTTCGGCCCGGGCCCAGCGGCTGATACGGGTGAAGGAGTCGATCGGTGAAAGGCTGATATCGCCATGGAGCCATTCATGGGGATACGACTTGCCAACAGAAAAGACGGGACCGTAGATGGTTTGCAGATCCCGGCCACTGACCACTGCTTCGATGGGGTTCAGCTTGGTTTTATGGCCAGTTTTTTGCTCAGTGAGGCCAAGGTGTACGCCCATGCGGCGCAACCGCTCAGTCAGTTCGACCCAGTCGTTCATCGCAGGCCCCTCAATAGAGCCACGGCTTCTGCCTTCCCGCCGTAGCCATCCTCGCCAACGGGCCCAACACAGGCAGGGCAGCCATTTTCGCAGGCGCAATCGCTGATGAGGTCGGCCGCGGTGTTCACCCAGGCTCGATGACGCTCGTAAAGCCTTTGGGATAGCCCCAGGCCGCCAGGTATGTTGTCGTAGACCAAGATTGCCGGGCGACCATCCGCCAAAACCGAACGCAGTTCAGCCATCATACCGATGTCTTCCGCGTCGCTCATTATCATCAGCGGGGCCAGGTTATGCAGGGCATAGCGCGCCCCGGCCAGGCC
>ENA-UOOH01003616-UOOH01003616.1-fermentation-metagenome-genome-assembly--contig:-NODE-3616-length-11561-cov-38.874935_pt1 | contig 11561 bp, 9 predicted proteins | sample MGYA00245778_ERZ724025 | MGnify/ENA primary metagenome ERZ724025 (study PRJEB28704, sample SAMN03018313) | fermentation metagenome | biome: anthropogenic terrestrial biome; feature: soil; material... | reverse complement strand
CCGGCGGGGTCGTGGGTGGGGTGGTGGCGGTGATCGTGCGGGTGCTCGGCGGGGGGTGAGGGAAGACAGCACTTGGACCCGCTATTTTGACATCAGGGCAGAAGTTCCCACCCGCATCGAGCGATCAGGATACCCTCGACAACTGGTAAGATGAGGTAAAAATTCAGATCTTGCCATGCCGAATCGCAGAAAGTAAAGCTGCGGCCCGCATCGGATCGGCTCCAGGGCGGCCTTTAGAGGAGATATGCGGCTCAAATGCGCCACCCTCCGATTTGTATCCTGCTTCCGTGATCTGCACAAGGTCTGCCCGTTTCCAGGTCCACTCCTCCTCCAGGAGGCGCTGGCCGAGGCCATCCTCGATCTCTGCCAGGGCAAACGTGAGCACGGTCGCGGTGCCCAGGAGAATGCGCAGAGTGTTGTTCTTCCCCCGTATGCCACCCATCGGGAGTGTCATCGAGAGCCTTCCTGATCGCATACGGCGTCTCCAGTTTTTTCAGGCGTTTCAAGACAGCCTCATCGCCAACCGCCGAAGGCCCAGTGTATTCCAAGCGTGGGATTTTTCATGAGGATGATCCCGAGCCATTCGCTCTCCAGTCCCATCCTCAGGCAGTTGTAGGACTGGGTAATCAGGCCTTTTTCCGCGAGGATCTTGCCCGACAGGAAGTGATTGTAAGCATTCACGAAGAGGCACCTGAGGAACTGCGGGTGAAATGTTGTCTCCTCGATAAACTTCTGGTAAGCGCGAAGGCATCTGGATACGGTCTGGTTGGGAGGATGCGCCATGATCCGGTGTGTAGGGGAGGTTGAATATGCTTTCCGATGATGGACTCTACAGAATTTTAGAAATGAGGCAAAGTGATCGCTCCATTTAACGTGAATTTGATTCATGGGTTCGGTATTCAGTCTCACTCATAAGGGATTGGGTTATGTCATCCGGGCACTGTTTCATAGACCCCACTATCTCACCTTCCAATTCACGGGCAATTTTAGTTAGTTCGGGATCCTGATCGAAACTAGCTGTCCAGTCCAATGAGGGAATAATACCTCCCAGTTCTTCTTCTTTTTTAGACTCATTTTCGGAGATATAGAAAGAAAGCGAGAACAACATATCACGAACATTTCGAAGTGCCCGGATTGTCAAATTGAAAAACTCATGAATGTCCATATGATAGTCTGGATTATCGATTTGAGTGTTGTTCGGGTCATAAGGATATGTTAGATCTTTAATATTAACGATGTCATGGAGGACGAAATACCTGTGAACAATGTAGTTTCGTACATCCACCATTTTTCTTAACTCCTTTTTCTCTAGGTCTCGCCGTATACTATCCATTGCAACAATATTATGATTCCAGTTATCATTTTCAACGATAGGACGTTGATTGAAAATGCTATTACTTCCCCAAAAATTGATCGAATCGTCGGACAAGCCTAATTCATCGTAATAGTTAAGGAAGAAGGCAATTTTATCATAAATCCCCATCATGATTAAAAATGCATATTTTAATGTTTCAACGTTCTGGATATAATTGAGGCTATAGTCAGGCTCATATCTCTGTTTATCCAGAAAAGCGAAGTCCTGGTGTTTATACTGTGAGAGGGTTAGAAAGAACCTCGCTGTTTTATATTCGTCTAATAGTGAGTACCATCTCTTCATCAGTTCATACGGTCTTTTGGCGTCGCTAATGCTGGCCACAAATCCTACACTTAGTAAATCCTTTGTAGTTAAGTCACAGTCACTACAATCAAAGTGCGTGTTTAAAAACAAGCGGCGTTCTTGGCAGAAGGTATAATAGAAGGCCTGAAAGCCATCTTCGTTTAGGGAGAGTACATTGAAACGTTCACCAAATAAAGAGATCTTCCGAGGCATTTGTTCCTTAACTAACTCGGGGTAATCAATCTTGATTTTATTGCGCTCAATATAGGTGTTCACAAGTTTTCTTGTATTTTTATCAATCTGATTGTCCGGGTGAAGCGCCATCTCAATTGCTAGGTATATCATCGCATGATGGAACAATAGTCCCCTATCTTCTTCATCAGAAATAATCTGGGAGAGATGCCAGCACGTAAGGCCCCTACATGCCCAAGCGTTATAGTGATCATTTTGAAGCAGAATTGCTCTATCATAGCATTCGATGGCTTCGAAGTATCTCCCTAGGTTTTGAAAAATATTCCCTTTATTGATCCAAACATGCGGTTGACTCGCGTTTATTTCAAGTGATTCCTGATAGTAATCTTTTGCAGTCTCAAGGTTATGAATGATGCTTTCGTTTAATGCTCTCTTATTTCTTGATATCTGATATCCAGCCATGGTGTTGAAAGCGTTACCCAGATTATAACAATAAACAGCCTTATTCCTAGGATCAGAATCACATAATATCCTCAAATGGCTTATCGCTTCCTTCACCCTCCCTATGTCGGACTCTTCACCCGTCCAGGACTCTATTAGTATCGAGGCCTTTTGATTACGTGCAAGTATGTTTGTTTTATCCCGTTGTAGCACCTTATTCACGCAATCTAAGGCTTTATCAAACTCCAACTTTTCATAATAGTCTGACGCCGCATTTAGCAAGGCAAGGTGCTCGAGGTTCATCTCCACTCGAATCAGTGATTGTTCGTAAGTCCTATAAAAGACTGTTCTCTTTAGTAGTCAGGTCTCAAGAGGCACTCAGATATACTATACTTAAAACTGGGTTCGGATATCAAATCAACACTTCAAACATCAGATGTGAATCTAAACTTAAAGTCGAACTCTCAATCCCAAAGACAGGGAAACGCCGAATTTCACTATAGGTCAGCCTCTTCAACCGATCAGGAGCAGAATTCCCCATACCCTCTCCCAGAACAAATTTTTCTTTTGAATGAGGGCTTTGAATCGAGAGATATACAACAATCACATTCTGTACGGATGAGTGATAAAGTACGGATGATCGCCTCATAGAGATGTCCGCGGTTGCTGAGTGATCTGAAGTACAGGTGTTATAACTGTTATGATGACCAGACGGATCTTAAGGTACCTTCATAAGTGATTATCTGTATCCTTGTTGCCAAGGCGAACTGCATAAGGCTATATAAAAGAGCCGCGTAGAAATTGTTAGAAATACATATGTCAGCGTTTCACCCAAGTGCCCCGTTACAGCCAGTTCTTTGGTTCGAGATAAGTTGAGGGGACAATCTACCATGGCAATTGAGCATCCAGCCGCCTACGTCCAAAGTTAGACTCTCCGGATAAAATCTAGATACGAACCTCAAGAACTGGGCATATCCAAGGTGAGATATGAGCAAACCTATCCGCACCATCACGACCGACTCAAGGAGATGCAGGGCTTTTGCAGCGTCAAGATAATGGTGGGATGTCCGAGCTCGTTTCCCTGCTAAGAGAACAGCAAGGGGTTTTAATGGTAGGAGCCGGAAGTAGTGCTCTTGTAGGGTATCCACCCTGGGGGAGGCTTATCAATAAGTTGAGGGAAAAGTTCGCACCGGACCTACCTGAACCAGCCTCTGATGACATTCTAACATATTCTGATCAGATAAAGGAAAAGATAGTCAACTCCGGAAGAACAAACGAATACCACAAATTCCTCGATAGAACCTTTGAATCACACAATAATCGCAAGAATTATACAGATTTCCACTGTGCTCTGATAAAATTGGGTTTCTGTGGCCTAGTAACTACAAACTATGATAAGGTTCTTGAGTGTGCTATCGGAGAAGTAAACGAAGACAGGGAATATCGACCTTGCGAATCGATCGATCTCTGCAACAAACACAGACAATACCGCGTGTTCGAATTTTTGCGCTCTCTATCACCAGAAAATCTGTATACCAGCGTCTTGCACCTTCACGGCTGTCATGATAATTCTCAAGAGATCATCCTAACACAGGGAGATTATCTTGAGAAATATGGGATGAAAGTACGTGAAGAGGATTCATCTCCGGGGCCAAGAAGGATCCTAGATTCGTTCCATAGAAAGGTAATCTGGTCATTACTTGTGATGCATCCTCTTGTATTTGTCGGCTTTAGTATGAAAGACCCGTTCTTCATGGATATATTAGAGATCGTTCAGCACGATTTTTTCTTGGATACGGATCCAGTGCACTTTGCGGTAATGGGGTATAGTGATCATGATGAACGGGGAGAGATTGAACATGGGCTCAAATCTTATGGGGTTCAGCCGGTCTTCTATTATGCTCCCAAAGATAGAGACGGCGCCGTTGACCATAGAAACCTTCAAAACATGGTTTTTGAACTCCAGAACATCCTAGAGAAAGAGCAACATAAACCCACAGAGCCCAAGGCCGAGCGGGTAGAGGCGATCAAAATACCCGCAAAAGCAGGCCTCCCCTCGCTTGATGAAGTTAACGAGAGAACCCTGGGGTTGTACTGATGGAGATCAAGCGTTACGAGTTAGATAGTGCGTTCCAGACATTTGCTCTGGCAGGCAGCAGCATTGTAATCGGACCCCCGGGCGTTGGTAAGACTCATCTCCTGAAAAATGCCTGTGTATACTTCCGTAGAGAAGGCATTCCCTTCCTGTATCTTCCCGTCGATAAACTCAGTGGCGACAGCGCATCGGATCCCGGAGAGGAACTAGGATTGAATTGCTCCTTACTAGATTACCTGCAGGTGCAAGTAGCAAGCGAGTATAGGGGTCCTAGAATCCTGCTTATCGATGCTTTTGATGCTGCACGGTCGGATAAAAATCGGCGATATTACCTCGATCTCATATATCAAGTTCGCAACGGGCTGGAGGGCGCCTGGAATGTCATCGTCAGCGTCCGCACGTACGATGCCCGGAGATCAGAGCTTCTCATGGAACTCTTCCCGCCCCATACTAAAGATGCATCAGCGTATCAGATGTCAGACATCTCTTGCAGACATTTCGCGATACCTGAACTCACTGAGAGTGAACTGCAAGAGGCGATAGATAGTAATCCCCGCATGCACGCGGCATTGGGTGGGGCATCCAGAGAGTTCCGGCGGCTCTTGCAAATACCGTTCAATCTGGTCCTGCTTGAAAAACTTATTGACCGGGATCCGAATATTCTCCGGTCTACACCGATTCGCACTGAAACAGAACTGTTAGACTTGTTCTGGAAACGGCGGGTCCTAGAGGGAGACTCCGGGGAGAAGAAACGGGTCTTGTTGACAAAACTTACTCGTGCGATGGTGGAGCAGTACACCTTATCTGTGCGTAGAGAGGTGATAAGCAAGACTGAGGAGGCTGACATCCTAAGAGAACTCTTAGATTTAGAGATTCTTATCGATGCATCACTGACAGGGCAACGTGTAGCATATGCCCACAATATCCTGTTTGACTACGCGGTGAGTGTCCTTCTGATCGAAGATGAACCTCCGAGGTTGGTTGAGTTTATCTCCGAGGAGCCAGCGCGTAGCCTCTTCCTGCGGCCGAGTTTATATTACCATTTTGCAAGGTTGTGGCAGAAGAAACCAGATGCTTTCTGGGAAGTATTCTGGTATATTCGGAGGGAGACTGATACCAACATCCGGCTGTTCGCACGGCTTCTTCCAACAAGCGTTATCGTGCGGGAGGCACGTTCCACGGATCAGCTATCGCCCCTTCTCACCGCACTGAGTGACCCCCGCAAAGAGGGAGGGGAGTCGATCCTCCATACTCTGCAGGCCCTCCGTGCATTTCAGAGTGAACCAGATACATTGTTGGTTGAGAATGATGCACTCTGGGCACAGTTCCTGAGAGCACTCGTTGACTATATGGACAGCCTTTTTGCATGGGAGTTTGCATTTGTCGCGTCTGATATCTGCGCCCGGGCTGATAAAGGGGGCGACGAGCAGATCCTCCAGGTTTGCGGTGAGATCAGCCGTGAATTCCTGGAGTGGGTATGGGATCAACGCAACGATGCTCAGAAAAAGGAGCGGAGTGATACCCTCGGAGCACATTGGGTTGTGCCGCTCGTGATTAAGACGTATTCAACAGACCCAAAACGTTCGAGAGATCTGCTTGAAGTTGTGTTGCAAGTGATACGCGAGGAAGACTTTCCACTCAGCTATATCATCGAGCTGGCCGATCACGTTGACAATATCTGGCCGTATGATCCCGGTTTCGCCGCTGAGGTCTACCGGGCTGTATGGACTCATACGGAAGAGAGCAATGAGCAAACTCGACTTGGCGGGAGCGCACTCCTCCAACTGTACAGTACCCGTCGCCAGGATCTGCAGGCATGCCGCTACAGGCTCATGGAACACGCCCCAAACTTTCTCAGAGACAAACCGGAGACGGCAACCAGAACAATGATCCAGTGCCTGAACGAGTATATTATCATCAATTACATCCGCAGTTACCGGTATAACGTAGAGGATATCCGAGAAGAGTTCTCTTTCCATGGAAAGACGACATATTACATCCCTGATGGCAGTTATATCTGGAGTTGGGGTAGCGATATAGAAGAAGAAATACAGATGGCCGATAAACTCTACGAGTTCATCGAGGAACTCATCTCTTCAGAGAAGGGGCGTGCAAAGATTCCCACTATTCTGGATATCTTTCGGGAGCATGCTCAGGTAGCTTACCTCTGGAGAAGGCTCCTCGAGCTTGCCACACAGTATCCTAAAGCGCTTGCACAGCCCCTCTTTGATCTCTGTATTGCGCCGCCAATCATGGTGCATAACGAGACGCACGAGATCTTGGGGAACTTCCTAGCGGTAGCTACACCGCCGTACACCAACGAACAGGTGCATTGTATTGAGGAAGCCATCCTGGGGATACCCAAAGGGAAGATAGATCCGGAAGAGAAGGAGTATTTCATCCGCCGGCGGGATCGCCTGCTAAGCAAACTCCCCCCGGATCGTCTGGAGACCGATGAGGCCCGGGAGATTACAAAAAATATGAATGCAGAGTACCGATCCAGGCTGGATGAACCGATCGTTACTTTCAGCGAGGGTGTAACTGAGTTTACCGAGGACACTTGGCTGGAATTGCAGGGTGCAGATCCAAGACGGCCCGAAAACCAGGGTTTACTAAAGTACTCAGAGCCGCTCAATGCGTTCAGCGAGGACTGGCTCAATAAAGAGCCGACTCCTGAGAGTATCTCCCAGATTCTTCCAGTTGCGCGGGAGTTGTGGAAAGAGTTAAACAAACCTGTTACCGCAGAACCTGCGGTGTATTCGACCGCGTGGACGAATCTCGCCTCCTGTGTCAACGCGATGAGCAAAGGGGTTAAAGACCCCAAGAGTGACGAGTTCCAATTCTGCCGGAGCGTTCTTTTGAGATGTGCAGTACACGAAGCGCCCAAACCGGATCCCAAGTATGATTCCGAATTTAACTCGCCCAGCTGGTCACCTGCTCCGAGAACTGAGGCAGCAATTGGACTGACCAAACTCGCATCGCGTGAACCCGACCCCGAGATCCTCACGGCGATCGAGCGCTTATCGCAGGACCCGATTCCCTCTGTCCGCTACCTTACTATGCGGCATCTGTTCCTACTCCACCGACAATCTCCGGAGACCTTCTGGATGATTGTGGAAAAGCGGAGCAAGAACGAGCAGAACAGGGTAGTATTGAAGGCTCTCTGTTATAATCTCAAGCGTGTCATACCCATAGACCGAGAGAGAGCACAGTCCTCACTGGAGATACTCGTAAACAAAACAATAAAACCAGACGATCAGGGCGATTCGCTGGAGCCATTAATCCATCTTCTGGTATGGCTCGATCTCATCGGGCAGGATGCTTGGGCAGGCGAGGTGACAAGCAGGTTCCTGGCCGAGCCTTCCCGGTATGCCGGTTCGCTTCTGCACGCAACCTCTGCTGCGCTCTCGCTCCTGAGAGACCCGGGCATAGACTCCCGGCAAGAGGGCAAATGCACCGATCAGGTAGTGAAGTGGCTTGATGAGGCAACGTGTGCAGTTGCAGACGGGATCAGGCAGCTTAACCGATCTGGCCATGGCCCAGATGTAGATGAAAGAGTCAAGTCCAGCATAAAGTCCCTCTACGAGACCATCGACAGAATCGTTATGCAGTTGAGGTTTGCAATCAATATGAGGGGTGCTACCCAGGATACCGTGAGCGCTTCCCCAGCTTACAGGCAGAAGCGTGATTTTTACTTCAAGATTAAACCACTACTTGAGAAGATATCCTCGTTTGCGCTGGACAAAGAGATCGGCGTCATGTTTGCACCAACGACGCATTGGTTCATGCAGCTCCTCAACTCCGTTCTTGCATATGACCCTGAGGGAGTCATCCACATGACGGCGGATGTTGTGGAAGCAAGTAAACCTACCGGGTACCACCTCGACCCGCTTGCCCTCAACGATTTCATACCACTGGTAGAGACGACTCTAGCTGATCACCGCTATTCAGTACAGGAGGGGGAAGCCCACCAGGATCTCCTTCGGCTCCTAGATGCTTTTGCAGAGAGCGGGAACCCCAAAGCACTCCAGTTGGTATGGCGGCTGGATGAGTTGTACAGGTGAATGAGCAGGGGAGCTCCGCTCTCCCGGCCCAGGATCTTTGAGCGCACGGGTGCGTATCAATTGCAACAATTGTACTCAACTTGTCCGGAGATCAAATCCGGTAGTATTTCAGACCTCAATCACGCAGGTATCGAGGACACCTAGGTTTTGTAGATGGAAAGATCTCAAATAAATGATTTTCATAGATAGAGGTGATCCTGAAATTATAAGACCTCTCAAATAAAATCGGAGATCATGGTATTCCGGGAAATTGACGATGACTTCTGGGAAATTGTTCGGAAATACCTCCCACCAACGAAGCCGCACATTGGCCGCCCACGGTGTGACCCCCGCGGGCTGTTCAACGGCATCCTGTATGTTCTCACGACCGGATGCACCTGGCTCGATGTACCAGCGAAATATGGTACTAAATCAACGGTTCACCGGTACCACCTCGAACTCTGCGAGAAAGGAGTGTACCAGGCGATCTTTCTCGACCTGCTCCGATCCGGGTACAAGATCAAAAAAATCGATCTCTCTCATTGTGCGACGGATACCAAGGATATCCCGGCGAAAAAAGGGGATCGACCGGCTATGATGGCTATAAAAAGGTAAAAGGGAACAAACTGAGTGCTCTGGTCGATCGGAACGGTCTTCCCCTTGCCTGCACCGTCTTCCCGGCAAATGTCCATGATTCCCGGCTCTACGAGCCAACCCTCGAAGCATTTGAGATTCCCAAGGTGCTGGATCGTCCCATCATTATCTCCGCAGATGCGGCCTATGATGCCCGGGAAATTCGTCAGTACAATCGGAAACGAGGAATCAAGAGCAATATCCCCGTCAATCGGAGATCCCGGAAACAGCCGAAACGCGGGAGACCTGTCTGGTTTGATCCAGAACTCTATAAAAAGCGCAGTGCAGTAGAGCGGTTCTTCAGCTGGATTGAAGCGTTTAAGAAGATTGTGCCACGTTACGAGCGATATGAACACTCATTCATGGGATTGATTCACCTGGCATGCAGCGTCATGATCGCGAGAGTATTGGGATGACCTCATAAGATAAAGCTAGCAGTAGATGTATAGAGGATAGGAAGCGATACTCCGATGGAAACGAGATTAGACCAACATTGACAACAAGCGGTGTACCCAGAGGGAATAAATGTATAGATTCAGAAAAATAGAGAATTTATTAGGAGAATGCGAAGAACTCGAAAAACAAGAGATTTACTTTTCAGACATTTCATCTTTGAATGATCCTATGGAGGGATTTCGTGAGTATTTTTGGTCAGGGGATCTCGTTGTTTGGAAAAACCTTCTGAGACACTATCTTCTTTGTCTTGAACGTATAGTTATGTTGGCATGGGTGAGGGAAGAGTTGTTTACACCCGAAGATATACCCGTTTTCTTAGAAGAGGAGATATTACCCACAACAGAATATAAACAGATGTTTCTTGAAATATGCGATCGATTTTTTGAGATCGATGGAGTTAATGAATATCTCGAGTTCCTTGCATCATCACCACGTAAAATTAGCCGTGAAGAGCTTTGCATTCATCTGAATTTTATACATAGATTGGCATGCCATATAATTGCTGAAATACACAGAGAGCGATATAAACTACAACTAGACCTTTCTATATCATACGCAGATTATTCAAATCATCTTAAGCAATATGTTGGAGCATGGCGTGAGAACAGCAACAATATAGAGGATTTGAGAAAAATTGATGCTCTTTTCACCAGACCACTGGAACTGGAAATTATGGAGGGATTTGAGGACATACCTATCAACAAAAGAAAGTGGTTTGCTATTTTAACACGGTTCCCAAATGATTATTTGAATGAAATAGTTAAGCTCACCTACCCAGAGAGTTACGTCGCGTGCTTTGTGGATGATTGCACTAATGCTGCGGTTTGGGCGCATTATGGGGATGGATATAGGGGCGTGTGTTTAAAATTCAAAACAACGGAGAAAGACGGTTGCCCAACGATTGATCTTAGAGGTGTTACGGGCTGGAAGAAATCAGAGCCAGTATATGGTTATCAAACATTCGAATTTCATAAGATAAATTATTCAAATCAATTCCCGTCGATCGATTTTTTCAAATCTCTCGGGGGTCGTCTCCCTGTACCTCAACTCTGGAGACAATGGTATGGTGACCGAGATGGAAGCCGCAGCTCATGTGCGGATTGGATGAGTGCCGATGCTATAGATGAGTGGCGCAAGGGGTATTGGCATAATTATGAACGCGGCTTTTTCACAAAATTAAAGGATTGGGAGTATGAGCAAGAGCAGAGAATATTTTTGAGTAGCGTTCTTGATACCTATGAAAAGCCTGAAAGTCGTAAATTTACGTATAAGTTTGAGGATCTTGAAGCAATTATATTTGGAATGAGAACACGAATCGAGGACAAGGTTAAGATAAAACGGATCATCGACGCGAAATGCAAAGAACACAACCGAGACAATTTCGATTTTTACAAAGCGAGTTATTCTCCCTCTCTCGGTAGAATGGTAATTACCAAAGTATGATGATACGTGCTCTCCAATTTCAAAACCTATCTCTCCCCATTGGCTATTGTACCTTCGGTACTCAAACCCCGTTTCCCGTTGGTGTAATCAGGGGTCGCCTCCACCAACAGAGGCATCCTGGGATGACTCTGACCTTTTGAGAAACTCATCCCATGCCCTCCATAACTCAATTCAGAACCCCTAAACCGCCTCGCTTCTCTCTTCATACGCTACATTGTCACCGGTGGGGCCGGCTTCATCGGGTCAAAACTTGCAGACACACTATTGCAAAACCACGACGTCGTCATCATCGACAACCTCGCGACCGTGCCAGGCCGGGTGAGCATCGAGCACCTCCTCGACCATCCCCGGGTGACGTTCATCGAGGGGAGCATCACTGACCTCGACCTCCTGATGGAAACCTTTCCGGGCGCGGACGGCATCTTCCACCAGGCGGCCATCCGGTCGGTGAAGGACCCCCTCGCCTCGAACGAGGCGAACGTGACCGGCACCGTGAGCGTGCTTGTGGCGGCGAAGGACTGCGGGGTGCCTGCCGTGGTTGCCGCTTCGTCCTCCTCGGTCTACGGCGACACCCCGGGAGGACCAGGGCCATGGCTTGCCC